>OCVV011182652.1_pt1 | contig 13168 bp, 10 predicted proteins | sample 1539721 | NCBI WGS metagenome assembly OCVV01 (sample SAMN02144230, study PRJEB22623) | gut metagenome | biome: sheep rumen | host: Ovis aries | place: New Zealand
CGGCGAGGAGAACGTGTTCGACTATTCCATCGGCAACCCGTCCATTCCCGCGCCGCCCGCCGTTCGCGCCCGCATCGAGGAGCTGCTCGAGGAGCCTGCCGAACAGCTGCATGCCTATACCATGTCGCCCGGTCTGCAGTCGGTGCGCCAGGCCATCGCCGACAACCTGCGCGAGCGCTTCGGCATCGAGGCGACGTGGAACCAGGTGTACCTGACCGCAGGCGCCACCGCGGCGCTCTACATCTCGGTCGCCGCGATCACCCACCCCGGCGACGAGGTCATCGTCAACGCCCCGTATTTCGCCGAATACCGCGTCATGACCGAATCGGCAGGTTGCACGCTCGTCGAGGTGCCCATGCGCGAAAGCGATTTCCAGCTCGACATCGATGCCCTGCGCGGCGCCATCACGCCGGAGACGGCGGCTATGATCATCAACTCGCCGAACAATCCGGTCGGCTGCATCTACACGCAGGAGAACATCGAAGCGCTCGCAGCCCTGCTTGTCGAGAAAGAGCAGGAATACGGCCATCCCATCTACCTGATCAGCGACGAGCCGTACCGCGAGATCACCTACGGCGCCGAGGTGCCGTTCACGGCCAATTACTACGACGACACCATCATTTGCTACTCGTGGGCCAAGAGCCTGTCGCTGCCCGGCGAGCGCATCGGCTACATCTACGCCAGCGATCGCATGCAGGACGCTGCGGACGTGTTCGCGGCGATTTGCGGCGCCGGCCGTGCACTCGGGTTCATCTGCGCGCCCGTGATGTTCCAACGTGTCATCGAGACGTGCATCGGCGAGCCCACGAACGTCGACGCCTATGCCGAGAACCGCGAGATCTTGTGCAAGATGCTCGACGAGCTTGGCTACGAGTACATTCCGCCCGATGGCGCGTTCTATCTGTGGGTCAAGGCCCTCGAACCCGACGACGATGCGTTCAGCGAAGCTGCGAAGGCGCACGACCTGCTGCTCGTGCCCGCTTCGTGCTTCGGCGGCAAGGGCTGGGTGCGCGCGAGCTACTGCATCAGCTCCGATTGCATCAAGAACTCACGCAAGGCTTGGGCCGCCCTCAAAGCTGACTACGAATAGACAGCTTGCAACCAAACGGGGACAGTCCCCGTTTGGTTGCAACCATTTGGGGACAGTCCCCGTTTGGTTGCTCATTTCTTTACGATGAGAGAGCGCCGCGGACGGCCTGCCTTCCGAGACCCGTCACGCGGACGATTTCTTTTTCGGTGAAGCCTGCACGTGCGAGCTTCTTTACGAGTTGGCACCTCGTCGCCCTATCCTGTTGCGCGATAGCATTCAGGCCCTCGCGCCCGAGCAGCTCAATCGCGATTGTCGCGAGCTCATCTGGATTGAGGTGATCACGGAGCTTGCTGCCGGAAAACGGAGTGGCGTACTGACAGCCGGATGCGCTGAAATCGGCAAAGGCCTTGATGTCTGGAAAGAACCCAAGGCCCAGCCCCGTCTCGACGAACGACTCTTCTCCGAGGTAAGCCTTGTAACTGCTCCATGGGTAATCTTGCAGTCGGCAGATCCTCGCCGCTTCGGGGTTGGCGTGAATATAGCGTAACGCGCACATGAAATACTCGTCGGTCTCGACCGGTTCGCTCCAGAAGCGCCCCTCAAACACATGGCCTTCGCGCCCCGTTTTCCACTGGAAATGGCGCGCATAGGCCTCGTTGACTTGCTTCATGAACGCGCTGAACGACCCGTTACGCTTGATATCCTCGACGAGCAAGTGAACATGATTGCTCATAAGGCAGTAGCCGTGCACGGAAACGAGCATCTCGTCGGACGCCTTTCTGAGTAAATCGAGATAATCGTTTCTGTCACTCTTGTCCTCGAATATGATTTGGCCGCCGTCCCCTTTAGCCACGATGTGATAAAAGCCCGATTCGCCGCGTCGCCTCGGATAGTGAGCCATAACGAGTTCTCCTTCCTCGTGGCCTTCGAGTACGCGCATTGTAAAGATTACGTTTGCCCATGTCAAACGCTATTTTTTATAGAATATTCCACGAATATCAATCGAATAATCAACGAATAGATTCGACTTTTTTGAGACAGCAACCAAGCGGGGACTGTCCCCACATGGTTGCAACCAAACGGGGACTGTCCCCGTTTGGTTGCTTGGGCATTAGTGGCGGGGTTTGAGCCAGTCTAGGTAGGCAGCGCCGGCCTCGGCGGGGATGTCGATCAGGGTCGCCGACGTACTGCGAGTGCCCGCGGCAGTCACGGCGGACATGCCCGTGAGCGCCAAGCGACGCTGGAAGGGATTGCTACGCGTCGAACCCGATTGAATCTTCTGTCGCGGGATAATCGCGCGCTCGACCGACAGGCCGTCGTTGTGCAGCATCACGTAGTTTCGGTTCCACGTATAGCCTGAATTCTTCGCCCAGAGTACTGCACCGAAGGCGCGCGCCACCGTGTAGGCGACGCAGAGCACCGCGATAAGAGCGGCGATGGCATGGAGGACGGCAAGAACGTTCACCGGCATGAGCTCCGGCCGCGTCCCATTCACGAGGACGACAAACACCCCGAGCGCGATGAGCGTGTACAGCCCCGCGTTGTACCACACGCAGCGACGCAGAATCGAACGCCGCAGCGCGGGGGCCGGCAGGGAGGCCAGATCTTCAACCCGCGGGCGATCCGACATCTCGGGGACGAGCCCGTCGAGCACCTCGTCTACGCGATCGATCTTGACGAAGGGATGAATGACCAGCCCGTGCGTGGTGTTCGAGTTGTTCTGCTTGCCGGCGTCATCCCCTCCCGCATTGATGCGCCCGAGCGAAATCTCGCAGTAGCCGATGAGGCGGCGAATAAGCGATTGGCGAATCTCGATCGACTGCACGCGCGCAATATCGATCCCGCTGAAGTCGCGTTGCAGCAAGCCGCGCTCGACCTCGATGCGCGACCCGCGCCGCCGAGCGCGGAAATTGCCGTACGAGAGAGCTACGCCGATCACGCCCATAAGCCACGAGACGAGCGTGATACCCACCGAAACCGGAAGGAACATCGTCACCATCAAATGCGAGAACGCATCGTCTGCAAGAGCGACGCCCGCGATCACGACCAGCGCAGACAAGCCTATTGACACCGCCATGGCAAGCGGCGTGCTGTGCGAGAGGCTTGTTAGCGCGAGCTCGCCGTTCGTGAGTCCGTACTCGAACGACACGGGTTCGAGACCCGCAACTTGACCGCCGTAGACACCGCGCCATTGCCCGACCACGCCGCCAGCAGCGTCAAGTACGTTGACGCCGGCGGGACCAGAAAGCCCAGCTGGCCGAGCGGGCACTTCGTTTGGCGCACCCGGCGCGGCCGGCGCTGCCGCCCGGTTCTGACGCACGCGCTCTGCCTCTGCCTGCGCGCCAATCAACGACGCGGGATCGGCGTTCGGATCGTACGCGACCGCTTGCTCGAGACCAGCCTCAACAGCCGCTTTCCTGACGAACAGGTCGACGCGCATGCGCTCGGCCGTCTCGAGACGCAGGTACGGAACGCGCAGCGCTTTGTTCGACGACCCTCCAGCCGAATCGATCGTCACCGTGCACACGCCCGCAAGGCGCTGGATGATCGACGCCCGATGGTTCACCGACTGCACGCGCGCATACGGCAAGTGCACGCGGCGCTTGGTGATGATGCCGGAATAGAAGCTGAACTCGCGCGCGTCGAATACGAACGACATGTTCTTGTAGGCGAGCGCGTATAGGCCCACCAAGATGAAATAGAGAAGAACCAGCGCGCCGATGCCTGCGAGAACGATCGCGAGCACATTCGACCCGATTTCGCTCTCGCGCAGGTACTTCGCAGCTGCAACGATGCCCTGGATGCTGTTCACGGCCGCGATGACGATGAAAACGAGTTCGGCGACGAGCGGGCCGAGCCATACATAGCTCTTGTGCACCTTGTAATGCCTGCCGGTTTCGAACGTCGCGACGAACGGGCTCAGCCCGCCATCTGGGCCGACCGCCTGGGAGGCGTCACGCGCGCTTCCGCAGCTCACGCAGAAGTTGCCGTCATTCTGGCAACCGCAACGAGGACATGCCCACTTCTCCATGGCTTACACGTCCTCGCGCGCCAGGCGGGCGAGCTCCGCCGCGCGGTCGCGCAGCTGCTCGGCAGCCTCGAACCGAAGCCCGGGTATCTCGTGCTCGCGCGCTGCCGTCGAAACCGTCACGCTCGCCAAGCCAAACGCGCGCAAGATGGGCCCTTGGCGCGTATCGGTGTTCTGCACGCGGATGAACGGAATGGTGTAGCGCTTGCGCCAGATTATTCCCTTGGCGATGTCGAGGTAATCCTCGGACACCTCGTAACGCCAGCGCGCATAGCGGATGGGCGGCAACACGGCCAGCCAGACGATGAGGCACACGATGAAGCCGATGCCTACGGCCATCCCCATAATCGAGCCGATCTGCGCCGTCGCGGGAGACCCCATCATGATGGCGGGCGCGATGGCGAGCGCCGCGAACGTAACGACAATCCAGATTGCATCGTTGATACGCCACACGTTCTTGACGCGGGGGTCAAGCTGGTTTGCAGGCATTTCCTTCACGTTTCCTCCGATCGACTCAACCGAAATTCGTGAATCCCACTCGAGAAAGCTAGTGTATCGCTACGATGCTACCGCCAAGGGTCAGGTTCGAACAGGGGCGGTTCGTCGCGGCGGTCGGAATACGGGTCGTATCCGTCGTCATCCTCGTTTTCAGCGCGCAGGAACTCGGACGAGTTGGGCTTCGCAGCGGTCCTCGAAACCTCTTGCTGCGGCTTGGGCTTCGGCTTGGGCTGCATCTTGGCGCGATGCGCCTCGGCGTCGGCGATCTTGCTCGTCTCAACCTCGCCTGCGCTCTGGATGTCGTACGGCGTCGTCTGGTACACGTAGTAGTTCAGCCAGTTCGTGTAGAGCAGCTGCGCATGGGCGCGCCAGTTCGAGCTCGGCGCCTTGGCGGGGTCATCGTTCGGGTAGTAATGCGCCGGTACCGCGATATCGAGCCCGCGCGCGATGTCGCGCTCGTACTCGCCGTTGAGCGTGGCGCGATCGTATTCCGGATGGCCGAACACGAAGAAATGCCGGCTGTTGGTGCTCTTGGCGATGTAGACGCCGGCCTCATCGGACACGGCCACCAACTCGAGATGCGGATGGCGCTCGATATCCTCGGCCCTCACCTCGGTATAGCGCGAGTGCGGCGCCCAGAACTTGTCGTCGAACCCACGCAGCAGCGGCGAGGTCAGCTTGATCTGCCGATGCTCGAACACGCCCGACATCTTCGCGGGCAGCTCGTATTTCTGGATGCCGTAGTGGTAGTAGATGCCCGCCTGAGCGCCCCAGCAGATGTGGAGCGTCGAGTGCACGTGCGTGCGCGACCATTCCATGATCTCGCACAGCTCGGGCCAATAGTCGACGTCCTCGAACTCGAGCAGCTCGACCGGCGCGCCCGTGATGATCATGCCGTCGAAATGCTCGTGCTCGATTTCGCCGAAGGTGCGGTAGAACGTCTCAAGATGCTGCTCGGACACGTTTTTGGCATCGTGGCTGGCCATGCGCAGAAGCGTGATCTCAATCTGCAACGGCGTGTTGGACAGCTTTCGCAAGATCTGCGTTTCGGTCGCGATTTTCGTGGGCATGAGGTTGAGCAAGACCACGCGCAGCGGACGGATGTCCTGGTGCATGGCGCGGTATTCGGTCATGACGAATATGTTCTCGCTCGCCAGCTGGTCGGTCGCGGGCAGGGCGTCGGGGATGCGTATGGGCATCGCGCTACCTCCTTGAGGCTATCGTTCAAAACAACCAAACGGGGACTGTCCCCAAATGGTTGCAACCAAACGGGGACTGTCCCCAAATGGTTGCAACCAAACGGGGACTGTCCCCGGTTGGTTGCTTACATGCTTGAAAAGCGCTCGGGCGATACGGCGACTTGGTCGGCGCCTTCGGTGCCTGCGCCGGCATGGGCCGTAGGTTCTTCGAGCTTTTCGGCCATGAGGCCGGGGTTCACGGCGCGCTTTGCTTCGCGGGCGGCCTTCTTGGCTTCGCGGGCCTCGCGCTTGCGGACCTTCTTGGACTTGCCGGTATCGTTGCCCGACAGGCGATCCTCGAGGTTGCCGACCAGCTTGGCCAGCGGAATCGTGAGCACCAGATAGAAGATCGCCGCCACGATGTAGGGTGTGATCGAGCCGGTCGAGGCAACGATGGTCTTGGCGTACATGACGATCTCCATGACGCCTACGGCGGCCAGCAGCGAGGTGTCCTTGTACAACAGGATGAACTCGCTGGTCATGGTCGGCAGCACGCGGCGGATCGTCTGCGGGATGATGACGAACATCATGGTCTGCGCGCCATTCATGCCCAGCGATCGCGCGGCCTCGAACTGGCCCTTGCTAATCGACTGGATGCCGGCGCGGAAGATCTCGCACTGGTAAGCAGCCGAGTTGAGCGCGAGCACGATGACGCCCAAGATGAACGGCGGAATCTGCACGCCCGCGAGCGGCAAGCCGAAGAACGCGATGTAAATTTGCAGGAAGACCGGCGTACCGCGGACCACGTTGACATACAGCGAGCCGATGCCCCGCAGAATGCCGATCTTGGACATGCGCATGAACGAGAACGCCAAACCGATGGGGATGGCCAGCGGAAACGCCACGAACACGATAGCGAGCGCCATGAGGAAGCCCCCGAACACAACGGGGAAGCTCGACACCAGGATGGGCGGGTTCAAGAACAAACGCAGGAACTTGTTGGAATTCCAAGCCTGAACCCACGGCTGCTTCTCGAGATAGCTCGAGAGCTGCTGAGTAGGCGACGTGACCGCGACGTCGATCGCCGGAATGTTGGGGATGTCATAGGTCGTGCCGTCGGCCAGCGTGTAGGTACCCGTGAGCTGCATTTCGCCACCCGCGACCGGGAATTCAATGCCGTACAGCTCGATACGGAAGTAACGACCCGGCTGAGTAGGCTCGTCGAAATCAACGACGACGGCCTGGCCTTCAGAAGAGAACTCGACCTTGGGGCTCTCGCGGGTCATGAGGTCGGCGCCCGACAGGACGGTCAGGCGGGCGTTGTCCAACGTGTACTCGGTGCCGGCGGGCAACGTGAGCGTTATCTGCTTGACGGACTCGTCTTCGGCGGCCTGCGCCTCCCATGTGATGCGCGTCTCAACCCCGCCCAGAATGGTGCTGCCCGTGTCGGCATTAGGCCGCGCCGTACACTTGGCCGTCTCGAGCGCATAGGCGCTCGGGGCGAACGTTGTCATGACCAACATGGCCAGCAAGACTATGGAAAGCAGCGTGTCAGCCACACGCCAGGTGCGAGATTGAGCGTAACCCATCGAGGACCCTCCCAAAAACTAAAAAAGCCTTCCAGCGCAGCACGCGCAGGAAGGCTTCATTATAGCCGTTTGACGAGCTTACATCCACGTCTCAATCAGACGCTGGAGGGTACCGTCAGCCTCGAGCTCGGCGATGGCCTCGTTGAGGGCCTTGGTCAGAGCCGGGTTGTCCTTGGCGATGACCATTGCGTACTCCTCGCCGGTGGCGATGGACTTGACGACTACAGCATCCTGGTAGGCCTCGGCGAGCATCTTGTTCACGACGGCTGCATTGGTGCACACGGCGTCAGCCTGACCAGCCTGCATGGCGGCGAAGGCGTCGGTCGAGTTGCCGTACGGCTGGATGGTGGCCTCAGGATAGTTCTCCTGAATGTAGGCCTCGCCGGAGGTGCCGCTCTGAACGGCAACGGTGGCCTTGGCCAGAGCCTCGTCGACATTCTCGGCGGTGATGGCACTGTCCTTCATGGCCGCGATAGCCTGGTCGTCGATATAGTAGGTGGTGGAGAAGTCGATCTCCTTGGCGCGCTCGGGGTCAACAGTGAAGCCCGAGATACCGCAATCAACCTGACCGCCAGCCGCGACAGCCGGGATGATGGCGTCGAACTGCAGAGACTTGAACTCAACCTCGAGGCCGAGCTTCTCGCCGATAGCCTTGGCAATCTCCATGTCAAGGCCGACGAACTCGCCATTCTCGAGGTTCTCGAACGGCGGGAAGTCCGGCGACGTGCCGATGATCAGCTTGCCGGGCTCGAGGAGCTTCATCTCGGTGGCAGCGGCGCTGCTGGCCGAGGTCGAGGCCGAAGCCGATGACGCGCTTGCGGAAGCGCTGGTGCTGCTAGCCGACGAGCTGCCCGACGAGCACCCGAAGATGCCCAACGCGGCAACCATGACGCCGACAGCAGCAAGTGCGATGAGCTTGCTAAACTTCTTCATGGTTTCCCTTCCTGATAGGTTTCTCCCTCTCACCCCATTGGGTGACGGCAAAATTCTACACCCTCACATACCGCTCGAGCTACTTCTTGCCATTCTTCTTGGCCGTCTTGTTCTTCTTTGGCTTCGAATCGAGGATATTCGCGAGCGACTGCATGCGGGCCTCGAGATCAGCAAGGGTCTGGCTGCAGGCCAGCAGCTCGTCGGAGAACTCGTCGCCGTTGACCTCGCTGACCGATTTGTACTTCAAGTCGTGTTCGAGGCTGGCCCAGTAATCCATGGCGATAGTGCGAATCTGAACCTCGACGGGAATCATCTGCTTCGAGTCCATGAAGAACACCGGGATGCGCACGATCGCATGCAGGCTGCGGTAGCCGTTGGGCTTCGGGTTCTCAATGTAGTTCTTCACGCGCACGATCTCGAGGTCGTCCTGGCGCCGCAAAAGCCCCATCAGGTTCTTCACGTCGTTGATGTACGAGCAGATCACGCGCACGCCCGCAACGTCCATGAGATACTCCTCGAGGTTGCCAATCGTGGGCGTCTTGCCATAGCGCAGCAGCTTGTCATAGATGCTCGCCGGCGATTTGATGCGTGACTCGATATGGTGGATCGGGTTGCGGTTGCGCTTGAGCGAGAGGTCTTTGTCGAGAATCTCGAAGCGAACCGTCATCTCGCGCATGGCAGCTTCGTATTTCTGCAACACCTGGTTGATGCCCGCCGAGAAGTTCTGGTATTGCTCGAGCGCCTCGAGGTCGATCTCGAGCTCCTGCTCGTTGCGCTCCGAGGTCACCGCGTTGGGCACGAGCGGCGCCATCGACCAGGGAGCACCGGGCATGACGCCGGTCGGCGTCACGCGGATTGTCGTGTTTGGCGAGCCGACCCGTGTGACGGGCTTCGGTTTATCGGCCATTTGCAAGTTCCCTTTCACGCCAAAAATGAGGCCCCTGTTCTATCTCGGCGCCTCATCGTTCGTACTGCTTAGCACGTTGCCAGCATTCTTCCATTTCGTCAAGCGACAGGTCCTCTACGTTTCGCCCCATATCGCGCGCCTGGTCCTCGACCTTGGCGAACCGCGCGCGGAACTTGTTGTTCGACGCGCGCAGAGCGCTCTCGGCATCGATGCCCATCTTGCGCGCAACGTTTACCAGCGCGAACAGCAGATCTCCGAACTCCATCTCGACTGCGGCGATGCGTGGGTCGACCGTCGCCGGAGCCATCTCGTAGGCCCCCGGGTCTTTCGGCAGCACCTTGCCGTCAGGAGTTTTCGGCGCTTCGGCATACGCGGCTTCAAGCTCGCAGCGCTCCTCGGCCACCTTGTCCCATACATCGGCGAGCGTATCCCATTCGAAACCGACCGCGACGGCACGCCGAGAAATCTTCTGAGCTTGCAAGAGCGCCGGGAAATGCTTGGGCACATCGTCGAGCAAGTAGGCGCCTTCTGCGGCATCGCCCTTTTCCGCAAGCTTCACCTGTTCCCACAGGTCGGCCACCTCGTTGGCGTTGTCGGCCTCGACGTCGCCGAACACGTGGGGATGCCGTCTGATCATCTTCTCGTCGATGGACGCGCACACGTCGTCGATCGTGAAATCGCCCGCATCGGCAGCCACCTGGCTTTGCAGGACCACCTGCAGCAGCACGTCGCCGAGCTCTTCGCGTATGCGGCTGGGATCGCCCGACTCGACGGCATCTGCCGCTTCGTAGGCCTCCTCGATCAGGTATTCCTTGAGCGACTCGTGCGTCTGGGCGCGATTCCACGGGCACCCCTCAGGGCCCCGCAACGTAGCCACCGTGCGCACGAACGCATCGAATTCGGGATGCTCGCAGTCAGCCATCCTCAACGTCCTTTCATGCGCAAGCCGGAAAACCCCTGTTCGCGCCTCTGTTTACATGATCGCGTAGAGCGCGTCTGCCGCCGTCTCGGTGCCGGCGATCGTCACGTTGTTCAAGACGATAACATCTTGAATCTTGTTCTCGCGCACGAAATCCGGGATGTTGCGCGACGTGTCCCGGAAATCGATAACGTACACCGTCTGGTAGTTGTCAACGAGGTTCGGCACGAAAGCGCACCCGAACGAGTCCTTGATGACCAGGCACGACGACCCGTCGGTGACCGCCGGGTTCTCGATGATCTCGAGTTCTTGGTCGCCCATGATGAACGCCATGTACTTCGAGTTCTCGCCGTAGGCGGACGCGTCGGCGATCACGGTGCCGTCGAACTGCTCGCCTTCCTTCGTCCAGTACGTCAGCTCGTTCGTGCCGTTCGGCACGTAGGCATGCACCGTGTCGGGGTTTTCGGCCATGGCGGGCAACTGCAGCTCGGCATAGAACGTGCCCAGGAACGAGTCGAACGCCATTTCCTCGCGATCGGAAATCTTGTACGGCTCGATTCCCTTGAGCTTGCAGAATTCCACGTAGGCGTAGTACGCACCCAGCTGGGTCCAATGGTGGTCGGTGCGGAAGTACGTGTACTCGTCGCGGTGCGCGCGCAGCGCATCATGCGTCTCGACCGTCTTCACACGCGGGTCCATGATGCTGTAGAAGTACTCGATGGCCTGCTTCTGGTTGCTGCCGCCCAGCGATTCGATCACGGAGTCGTCGAGCACGGCCGCGGAGCTGTTGGGAACGATGATCGAGTACACGTCAGCCGCGCCGTCGAGATCTTCCACGCACTTGTTCAGCGCAGCGGCATACGTCGTGACCGCAGGCTCGTAGAAGTAGTAGACGCTGCACGCCATATCGCCGTCGACGTACAACCCGTTCATGAGGTTCGCCTGAACGTCGGCCTGTACTGCCTGCTCCCCAGGCGGGTCGACCCGCTCACGCTCGATTGTCGCCGGGGCATTGCCCGCCGTGTCGACAGGCAGCTCGTCTGCCACAACGTTGCCGCCTACGAATTGGGTCTTCGGCTGAATACCGTACAGGTTCTCGAGCGCGTGGTCAGCCTTGACCAGCGGCTCGCGCAGCGGATAGGTGTCGGCGTACCAAAGCGAAAGGTCGGAGAAGAACGAGCCGTCGAGGAACGATGCGACGCTGACGGTCGGGAACGCGGTCAGCTCGCGCTTCTCGTAGTCGGACGTCGTCGGACGGGCGAAGAAGGCCAAGCCGACGATGCACCCGAGCGCCATGACGAGCATGACGGCCCGCACGCCCCAGCTGCGCCAATCAGCTATCTTGCGCTTGACCTGTCGGGAGGCGCGCTCTTGCCCCTGCGCGGCGCGCGTGCGCTGCCGAGGCCGGGCTTCGCGCTCTTGCGCTTGCGACCGAGCCTGGGGCTCGCGCCTGCGCTCTCGCGGCTGCGCTTGGGCCTGGCGCCCGCGCTGCTTCGGTTGTTCAGCTCGTCGTCTCGTCGGCATTTCGCACCTCCCTCGCTAGAACTGGAAATAGATGAACGGGTTGTAGCTCGCGCCGGCAAGCGCCGCCACTGCCACGGCGAGCAGCAAGACGGGCGTGATGGCTTCGGTTATGCCGTAGATGGCAAGCGCGACGTCGTTTCGCTGCGCGGCATCGAACAGGGCCTTGTGCAACCGCTTGCCAAGCTCGGTGCACGCGACGAAGCAGAACAGCATGAGGAATATGTTCTGCAAGAACAGCGTATGCACCTCGAGCCCCGTGAAGCCGCCCCCGGCCAGCCCGAACATGCCCGCCAGCACCATGCCGAGCTCGGCGAAGTTCTCGAACTTGAACAGCACCCATCCGAAGTACACGACGACGAGGGCGTAGACGTGGCCGGCGACGCGCGGCATGCGACCCCGGATCACGAATTTCTCGAGCAGCAGGAACACCGCGAAGTACAAGCCCCACAAGATGTAGTTCCAGCTCGCGCCATGCCACATGCCCGTCAAGAACCACACGATGAAGATGTTGCGGACGTATTTGGCCTTCGAGCAACGGCTGCCGCCGAGCGGGATGTACACGTAATCGCGGAAAAAGCTCGAAAGGGAGATGTGCCAGCGCCTCCAGAAATCCTGAACCGAGACGGCCTGGTACGGGTAATTGAAGTTCTCGAGGTAGCGGAACCCGACCATGCGGCCCATGCCGATGGCCATATCGGAGTAAGCCGAGAAGTCGAGGTAGATCTGGAGGCCAAAGAACAGCATGCCCAGCCAATAGCCCGTCGTGGTCTGGGTTGCCAAGCTCGCGTCGCCAATGGGCAGCAGCGTGTCGGCCACCGAGGCGCACGAATTGGCCAGGACGGCCTTCTTCGCCAAGCCGATGCTGAACCGGCGCACGCCGTAGTAGATGTCGTTCTTGGTCGGTCGCCGATCGTCGATCTGCTCGGCGACGGTCTGGTAGCGCACGATAGGGCCGGCGATGCATTGATGGAATAGCGACGAGTACAGCAACAGCTTCCAATAGCTCGGCTGCGCATCGATTTCGCCGCGGTAGACGTCGACCACGTACGAGATGAGCTGGAAGGTGTAGAACGAGATGCCGATGGGAAGTACGATTTCGGGAATCAGCTCGGGCACGCCGAAGAGCGCCTGGAAGTTCTCGCAGAAGAACCCCAGATATTTGAAGATGCCCAGCACCCCGAGCAAGACGACGCATTCTGCGACGAGCCACAGCTTGCGGCGCGCCGGCGTGTCGGATCGCTGGATGAGCAACGCGAAGGCCCAACTTGCAAGCGTATTGCCCATCAGCAGCACGAGATAGCGCGGACCGCCCCACGAATAGAAGATGAGCGACGATACGAGCAGCACGAGGTTGCGGTGCCTCTCGGCCACCACGTGGTAGACGAACAGGTGAATCGCCAAGAACAAGAACAGGAACACGAGGCTTGAAAAAACCATGCGGCGAACTGCCCAGCTTTCTAACGATGCTTGATATGTAAACGAAGTTGAACACGGGAAAGTATAGCCAATATTTCGCAACCATTTGGGGACAGTCCCTTTTTGGTTATGGCGTGGCAAAGGGG
>OCVV011337387.1_pt1 | contig 13165 bp, 14 predicted proteins | sample 1539721 | NCBI WGS metagenome assembly OCVV01 (sample SAMN02144230, study PRJEB22623) | gut metagenome | biome: sheep rumen | host: Ovis aries | place: New Zealand
TATAAAGCAACTATAAATGATAATATTAAATTAACATTTAATGAATTAGACTATAATACAATTGATATTGATTATACTATTGATAACAACTATGGTAATATTCATTTTAATAAATATAATAAACAAGAAAATAAAAGTGGTAACATATCTTATAGTCTAGTAACTAAAGATAATAAAACATCTTTTAACTTCGATTATCGTTTTGAAAACTACAATCAAATGAATTTAAATAATATAATTGATTATAAAGATATAAGTGAAGAAGATTATTTAAATATAGTAAATAACATCAATAATCAAGTTAAAATAAAAACAATAAGTAAATATTTAACAGATACTTTAGAAAAAATAAACAAGTAAAAAGATTAGCAATTGCTAATCTTTTAATTTGTCTTTAAAGTAAAGTATCCAGGATTAGATGTTCCACCATCAACATGTGCATATGATGCATCGATATGTTCAGAATCAAAAACAGTTCCAGCACCACCAACTAAATTAGTAGCATCAGTAAACATACCATCACTATTAGTTACACTATTTGTATTAAATTTATCACTAACATAAATTGTACTAGCATTAGTACCATAAAACATACCTTCAAAATTAGTCACTTTTGAAGTATCCATAGTACTAATATCTATAGAATTAATATTGAAAGTATTTTTAAACATTTGATGCATATCAGTTACATTTGAGGTATTAAAATTATTACCAAAATCAAGTGACAAAACATTATTCATATTATTAAACATCATTGCCATATTTGTTACTTTTGAGGTATTAATGTTACCCAAATTTAATGTTGTAACGTTCTTAAGTCCATTAAACATAGATTTCATATTAGTTACTTTTGAAGTATCAAAATTACTAACATCTAATGTATTTAGACTACTTAATCCATAAAACATATTAGACATATCAGTTACATTTGATGTATCAAAATTACTAACATCTAAAGTTGCTAGATTGGCAGCTCCATAAAACATTTCAGACATATTTGTTACTTTAGATGTATCAAAATTACTTAAATCAATATCTAAAAGTGAATTATCATCGAAAAATAATTCTTTCATCACTGTTGCTTTTGAAGTGTCAAACATAGACAAATCTATAGTTTTTGCATTATAAAAACGTTGAAACATGCCTTCATTATAATTATTTAAATATACTTTAGTAGCCTTACTATAAAAATAAATAATACCATTATCAAACCACATATAAACAGGAACATCAGAGTTTTCATCAGATATAATAGTAGTGTTTTCTATATTAGTTGGTGGTAAATCACTTTTTAATATAGCTGTAACATTTCTATTTTCAGTCCATATCCAAGAATTATTTTGTCCTGCAGCGTTCTTCATTAAACCATTAATTTTATAACCACTAATAAGATTTGCTTCTTTATAAGTAGTATTTAATGAGGCACTAACAACTATTTTAGATGTAAAAAGTTTTTCAGCTGATTGCTCTACAGTAGCATTTATATCTAACCATAATCTAACACTATGAGTTTTTTCTTCTCCTGCTCTTAGCATTCCACTATAAATAGTTTTAGATGACAAAGCATTATTATTAACTACATTGTCATTCTCATCTATTGCACCTAGTATTTTTTTATCACTACCATCTATATTAGTAGCAATAGCATTTAAATCCATAGTAGTATCATCTAAAGTTTCAATATTAACATTATAATCAACTATATTATTACATATATTTTTAATAGTAAACGTATATGGTTCTAAATTATTAACTTCCATATCATCTAAAGGAAATGCATTATCTATATTAATATCATTTCCATCACTAAAAGTTATTTCAAAACAATCAGTATGAACTACATTTGAATCACTTTGAGACACACTAAAAATATAATAAGCATAAGATATACTTACTATGATACTAATTGATAATAATATACCAACTACAAGTAGTAACACCTTGTGTCTCTTATTCATACTATCCACCATAATTATTATAAATTAAATTGTACAAAATATAAAGATTATTGTTTTATAAAACTGACAACCAATGTAAAAAAGATTAGCAATTGCTAATCTTTAATTATTTTTCTTCCTTTTTCTTTGGTTTTGGAAGTGCTTCTTTTCTAGAAAGATTTAATCTACCCTTATTATCATATCCTAAAGATTTAACGATAATATCATCACCAACTTTGAATAAGTCAGATGGGTTTTCAACACGTTTGTTATCAAGTTGACTAACATGACACATACCTTCACATCCTGGCCATAATTCAACAAAGCATCCAAAAGCTTCTACTTTAGTTACTTTACCTTGATATATTTGACCTACTTCAACTTCTCTAACTACATCTTCGATTAATTTTCTACAAGCAGCAATAACTTCGGCATTTTGATGATAAATAATAACTCTTCCGTCATCTTCAATATCAACTTTAACAGCATCTTTATCATCAACAGATTTAACACCTTCTGGTGAAGCTTCTAAAATAATCTTAGTGATCATTTCTCCACCTCTACCAATAACATCTCTAATCTTTTCAGGATTAATATTAAATGTTTCAATCTTAGGTGCGTATTTAGATAGACATTTTCTTGGTTCAGCTATTACAGCTTCCATTACATCTAAAATTTCCATTCTAGCTTTCTTAGCTTGAGCTAAAGCTTCTTTTAAAATCTTTTCAGTAACTTTCTTAATTTTAATATCCATTTGTAATGCAGTTATACCTTTTCTTGTACCTGCAACTTTAAAGTCCATATCACCCATATGGTCTTCTAAACCTTGAATATCAGTTAAGATTGTATGATGTTTTTCATCTTTACTTTCAATTAATCCCATTGCAATACCTGCAACTGGTGCTTTAATTGGAACACCTGCAGCCATTAATGATAGACATCCAGCACAAATTGTAGCTTGTGATGATGAACCATTTGATTCCATAACTTCAGATACAACTCTAACTGTATATGGGAATTCTTCTTCAGAAGGCATAACTTGTAGTAATGCTCTTTCACCTAAAGCTCCATGTCCAATTTCTCTACGTCCTGGAGATCCATATCTACCAACTTCACCTACACAGTAGTTAGGGAAATTATAATGTAACATAAATCTCTTTTCTTCTTCTAATCCTAAACCATCTAAGATTTGATGATCAGAAAGAGGACCTAATGTAGTAGTAGCTAATACTTGAGTTTCACCTCTAGTAAATACAGCACTACCATGAGTTCTAGCTAAAATATCAATTTCAGCCTTTAATGGTCTAATTTCATCTGTTTTTCTACCATCTGGTCTAATCTTCTTTTCAGTAATTAAATATCTTACAGTTTCACCTTCTAAGATATCAACTAACTTCTTAACATCAGCTAGTTTTTCTAAATCATCTTCACTATCTCCAAATAGTCCTTCAAAATGTTCAATAGTATCTTTCTTAACATTATCAATAGCTTCATATTGAGCAAGTTTACCTTTAACTTTAAATGCATCTAACATTTTATCAGTAGCATATTCTCTAACTTCTTTATCAATAGCAGCATCAATAGTCTTAAGTTCTACCTCTACTTTTTCTTTTCCTACTTCTTTGATAATATCTTCTTGGAATTTAACTAATTTTTTAATAGCTTCATGTCCAAACATAATAGCATCTAACATATCTTTTTCTGAAGATTCTTTAGCTCCAGCTTCTACCATACAAATACCACTCTTAGTACCTGCTACAGTAATATGTAATTCAGTTTCTTCCATTTCTTTTGAATCAGGGTTGATAATAAAATTCTTACCAATTTTACCTACAACTACACCAGCAATAGGTCCATCAAATGGAATATCAGAAATACCTAAAGCAAGAGATGAACCTAACATAGCAGTCATTTCTGGACTACAATCAGGATCTACAGATAATACTGTATTAATAACTTGAACTTCATTTCTAAATCCTTCACTAAACATTGGTCTAATTGGTCTATCAATTAAACGTGCACATAGCGTAGCTTGATCTGTTGGTCTACCTTCTCTTTTAATAAATCCACCAGGTATTTTACCAGCAGCATATAATTTTTCTTGATATACAACTGTTAATGGAAAGAAATCTTGAGTAATAGGTGTTTTACCCATTACAGCAGCAGTTAATACAGCTGTTTCGTTATATCTAACTAAAACTGAACCATTTGCTTGTTTAGCATATTCACCAGTTTCAACAACGATTTCTTTGCCAAAAAAGTCTAATCTAAATACTCTTTTTGCCATAACTTTTACTCCTTTACATCTATAAAAAAAGACACTAAAAAGATAAAGTGCCTTATTTTCTAATATTTAATTTTTTAATAGTTTCTCTGTAACTAACAACATCATTATCCTTTAAGTAAGCTAATAAAGATTTTCTTTTACCAACCTTCATGAATAAACCTCTTTTTGAATGATAATCATGTTTATGTTCTTTTAAGTGTTCAGTTAAATCGTTAATTTCATAAGTTAAGATAGCGATTTGTGCTTCAGTTGCTCCACAACCTTTATCTTTACCAAATTCTTTAACTAATTTAGCTTTAGTTTCTTTAGAAACTGCCATAAATATCTCTCCTTTCATAAATAAATCATTTATTCTCCAGTATAAATCCGAGAAATATTGGTTTAAACCAGGAATAAACTACATGAATAATATACTATATTTTAATAATAAATGCAAGTTTTATTTATCACTTGGCATCAATACTCTTTTTCTAATATTACTCATTTCTATTTCTTTATCATCTAATTCTTTAATTTTTTCATAATACATCTCTTCATTTGATTCAATATATGCTCTAAGCTTTTCTTTGCTATATCCTGAATTAATTTTAGAATAAATATTAGACACAAGCAATCCAATAATAGAACCACTAAATCCACACAATAATACTGGAGCAATAAATGAATTAACAAAATTAATAGTATTCTCTCTTGAAAGTCCCATGTTAACACAACAATAAATAATAGATACTACAGTTGGTATTGAAACAATTAGTTCTTGTATTATATCAGAACTTTTTAAAACTAATGACTTTTTACATAAATCAAAATCTACTAAACTGCATTCAGTTTCCAATTGACTAATTTCACTTTCCAACTGTTCTATAGTATTATTTACAATTATATCTTCTTTATTAAACATATCTATATATCACCATACTTCTATTTTTTTAAAACAATATATATTCTACAACATTTTATATAACATATCAACTTCATACATAGCTATATATTCATTTTTATAAGTTAATATTAATAATTTATCAGCTATATCACAAATTAAAGATTTAGAATACTCTAAATCTTATTTATCTTTATTATCATTATCTTCAATTCTAGTTCTTTTTCTTACTCTGGCTCTATCATTGAAGTTAATAATTGTGGCTTTTTCATGCATTTCAATATCATCAATATCTAAATCCATGAATAAATATCCAGATTCTTCTTGATTTTTATTTTTTTTGAAATCATCATATAATATTAAAGACTTATCTTCAACACTATCTTTCATTTGAGATAAATATTTTTTTCTTGCTACATCCTTAGGGTAACCTTCTTTAATGAAATTTAAAAATGTACATAAACTACCATAAGAAAAACCAGTTTTATAAAATGAAACTATATTAGCAGCAACATAAGCACCAACACCATATAATGCAGCTGCAGATGCAAATATCTTTAACACAACAGGAACAGCATTAACCGTTCCTCCAGTAAATATTTTAGCTACTGTAAAACCAACCAATAAACCAAATAATTTGATTCCTACATTTATACAACTACTTTTAATTGCATCTTTAACATCTTTTAATTCTATATATTGATTTATTCTAGAATCTAACTTTTCTATTTCTTTATCTATTTCATTTATCGTATTATTATCGTCATTATCATTCATAATTGTAATTTTCACTCCTAATTATTCTTATTATCTAAATCATCATTTGGTACTCTTTTTCTTGTCACTGGTTTACAATAATAATCGTTATTTTCATCTTTACCAATAACATAGCTACTCCATTTATACTCTCTATTATCTATTTCTTTACTAATTAAATTATCATTATTATTTTCTTTAAATCTTATTGCAGATTCTCTTACTTCTAATTTCATAATATCTAAAGATAATCTTTGTCGAATTTCAATCTTACCATTACATTCTATTTCTTTATTTTCAACATATTCTTTTAACTTAGAAAAAGACATATTAGTTTTATTTTTTGAAATAATATTAGGTACTATATTTGAAGCAGTATAACCTATGATATTTGGCATAATAAAACATGCAAAAATATTAGGCCATATATTTGTAAAACTATTAATACTCATTGAACTAAAAGTAATAATAACTGATCCAACTAAAATACCAAAATATATAACTGATTTAACTACATTTAAATTCTTTAATAACATCTTATTATTTAATAATTCATCTCTATCTTTATCGATAGTATCAATCTTTTCTTGTTTTTCTTTTATTTCTCGACTTATTTCCTCTAATTTCATATCAAAATATCCCACCTTAATAAGTAGTGATTATTTTACACTAGAATACTAAATAATTCAACAAAATATTATAATAAAAAGCACTATTTATAGTGCTTAAAACATTACCTTTATTTTATATAAATCTCTATCTTTTTCATACATAGCTATATATTCATTTTTATAAGTTAATAATACAATATTTTCATTACTATTAAACTTCATTTTTTGACCATTACTAACTTTAAAATATTCATCATCATTTAACTCAATATGTTTATAATCCATAAATATATCTTTATATGTTAATATTTCATATCTATCATTATTTATATCTTCTAAACTATAAGAATTATTAATATCAAATATACCTTGTTTAGTTCGAACTAAATCACTCATAGAAGCATAAGTATTAAGTTTACTTGCTATATCCCTAATTAAACTTCTAATATATGTACCCTTAGATACTAAGCATTTAAATTTAATAGTATCATTATTATATTCTAATAACTCAATATCATATATAGTTACCTCTCTCTTAGGTAATTCTATATCTATATTATTTCTAGCATATTCATATAACTTCTTACCATTAATTTTAATAGCACTATATTTAGGTACTTCTTGTAAATATGTAGTTTTAAATGATTCTAATACTTTTATTAATTCTTCTTTATTAAAATTATAATTTTTTTTATCTAATACAATACCCGTAGTATCTAAAGTATCAGTTAATTCACCTAACTTCATAGTAGCTATATACTCTTTTTTTTCACTAGTAATAATATCTACTAATTTAGTATATTTACCTATAGCAACAACTAATACACCACTAGCTATTGGATCAAGAGTACCAGTATGTCCTACTTTTTTAGTATTAAATTTACGTGATATTATATTAACAACATCCCTAGATGTCATATCTTTACTCTTATTAACAACTATTAAACCATTCATTATATTAATCCCTCTTTGTTAAATAAATATTTTATATTAACTATAATTAAAAAGCAATATTTTAATATTTAGTTTTATAATACTCATGCATTTCTTTAGTTAAATAATTCTTTTTTAATATTTTAACTTTATTATCTTCAAAAGTATAAGCATCAATATATAAATAATCATCTTCTAAAGTAGCTATTAAAAATGAAGGCAAAGCATCTTTATACTGAGGCATCATATTATCACTTAAAGTACCAACCTTTAAACTTGAATTACTTTTTAATTTTAATATATGACCATGACCAGAAAAATCTAATGCTGTATCTTCACTTGAAAATTCATTACCAAATTTATCTATTTTATGTGACATTCCAAACATATAATTATTCCAAGTAAAATATACCCTTCTATATCCTACAACATTAAAATCTTTTCTAGATTTTAAAACATCAAATGCTTCAGGTACTTCATCAAACATTCCTTTTTCATGATTACCCATTGCTAAATTAGTTATAAATTCATTTACTTTAGGATAATATTTTTCAAAAGCATTTAATTGATATGATATTGATTTATCCCTTACACTAAAATTACCTTGAAATAAATCCCCTAAATGTATACAAGATACTACACCTTCTTTTAATCCTGTTTCATATGCTTGATCTATATAATTAAAGTTTTCTTGAATATTTCCAATATGAGTATCTGCAATAATTAATAATTTATTGCCATTAACATTAAAAGAAGAAGATTCAGTTCTTTTATACATAATACCATTAGAATAAAGTAACGATAATACTGTATTTCTACATACATCATAACTCTTTAAAATATCATCTACATTATGACCTAAATTATATGATTTAATAATTAATTCTCCCATCTTGTTATCTAAATCACATAATTTATATACCATAACCTACACCATCCTAATAATATTATAACAAAAAAAGACTATTATTTAATAGTCTTAATTAATTTTTATATGTTATATGCACCATGTTCTACACAATCATAAAATTTAATTGTTTTATCCTTTAAAAATGCTTCTTGATAATTAATAAATGGATATGGTAATTTATCTTCATCAACCCATATTAATTCTTCACATTTATCTTTTTCCATTATTTTAACTTCACCAATATAATTATTAATTTCAAAATAAATATCTATATAAGGTTCTAATTGTTTTCCATCTATTTCAAAATGATTCCTTCTTAATACTAAATATTCTTTTATTGTTTTATCTAATATAATATCTATACCCAATTCTTCTTTAGCTTCCCTAACTAAAGCATCATATTGATTTTCACCTTTATCTATATGTCCTGCAGGTAGTGCATAATAATTAGGCCATAGTTTAGTTCCTATTCTCTTTTGTACTAATATTTTATTATCCTTTTTAATAATCATATGTACAGCACCTTTAAATAACTCTTTCATAACTTACCTCCCAATAATATAATTACTAATTCTTTACCTTTAGATGCATTAAAACTAATTACACATTATCATATTTGAAGTAAATCGTAAACAACAAAATAAAAAAGTGAGTATTAATTACTCACCTTCATGTATTTTTTTAATAATACTTTCAATATTATTACCATATTCAATAGATTCATCATATTTAAATACTAATTTAGGAATATTTCTTAAATTAATAGCATCAGCTAATTTACTTCTTAAGAAAGATGCAGTATCATCATTTAATTCTTTTTCTATTTCTTTATGTTCTTTTTCTAACATAGAAGTAAAGTATACTTTACAAAATGATAAATCATTAGTAGTTTCACAACTAGTAATAGTAATATCTTTTAAAATACTATCTTTAGCTTCTTCAAATATAATAGTAGTTAAACACTTTAATATTTCACTATTAATTCTTTTTAACTTTATTTGATTCATCTTTTTACCTCTACCATTTCATAAGCTTCAAGGATATCTCCTTCTTTAAAGTCAGAGTAGTTTTCTAATGTAATACCACATTCAAAACCTTTCTTAACTTCTTTAGCAACATCCTTACCTCTTTGTAAAGCATTAATCTTACCATCATGTAATACTATACCATCTCTAATAACTCTAATATTAGCAGTTGATTTAATTAAACCATCAGTTACATAAGAACCAGCAATCTTACCAACTTTAGAGAATGTAAATACTTTTCTAACTTCAGCAGTTCCTAAAATTGATTCTTCATATTCTGGATCTAACATACCCTTCATGGCAGCTTCCATTTCTTCAACTACTTTATAGATAATAGTATATAATCTAATTTCTACATTCTTAGACTTAGCTAAGTCTTTAGTTAAAGATGTTGGTGAAACATTAAATCCAATAATAATAGCATTAGATGCACTAGCTAAAACTACATCACTTTCAGTAATATTACCAATATCACTTCTTATAACTTTAACTTTAACACCTTCAACATCAATCTTTTCTAAAGCATTTCTAACAGCTTCTTCTGATCCTCTAACATCAGTTTTTAAAACTACATTAATTTCTTTTAATCCACCATCTATATCACTAAATAATGAATCTAGTGTAATAGCTTTAGATTTAAATTTCTTATCTCTTTCTGCAAGTGCTCTCTTTTCAGCTACTTCTTTAGCTTGAGATTCACTTTCAAATGACATAAATTTATCACCTGCATTAGGATTAGATGATATACCAGTAATTTCAACTGGAGTTGATGGACCAGCACTAACAATAGCTTGACCTAAGTCATTCTTCATTGTTCTTACCTTACCATAAACACTACCAACAACAATTGGATCTCCTAAACGTAATGTACCATTTTGAATTAGAATTGATGCAACTCCACCAACCTTTTTATCTAACTTAGATTCAATAACTGAACCAATAGCATATCTATTAGGGTTAGCTTTTAATTCCATCATTTCTGCTGTTGCAACTATAGTTTCAAGTAATTTATCAATACCTTCTCCAGTTGCGGCACTTATCTTAACAAATGGATACTTACCAGACCATTCTTCTGGAGTAATACCGATTGCAGCCATTTCTTCATAAATCTTTTCAGGTTTAGCATCTGGTTTATCAATCTTATTAACTGCAACAATAATTGGAACATTAGCAGCTAAAGCATGATCTACTGCTTCCTTAGTTTGAGGCATAACACCATCATCAGCAGCAACAATGATAATAACGATATCAGTAACACTAGCACCTCTTGCTCTCATTTCAGTAAATGCAGCATGTCCAGGTGTATCAATAAATGTAATAGGTTCACCTTTATAATCAACTTGATATGCACCAATAGCTTGAGTGATACCACCAAATTCTGTATCTACAATTTTTGAATTTCTAATTGTATCAAGTAGTGTTGTTTTACCATGGTCTACATGACCCATAATAGTAACAACACATGGTCTTTTTACTAAATCTTTTTCATCATCTACTACTTCATATTCTTCAAAATTAGAAATATCTTGAGTAGTATCTTTCTTTAATGTCTTTCCATAATCTAAAACAACTATTTCAGCAGCATCATATGGAACAGCCATAGTCATATTAACCATAACACCATTAGCCATTAACTTAGTAATAAGTTGAGCAGGACTAACATTTAACTCATCAGCAAGTTCTTTAACTGTCATATTATCATGATATAATACAACATTTTCATCCTCACTGTTACTCTTTAACTTTTCTTTATTTTTATACATCTCTTTACGAGACTTCATATATTCTAATTGCTTATTATTAGCTTCTTTGGATACTTTAATTTTCTTAACCTTAGTACTTTCATCTTTATATTTCTTCTCTAAATTATTAGATTCGATAATATCTTCAACTGCAGTATCTAATTCATCTAAATCCTCGTATGATGCATCTTCATCTGCTGAAATTAAATTAGTTGCATTATCTAACATAACAATGTCATCTTCACTTAATTCATCATCAGCTGATCTTACATTAATACCTAATTCTTGACATTTCTTAAGTATTTCAGCAACACTAGATCTAGTATCATCTGCATATTCTTTAACACTCATCATAAGTATCACCCTTTCTTATTTAATTAAATTATATATTTCTTCATATACACTAGTAAGATCTTCTATTTCAAAAACTTTTTCTAATACTTTCTTCTTCTTAGCTGTTTCTAAAACTTCTAAATCTTTAGTAATATATGCTCCCTTACCATTTTTCTTACCAGTAACATCTACAAATACATTACCTAAATTATCTTTAACTATTCTAAGTAACTTATTCTTATCTGTTTTCTCTCTAGTAACTACACACATTCTTTGAGGTATACTTTTCATTTTATCACCTATTTACTATTAGCTTCCTCTTGAATTTGTTCCATAGTCTTAACATCAATAGTATATTTAGTTAATCTAGATGCTAACTTAACATTTAGACCCTTCTTACCAATAGCAAGTGATAAATTATCATTATTAACAATTGCTAATGCTTTATTATTCTTTTCATCTGTAATAGATACAATAGCATCTTTAGCAGGACTTAAAGCATTTTTAATATATTCAACTGGATCTTCATTATATAAAATTAAATCTACTTTTTCTCCATTTAATTCTTTTAAAATATTACCAATTCTAGATCCCTTAGAACCAATACAAGCTCCAATAGCATCTACATTAGGATTTGTAGAATATACAGCTACTTTAGATCTATAACCAGCTTCTCTAGCTACACCAGCAATCATAACTGTACCATCATTAATTTCAGGAATTTCACTCTCAAATAATCTCTTAACAAATCCATAGTGGATTCTTGATAAAAGAATAAGTGGTCCCTTAGTTCCTGCTTCTACTTTAGTAATATATACTTTAATAGAAGAACCCATCTTAACAACTTCACCAGGAATCATATCTTTTTTAGGTAAAATACCTCTAGCACTACCTAAATCAACATAATAATTTCTTTGATCTTCCATGGCAAGTAAACCTACCATCATTTCATCTTTCTTATCAGCAAATTCAGCGATAACTGCATCTTTTTCAGCTTCTCTCATTCTTTGAGTAATAACTTGTTTAGCAGCACTAGCAGCAACTCTACCAAAGTTAGCTGGAGTAACTTCTTTTTCAATTGTTTCTCCAACCTTAATATCTGGTACTATTTCCCTAGCATCTTCTAATAAAATTTGTGCATCTTCAGGAATTTCTGGTGGTATTTCAATTTCTTTACCTTCATCATCATATTCATATGTTGGTTCAATATAATCTTCTACTACAACCATATATGACATAACTTTAAATTCACCAGTATCCTCATTGAAATCTACTCTAACATTAGTCTTAGCATTATTTTTCTTATAAGCAGTAGCTAATGCTTGTTTCATTCCTTCAATAATAATATCTTTAGATATGTTCTTTTCACTAGAAATTAAATCTAATGCTTTTAAAAATTCTTCTCCGTTCACCTTAATTACCTCTTTCCTTACTAACAATATCTAATATATAACTATCATCAATTATATCTAACTTATCAATAATTGGATTAATTATATCTGTTGCTTTAACTATAGTATCTAAATCAATACCATTAATCTTATCAAGTTCTATTTCTAGGAAATTAACACTACCTTCTTTTCTATAAGTTATATTAGTAATTTCAATATCCATCTTGTCCATTTCATCCTTGATATTTTCTCTAATAATATTTAATTTTTCTTCCATAAGCACTCCTTTAAAACATTAATAAAAGCAGCCATTTTCATGCCCACTTAAATCTGTAACTAAATTATAACACAATATTTACA
>OCVV011162773.1_pt1 | contig 13159 bp, 13 predicted proteins | sample 1539721 | NCBI WGS metagenome assembly OCVV01 (sample SAMN02144230, study PRJEB22623) | gut metagenome | biome: sheep rumen | host: Ovis aries | place: New Zealand
GGAGAAAGCTGAGAAGCAGAAAGAGCTTCTGGAGAAGATCCATGTAGGCGACGTGATGGAAGGTACCGTTAAGAATATTACAGATTTCGGTGCGTTCATTGATCTGGGCGGCGCAGACGGACTGCTTCATATTTCCGAGATGTCCTGGGGCCGTGTGGATAACCCGCGCAAGATTTACAAAAACGGCGACAAAGTGAAAGTCATGATCAAAGATATCCGTGACACCAAGATCGCCCTGAGCGCAAAATTCCCGGAGGAGAATCCGTGGAACAACGCAGCGGAGAAATTTGCGGCAGGCAATATTGTAACAGGTAAAGTAGCCCGTATGACAGACTTTGGTGCATTTGTAGAACTGACACCGGGTGTTGACGCGCTGCTGCATGTATCTCAGATTTCCAGAGATCATGTCAACAAACCGTCTGACGTACTTTCTGTAGGCCAGGAGATCGAAGCGAAGATCGTTGATTTCAACGAAGACGAGCGCAAGATCAGCTTAAGCATGAAAGCACTGATGAAAGACGAGCCGGAAGAAGCGGAAGAAGAGTAATCCGACTTCCTGTGGGAAAAAGAATGAGAGACAGTCCATTGCGGACTGTCTCTTTTTGAATTTCTTACGATTATGTATCGGTTAAGGCTCCGGGTATTCAGACAGCCAGTGGCAGATGACCCGGTTCAAAAGATCTGTAAACGCCGGATCCGCATTGGCAGGATGGTCGGCGATTCCGGACTGCAGGGATTCTTTCCAGGGGGTCAGATCGATATAGGTGTCTTTGTCCTTCAGGGAACGTTTCAAAAAGGAATCCTTCCGGAACCCCTTCAGCTGCAGGTAGTCCGTCTCTGTGGAAAGGAAACAGTTTTCCCGTGTTGCTTTGCTTCGATGGGCGGAATCCACATATTTTCCGATGCTTTTGTGAATTACGGTGTCTTCTTCCGGAAGATAGTAATAGTTTCTGTAATCCGGAAAATAGTGGCGCAGCACACCGTGATGCACCGGGAATTCCAGCAGGCCGTCGGTATTCTTCAAAAAAGCGCCGCCGGAGGCTTCGGTCAGAAGCTGAAGGGATACCGGCAGTTCATGGTCCAGGCGGATCCGCACAGAAAGCCTGGGGTGTTCCTCACGGGTCATTCCTGCTTCCGCGATCTGAAAGGCGCCCTGTTCCACCAGACGGTTGTATGCCAGCAGCGAGAGCAGGGGAAACAGGCCATAGACATCTTCCTGGTTGTGGATGCGCAGCAGATGGAGATCTTCCGGCTGATGCTGACGCGTATAGCGCCTGAATACGGGAATCAGGGCTCCGCCGTCCATGGTATCTTCCCGCTGCATCCCAAGGAACTGTTCAAAGGATTTCTGCCGGTATTCCCGCATTGGAAATATGCGCCGGATGCGCATCGCCTCCCGGTAGAGATCCAGGGAACGCAGATGGTCGATTCCGCAGGAAATGTCGTGGAAAGCAGATCGCCTGCGCAGAAACGGCAGGTCAAAGGTGGTGCCGTTAAAGGTCAGTACCTGGGAAAACCGGCGGCTGATTTGATTCAGCCGGGAGAGAATCTCCGCTTCTTCTTCCGGAGTTTCCGCAAAGAGCTGATGAACCTGAATACGGCCTTCGTCTTGATAGCCGAGACCGATACAGTATATCATGTTTTTATTTGGAGACAATCCGGTGGTTTCGATATCCAGAACCAGAAGACGATCGGTGATAAACTGCCGTGCAGGTGCCAAAATATCCCTTTTATTATAATTATATCTAAATTCTGTCATAATAAAACACCCATAAACTTTCTGAAGATTGCATTAAATTTAATTCCTATATTCTTTTTTTTTGAGTATTATTTGTGCAATATGTGGTATAATACTACGGAAATATTGCTATTAAGTGTAACATTTCAAGAGAGAAAAAGAAAGAAGGGTTGAACGAAAATGAGTCTACGCACATTCAAGGGCGGGGTTCATCCATATGATGGCAAAGAGCTGTCCAAGGATCGGCCTGTGGTGGAATTCAAACCATCCGGCGACCTGGTATATCCTTTGTCCCAGCATATAGGTGCTCCGGCGAAGCCCGTTGTGAAAAAGGGAGATCAGATTCTGCGCGGACAGCTTATCGCAGAAGCAGGCGGATTTGTATCCGCTCCGATTTATGCATCAGCTTCCGGTACAGTCAAATCCATTGAAAAACATCGTGTTGCCGTAGGTGATATGGTGGATTCCATTATTGTGGAGAACGATGGACAGTTTACTGAGGCAGAATTCACTCCGGTGGAAGATCCATCCGCATTAACCAAAGAGGAAATCATCAAAAAAATTCAGGATGCCGGTATTGTCGGCATGGGCGGAGCAGGATTCCCTACTCATGTAAAACTTTCTCCGAAAGAACCGGACAAAATTGACTACATCATCGCCAACTGCGCCGAGTGTGAGCCGTATATCACCGCGGATTACAAGCGTATGATGGACTATCCGGAAAAACTGATTGACGGTATGCGTATCGTTCTTTCATTGTTTGACGGCGCAAAGGGCATCTTTGCGATTGAAGACAATAAGAAAGACGCCATCCTGAAACTTCAGGAAATGACGAAGAACGAACCGAAGATGGAAGTGATGGCGCTTCGCACCAAATATCCGCAGGGATCTGAGCGTCAGCTGATCTTTGCCACTACCGGAAGAGCGATTAATTCTACCATGCTCCCGGCAGATGCCGGCTGTATTGTAGACAATACAGAAACACTGGTGGCTATCCATCAGGCGGTAAAAGAAGGACGTCCTCTGATGGAACGTATGGTTACCATTACCGGTGACGCGATTGCGGAACCGGGCAACTTCCTTTGCCCTACCGGTACCAATTTCAATGAACTGATCGCCGCTGCCGGCGGATTCCGTCAGGAACCGGAAAAAGTGATTTCCGGCGGCCCTATGATGGGCTTTGCGGTTCTGACCACTGATTTCCCGGTTACCAAGACCTCCTCCGCGCTTCTGTGCATGTGCAAGGACCAGGTATCCGCATGCGAAACTTCCGCCTGCATTAACTGCGGCCGGTGTGTGGAAGTCTGTCCTTCACGGATTGTTCCGTCCCGGCTGGCGGATTATTCGGAAAATGACCGTCCGGAACTGTTTGAAGAATGGAATGGTCTGGAGTGTGTCGAGTGCGGCAGCTGCAGTTTCATCTGCCCGGCGAAGCGCAACCTGGCACAGTCAATCCGTGCCATGAAGAAATCCGTAATCGCTGAAAAGCGGAAGAAAAAAGCATAAGAGAAAGAGGTGGAATTTGTGAGTAACATGTATAATGTGGCGTCATCCCCGCATGTGAGAGCAAAAGACAATACACAACGGATTATGCTGTATGTCATCATTTCTCTTTTGCCTGCATCGGTTTTCGGTATTTTCAATTTTGGATACCGGGCGCTGATTCTTATTGTATTAACAATTGCAGCAGCAGTTGTATCCGAATGGATTTTTGATAAAATCACCCATCGGAAGAATACAGTCGGAGATCTTTCGGCTGTTGTAACCGGTTTGCTTCTCGCACTGAACTTCCCGAGCACGCTCCCCTGGTGGATTGCCCTGTTTGGCGGTGCGTTTGCAATCATTGTTGTAAAATGCCTGTTCGGCGGTCTGGGCCAGAACTTTATGAACCCGGCACTGGGTGCCCGGTGTTTCCTTCTGCTGTCCTTTACCAGCCAGATGAGCAATTTCCAGACCGATACCTATACCGGAGCCACTCCGCTGGCCCTGATCCGCAGCGGCGAATCTGTGAACACCCTGGATATGTTCCTGGGCAAAACCGCAGGTACCATCGGCGAGACTTCTGTCATCTGTCTGCTGATCGGCGCGGCATTCCTGATCGCCATGGGAGTCATTGATCTTCGGATCCCGGCTTCCTATATTATTGCGTTTGTAGTATTTATCGTCCTGTTTGGCGGACACCTTACCACCGGTGATCTTGGAACTTTTGTAGTATCTGAGTTATGCGGCGGCGGTCTGATGCTTGGTGCATTCTTTATGGCGACAGACTATGTCACCTCGCCGATTACGCCAAAAGGAAAAATCATTTACGGTATTATCGCAGGTATCCTGCTTGGTATTTTCCGTATGTTCGGTTCCATGGCAGAGGGATGTTCCTACTCCATCATCTTCGCGAACCTTCTGGTTCCGCTGATTGAGCGGTGGACAATTCCGAAACCTTTCGGGAAAGGAGGAGAGAAGTAATGACGAAATCACGCATAAAAGACGCTCTGATTCTTTTCCTGATTACAATTATTGCAGGTGTTGCCCTGGGCGCAGTATATTATGTAACAAAAGCGCCGATTGCACAGGCGGAATATAACAAGATCCAGTCCGCATATCGGGAAGTCATGCCGGATGCCAAGAAGTTTGTGGATCTTCCGACCTTCAAAGCAGATGACACAGAGACGATCCTGAAAAAGGCCGGACTCAGTGAACACAATACCATCAACGGATGTGTCCAGGGACTCGACGGTTCCGGACAGCTGGTGGGATATGTCATTACAGTAAAAGACGACAACAGCTACGGCGGCGACATTGTCCTGTCCATGGGTATCTTAAAAGACGGAACAGTTACCGGATATTCACTGACCACCATCAATGATACCGCCGGCCTTGGTATGAAAGCTAAGGATGAAGCCTTCAGTTCACAGTTTAAAAACAAAAAAGTGGATTTCTTTGAAGTAACGAAATCAGGTGCCAAGTCGAAAGATCAGATTGATGCAATCAGCGGTGCCACCATTACTTCAAAAGCCGTTACCTACGCGGTGGATTCCGGTATTGCATATGGCAAATATCTGCTGAATCAGACAGGAGGCAAAGTAGTCAAATGAGTAAATGTATCGAACGTATCTACAATGGTCTGATCAAGGAGAACCCTACCCTGGTCATGCTGATTGGTATGTGTCCGACACTGGCAGTTACCACTTCGGCAGCCAACGGTATCGGTATGGGCCTTTCCACAACCGTGGTACTGGTTCTCTCCAATATGATCATCTCCATGCTTCGTAATATTATTCCGGACGGGGTACGTATCCCCGCGTTTATCGTAGTAGTTGCTTCCCTGGTAACAATCGTTCAGTTCCTGTTGGAAGGCTACATTCCGGATCTGTATGAATCACTGGGAATCTATATCCCTCTGATTGTTGTAAACTGCATCATTCTCGGCCGTGCCGAAAGTTATGCATCCAAGAACCCTGTCCTTCCGTCCATTTTCGACGGTATCGGTATGGGTCTCGGATTTACCTGGGCACTGACCATGATCGGTATTGTCCGTGAGCTTCTGGGCGCAGGCCAGATCTTTGGCGTGCAGGTGCTGCCCCTTGCTGACGCAGCATCCGGAAAAGCCGGCTTTACTCCGATCACCATCTTTGTCCTTGCACCGGGTGCCTTCTTTGTTCTGGCTATGCTGATCGCCATCATGAACACCATACGCGCAAAAGCCGAGAAAAAAGGCAAACCGCTACCGGCGGCTTCCGGCTGTCTGGGCGGCGACTGCGCTACCTGCGGCAACGGTGTATGCATCAGCAGAAGTGCAGTAGTAGCTGTTGGCGATACCGCAGCACAGAAAACGGAAGAATAGGGGGAGCGTTAGATGAAAGAAGTAATTTTGCTTATGGTCAGCTCGGCCATCGTCAATAACGTTATCTTAAGCCAGTTCCTTGGCCTGTGTCCGTTCTTTGGCGTATCCAAAAAAGTTAATACAGCAGCCAGCATGGGCGCGGCGGTAATCTTTGTCATTACCATTGCCTCCTGTGTGACTGCGGTCATTAATCAGTTTGTACTGGTTAAGTTAAATATCACCTACCTGCAGACTATCGTCTTTATCCTGATTATTGCCGCTCTGGTACAGTTTGTAGAGATGTTTCTGAAGAAATCATCTCCCTCCCTGTACAATGCGCTGGGCGTTTATCTTCCCCTGATTACGACAAACTGTGCCGTATTAGGTGTGGCTCTGACGAATGTCCAGAAAAACTACAACATCGGCGTCAGCACATTAAACGGTTTCGCGACTGCAGTAGGTTTCACCATCGCAATTGTGATTATGGCCGGTATTCGTGAAAAGATTGAATACAACAGTATCCCGAAACCATTCCAGGGATCCGCGATTATTCTTGTTACCGCCGGTCTCATGGCAATCGCGTTTATGGGATTCAGCGGTGTAATTTAAGGAGGACAGACCATGAGTATGGCTATTATTATTGCCGCCTGCGTAGTCGGCGGTGTGGGAATTGTCATCGGTATTGTTCTTGGAATTGCCGGTGAAAAATTCAAAGTAGAAGTAGACCCGAAAGAAGAAGCAGTACTGGAAGTACTTCCGGGCAACAACTGCGGTGCCTGCGGATATCCGGGCTGCTCCGGCCTTGCGGCAGCGATCGCCAAAGGGGAAGCGCCTGTAAACGCCTGCCCGGTAGGCGGCGCTCCGGTAGGAGAAAAAGTCGGCGCGATTATGGGTGTCGCAGCGGAAGAAACTGTCCGCAACGTAGCATTCGTAATGTGCGGCGGTGACTGTACCAAAACAAAAGACCTTTATAAATATACTGGTGTGGAAGACTGTGTGACAGTCAAAAACATGCCGAACGGGGGCCCGAAGGGCTGTACCTATGGATGTATGGGATATGGTAGCTGTGTAAAAGTATGTCCCTTTGACGCAATCCATGTGGTAAACGGCATTGCCGTAGTGGATAAGGAACAGTGCAAAGCCTGCGAGAAATGCATTAAGGTATGCCCGCAGCATCTGATTGAGCTGGTTCCTTACGATTCCACACATCTGGTAAACTGCCACTCCAATGCCAAAGGCAAACAGCTGATGTCTGTCTGCGACGTGGGATGCATCGGATGTATGATGTGCGTGAAAGCCTGTGAGTATGACGCTGTAAAAGTGGAAAATTCACTGGCGCATATCGATCAGTCCAAGTGTGTCGGCTGCGGAAAATGCGCGGCAAAGTGTCCGAGACATATTATTCTCGGCACACCGGCAGAACCGGAGAAAAAAGAAGAAGCAACTGCGTAAGGCATCTGCTGCTTAATAAAAACGCCGGGACAGTAATGGTAGGATTGCTGTCCCGGCGTTTTTTATCATCGTAACAAAAATGGGAAGGCATCGGTTTTCATTTCTGTGATTTCACGGATGGAGAGAAATGTGGTAATATAAACAGGAAGTGAATCAATGGAAAAACAAACGAGAGGTGTATGTATGAAACGAAAAGCAGTTCTTCTGCTGGCGGCAGCACTGGTCATGACCGGTCTGTGCGCCTGCGGAACAAAAACAGACACATCCAGTCCAAAGACTCAGACATCTTCCGCGGCATCCGCGTCGGCGGCAGGTGAATCTTCCGGATCCGCAGAGACGTCTGCATCCGGTGGCACATCGAATTCCGGTGATTCCTCAGCTGCCGGAGAAACCGTGACGGATAATAAAAAAACAGAGAAAGCAGACAATGCAAAGGCAAAACCGGATAAGACAGAAGCCGCAGTGGATGCGAAGGGGCTGACCAACGCGCTGAACGCCTGCATCGGGTGGGGCAGCGATAGCGGATCCACCTTAAAATGCGCGTCAGCTGCAGCCGGTCTGGTATCCTGGGCCTCTTCCAATCCGGCCCTGGCAGTATCCGCAGGAGATATTTATGATGAATTCTGGAAAACCCTGGATCAGGGGCAGCAGCAGACATTTAAGGAAAACTGGGAATACATCAAGAGCAACGGCGACACTATTTTCTCGGATTTTAACAGCATCCGGGGGACCCTGGATGACGCGGGAGCTTTAAAGAAAGCAGAAAAAGCAAGAAAACGCAGTGATGCCAAGGCGCACTGGAATGCCCTGGCGCAGATAATCGCAGATAAAATAAATAACCAGTAATGACAGAAGCCGCCGGCGACCGGACCACTGTATAAAATACAGCAGACCAGTCGCCGGCGGCTTTTGTCACAGACGGAAATCCGATGAGTTCTTTTGGGTCAGACTCAGCTTTCCGGTTGGAAGGAAACTGATGTGCCAATGCCGCTGCTGGTATGCAGTCGATAGTCACTGGTGACAAAGATGGCTTCCACCCCGTCGGTCTGCTCAATCAGACGCATGCCCTTCTTCAGACCAAGGGCGAAACAGGTGGTGCTGAGACCGTCTCCCTGCACCGAGGAATCGGAAATGATTGTGACACTGTACAGCTGATTGGAAACCGGATAGCCGGTACGGGTATTTAGAATATGATGATAAATGGTGCCGTTTTTCCTGAAATACCTCTGATACACGCCGGAAGTGACGACGGATTTGCCGGACAGGGTCAGGGTACCCAGGGACTGTTCGGTGTGAAAAGGTTTCTCGATCCCCACTTTGTAGCTGCTTCCGTCCGGTTTGTCTCCCACCAGCAGGACATTTCCGCCCAGGTTGATAATTGCGGATGAAACATGATGTTTTTCCAGATAATCTTTCATTTGATCGGCAATATATCCCTTGGCGATGGCTCCGAGGTCGATTTCTGCTTTGGGATCTTTCAGAGCCGCTTTCTGTCCACGGATCGAGATATTCCTGTAATTTACATGGGAAACAGTGTCTTTGATTCTGGAAGCGGCCGGTATGGTGCCTTTGTTGTTCGTGAAATTCCAGAGATCAGCGGTTTTCCCGATGGTAATATCGAAGGCTCCCTGGCTTTTCCGGCAGTAGTAAAGCGCGTCCTTCAGGACTTCAATGGTATCGGAATCCACGGTTACATACTTCCCGTCTGCATCATTGATGCGGGAAATATCACTGGTCTGAACCGTATTGCTCAGGAGTTTTTCGTAATGCCCGGCCAGATCAAAGCAGCCGTCCAGATATTTCTGGTTCTCTTTTCCATAGACGGCAACGGTAATCACCGTATCAAAATAAGTGCCGGTTTTTGTGTAGGATTCATTTCTGTCTGTTCCGCATCCGCTCAGAAGCACGGCACCGGCGGCAGTGACGCCGGCAAGCGCGGCAGCACAGAAGCGGAAGCGTTTTTTCTTTGTTTGTTTCCTTTTAATCATAAGAAAAAATATACCATACCCGCTTCGCAGTGACAAGGAAAAGGGTGATTTTTTCCGATTGATGTGGTAAGCTATTAAACATGATGGCGCCTTGTGCGATTTTATGAAAGGGAATCAAAAATGGATTATCACGATTATTTTAAGTATAAACGAAGAATCGTTGTAAAAATCGGTTCCTCTTCGCTGCAGCATGTGAACAGCGGCAGAACTGATTATATCAAATTGGAAAAACTGGTGCGGGAACTGTGTGACTACAGGAATCAGGGCATGGATGTCTGCCTGGTCAGTTCCGGCGCGGTGGCGGTAGGCCGGGCAGCCATCGGCCTGCAGGAACCGCCGGCTGATATCGCCACCAAACAGGCCTGTGCCGCAGTGGGACAGGGGAGACTGATGATGGCCTACCAGCGTCTGTTCAGCGAATACAATCAGACGGCTGCGCAGGTGCTTCTGACGAAAAACACGATGTTCCATGACCATTCCAGGTCCAACGCGAAAAACACCTTTGAAGAGCTGTTCCGCCTGGGAATCATTCCTGTCGTAAATGAGAATGACACGGTATCCACCTATGAGTTAAGCTGTCTGATGCAGTTCGGGGACAATGATACTCTGTCAGCCATTGTGGCATCCCTGATTCACGCGGATCTTCTGATCCTTCTGTCAGATATTGACGGACTGTATACCGATGATCCCAGAGAAAATCCCGACGCCCGACTGATTGAACAGGTCACATCCATGGATGATCACATTTCCGCCATGGCAAAAGACAGCACCGGAAGCACCGTCGGCACCGGCGGGATGACCACAAAGCTTACCGCAGCTAAAATTGTCACCCGCACAGGCGCGGACATGATCATTGCCAATGGCGCGGATGTGGGAATTCTCCATCAGATTATGGAAGGAAAGTTCCGAGGCACATTTTTCCGCGGACAGAAAGAGAGTTCCTTCGATCTGCGGGAATTTATCCGGGACAGCGTAGACATCGGCGAGGATAATGGAGGAGAACAATGAAAAGCAAGCAGGAAGTCAGAAAAGAGTATATGGCGCTGCGGAATGCTGTTTCAAAAGAAGATAATTATCAGGCTTCCGCACAGATTATCGAACAGATTATGGAGCATCTGGATTTCGATGCCTATGAGGAATATCTGCTGTTTTATCCGCTGGAGCATGAAATCAATCTTCTGCCTCTTGCCGCGCAGCTGCTTCAGATCGGAAAACAGGTGGCGTTTCCCCGTGTGCATGGGGATACCATGGATTTCTATCAGGTAACGAATCTGAGAAAAGATTTTGCAGAAGGCTGTTTTCATGTGATGGAACCACAGACCGAAGTCCCGGCAAACCTTCGGTCTTCCATTTGTTTTGTGCCCGGTCTGGTCTATGACAGCCGTTTTTTCCGCTTGGGATACGGGAAGGGATACTATGACAGATATCTGTCCGCTTACCCGCAGATTGATTCTGCCGGTATCTGCTCCAACCGTTTTTTTCTTCCGGAAATCCCTGTGGATGAGCGGGATGTGTCAGTGGACCGGATTTTTACAGAAACCGGCGTATATTATAATGAAAGAATGAACGAGTAGCCAGGATATAGATGATGCAAAGTATATCAGATATTTTAAAACAGGTAAGAGACGGTTCCATGACCGTGGAAGAAGCGGAAGGCCTTCTGGCCCGCAGACCCATTGAGGAAATGGAGTTTGCGCGGCTGGACAGCCAGCGGCTGATTCGCTCCGGCTTTCCGGAAGTGGTTTACTGTTCCGGCAAGACCAACGAACAGCTGCTTGCCATATATAAGCGTCTCATTGAAGTGGACGGAGAAGCCTTCGGAACCAGGGCATCTCTGGAACAGTACCGGTACTGCGCCAAAGAATTGCCGCAGCTGCAGTATGATCCGCAGTCCGGAATATTAAAAGCAGAAAAACCGGGAAAAACACGCATCGGCAAGATCGTTGTCTGCACCGGCGGAACTTCCGATATTCCCGTAGCAGAGCAGGCGGCCCAGACCGCCGAATTTTTCGGCACCCGGACGGAACGGCTGTATGACGTGGGAGTGGCCGGCCTGCACCGGCTTTTGCGCCACCTGGATGTGTTTCAGGGGGCCAGCTGTGTGATTGCCTGTGCCGGGATGGAAGGAGCCTTGGCCAGCGTAATCGGCGGACTGGTCAGCTGCCCGGTGATTGCCGTGCCGACTTCCGTGGGATACGGAGCCAGCTTCGGCGGAGTATCCGCCCTGCTTTCCATGCTGAATTCCTGTGCCAACGGAGTGGCAGCTGTAAATATCGACAATGGGTTTGGCGCAGGTTATCTTGCCACACAGATCAATCGACTGGGAGTAAAGAATCATGAATAAAAGTTTATATTTTGAATGTAATTCCGGAATCAGCGGAGACATGACAGTGGCTGCGCTGCTGGATTTGGGCGCCGATCCTCAGGTGCTTCAGGAAGCGCTGGCATCGCTGCCCCTGAAAGGGTTTCGCACAGAAATCAGACGCGTAAAAAAATCAGGCCTGGACTGCTGTGATTTCCAGGTGATTCTGGATGAAGCCCTTGAAAACCATGATCATGATATGGACTATCTGTACGGACATACGCACAGGGAAGAGGAACATCCGAAACACAAACATGCGCAGGAAGGACATCACCACGCAGACCATCACCACGAAGCGCATACCCATGAAGAACATCACCATGCAGGGCATTCCCATACCCACTGTCACAGAGGGTACCGGGAGGTGACAGACATTCTCCGGCAGTCTGCCATGACCGAACACGCCAGGGAAATCGCAGAACGGATTTTCACCATTCTCGGAGAAGCGGAGGCAAAAGCGCACGGAAGCACACTGGAGGAGGTTCACTTCCATGAAGTGGGTGCCGTGGATTCCATCGTGGACATCGCGGCTGCCGCAGTCTGCTTTGACAATCTGGGAATCGATCAGGTGATTATTCCAAGGATCTGCGAGGGCAGCGGCACCGTACGCTGTGCCCATGGCATTCTGCCGATCCCGGTGCCTGCAGTGGCAAATATTGCGGCTGCAAATGGGCTGATGCTTCATTCCATGAACCGGGAAGGAGAATATGTCACCCCCACAGGAGCAGCGATTGCCGCTGCGCTTATGACATCTGCGCAGCTTCCGGAAACCTATCGTGTATTAAAATGCGGCATGGGTGCGGGAAAACGTGAATACGAAGCTGCCAGTGTGCTGCGTGTTTACATGATCGCGTCCGCAGACGGCTCCGGCAGTGCATCGGGTGAAGCGGACCGTGTCATCAAGCTGGAATGCAATCTGGATGACTGCCCGGGGGAGGAACTGGGATTTGTTATGGAACAGCTGCTGGAACAGGGCGCCAGAGATGTGAATTACACTCCTATTTTTATGAAGAAAAACCGGCCCGCCTATCAGCTGAATGTGCTTTGCAGTCCGCGGGACCGGGAGAAAATGGAAGACATCATCTTTGCCCAGACCACGACTATCGGAATTCGCCGGGCAGAGATGGAACGCACGATTCTGAAGCGAAAAGAAGATACGGTGGATACCACACTGGGGTTAGTAGCTGTGAAATCCACCGAATTTGGCGGCAGGACCCGTATTTATCCGGAATACGACTCCATTGCGGCAATCTGCAGAAATACCGGCCTGCGCTATCCGGATGTTTACCGGCGGGTAATCATGGAACTGGAAGCCTTCGAATCAGGAAAAGCTTCCAAAATCAAAGAATAAAGGAAGAATAAAGCAATATGAATACAATGGATACCAGAACCATGCAGGATTATTTGGAGGCAGTGGACCTGAACCGTCCCGCGCCGAAGGAGGAACCCTGGCGCCAGTATTATTTTGTCAGCCGGGCCAGACAGCTGGTGGCAGAGCGCTGCGCACAGGCGGGCAGGAGACTTACGTTCTGTATTCGTACGTTTGGCTGTCAGATGAATGCCAGGGATTCCGAAAAGCTGACCGGAATTCTGGAGGCCGCGGGTTATCGGAAAACTGACCGGGAAGACGCGGATTTTGTGGTTTACAACACCTGTACCGTACGGGAAAACGCGAACAATAAAGTATACGGCCATCTGGGATATCTGCACGGATACAAAAAGAAAAATCCCCATATGGTGATTGCGCTGTGCGGATGCATGATGCAGGAAGAGACCGTTGTGCAGCGGATCCGGGAGAG
>OCVV011320603.1_pt1 | contig 13157 bp, 10 predicted proteins | sample 1539721 | NCBI WGS metagenome assembly OCVV01 (sample SAMN02144230, study PRJEB22623) | gut metagenome | biome: sheep rumen | host: Ovis aries | place: New Zealand
CAGTGGTCGAGCCCTTGGACGATGGCCTCGTAGCCGGGCTCGATGTTGACGACGCTGTTGCGGGTGTCGACCACGACGGCGCGGCCGCCCACGGCGTTGTCGGCCTCGTCGTGGGCCGCATGGGTGTAGAGCGAGCCCCAGGTGCCGATGTCGCTCCAGCCGAAGTCGGCGGCCACGGTGTAGCGGCTGCGCGAGCGCTCCATGACGCCATAGTCGATCGAGATATTCTCGCAACGCTCAAACTGGCGGTCGATGAAGGCCTGCTCGTCGGGGGTGCCGAAGGCGGATCGTCCCTCGTCGAAGAGGGCGGCCATGTCGGGCAGGTACTGCCGGAAGGCGGCCATGATGGCGTCGGTGCTCCAGAGGAAGATGCCGGAATTCCAGTAGTAGTTGCCGGCCGCCACAAACTGCTTGGCGGTCTCGAGGTCGGGTTTTTCCTTGAAGGTGGCCACCGGCACGATGTCGCCGGGCGTGGCAGCGTGGGCGCTGTCCACCTCGATGTAGCCGTAGCCTGTCTCGGGCCGCGAGGGGCGGATGCCGATGGTCATGAGGGCTTCGCGGTGCTGCTCCACGAAGTCGAGTCCCTGTCCGACGACGCGCTGGAACTCGCGCTCGTTGGTGACAAGGTGGTCGGCCGGCGTAACGGCCACGGAGGCCTCGGGACACTGCGAGAGGATGTGCCAGGTGGCGTAGGCGATGCAGGGGGCGGTGTTGCGACGCATGGGCTCGCAGAGCACCTGGTCGGGCTTCAGCTCGGGCAGCTGCTCGAGGACAAGGTGCTTATAGGCCGCGTTGGTGACCACCAGGAAGTGCTCGGCCGGCACCAGCGGCAGGAAGCGCTCGAAGGTGGAGCGGATGAAGCTCTTGCCCGTGCCCAGCACGTCAAGGAACTGCTTGGGGTAGTTATTCTTGCTCAACGGCCAGAAACGGCTGCCGATGCCGCCGGCCATGATAACACAGTATCTCTCCATATATTCGGGTTTTAGGGTTTATATTCTTGTCGTTGTACAATCCATGAGTTTTCGACGATGCTAGATCTCCACGGTCCGGGCGCGGCGCAGCTCGAAGTCGCGGCCGAGGTACTTCTCGCGCACGTCGGGGTCGGCGGCCATCTGCTCGGGGGTACCGTGGTGGAGCACAGTACCCTCGTAGAGGAGGTAGGCCCGGTCGGTGATGGCAAGGGTCTCGCGCACGTTGTGGTCGGTGATGAGGATGCCGATGTTGCGCTCTTTGAGGTGGGCCACGATGTCCTGGATGTCCTGCACCGCGATGGGGTCGACGCCGGCAAAGGGCTCGTCGAGGAGGAGGAACATGGGGTCGTTGGCCAAGGCGCGAGCGATCTCGGTGCGGCGGCGTTCGCCACCGCTAAGCTGGATGCCTTTGCTCTTGCGGATGTGCTGCAGGCGGAACTCGTCGAGGAGCGACTCCAGCTTCTCGCGCTGCTGCTCCTTGTTGAGGTCCTTGCGAAACTCGAGGATCGAGGCGATATTGTCTTCCACACTCATCTGGCGGAAGACCGAGGCCTCCTGGGCCAGGTAGCCGACGCCCAGCTGGGCGCGCCGGTACTGCGGCAGGCCGGTGATGCGAAGGCGCCAGGGACCTTCGGCCGGACACTCGGCCTTGCTCTCGCGGAAGACGGGGTGCTCTCGGTCGGCCTCGCAGGTGCTCTCCATGTAGACACTGCCGGAGTTGGGTCTGATGATGCCCACCACCATGTAGAACGTAGTCGTCTTGCCGGCGCCATTGGGACCCAGCAGGCCCACAATCTCGCCCTGCTTCACCTCGACGGAGACCTGCTTCACCACCGTGCGCGAACGGTAGACCTTGACGACCTGGTCGGTATATAGTTTCATATGATTCCTTCTCTAAGAATGTCGTGTATGTGTACGATACCAAGGTAGCGGCCATCGGCGTCGACAACGATCAGCTGTGTGATGGAGTTGGCACGCATCATCTGGAGGGCGGTGACGGCATACTCGCTGTCGAGGATGCAGCGCGGGTGGCTGTGCATGATGTCGGCGGCACACTTGGGCTCATGGAATGTCTGCATCATGCGCCTCAGGTCGCCGTCGGTGATGATGCCGCGTATCTCGCCACCCTCCTCGACCACCGTGCAACCCAGGCGTTTGGACGTCATCTCCAGGATGGTGTCAGGGATCGACGTGTTGGGATTCACGCTGGGACGTTCGTTCTGCACGTAGAGGTCGGCCACCCGGAGGTAAAGCTTCTTGCCGAGGGCCCCGCCGGGATGGAAGCGGGCGAAGTCGCGTGCCGAGAAGTTGCGGCACTCGATGAGGGCCACCGCCAGGGCGTCGCCCATCACCAGCTGGGCCGTAGTGCTGCTGGTAGGGGCAAGGTTGTTGGGGCAAGCCTCGTGCTCAACGGTGGTGTTGAGTACCAAGTCGGCCTCGCGCGCCAGGAAAGAGTCGGTGTTACCCACGATGGCAATGATCTTGTTGCCGAAGTTCTTGATCAGCGGTACCAGCACCTTGATCTCGGGGGTGTCGCCGCTCTTGGACACGCATATCACCACATCGCCGGGGCGCACCATGCCCAGGTCGCCATGGATGGCGTCGGCGGCATGGAGAAACAAGGCCGGAGTGCCGGTTGAGTTGAATGTGGAAACGATCTTAGTGGCGATGTTGGCGCTCTTGCCGATACCCGTCACCACCACACGTCCGGTGGCAGAAAACAGTATCTCGACAGCCTCTGCAAAGCTGTCATCTATATATTCCTTCAGGTTCTCGATGGCTTTTTTTTCATCCATAATCACCTGATTGGCAATCTGTTTTATCTCTTCCCGACTTTTCACGTAGATTTTTTTTTGTCAGTTCGAAGTTTTTTAGTACCTTTGTAAAACTGAATTAGGTAACGTACCTTTACTCAAATTATTGCCTAACCGATGAAAGATTTACATACCTACCTGAAAGAAATATTCGGATTCGACAAGTTCAAAGGCGACCAAGAGGCCATCATCCAAAGTCTGCTCGACGGCCGCGATACCTTTGTCATCATGCCTACCGGCGGAGGCAAGAGCCTCTGCTACCAGTTACCCGCCATGATTCTCGACGGCACTGCCATCGTCGTTTCCCCTCTGATAGCACTGATGAAGAACCAAGTCGATGCCGTGCGCTACACCTCGGGCACCACCGACGTGGCTCACTTCCTCAACTCCTCCCTCTCGCGCGTGCAGCAGAACGAGGTCAAAGACGACCTTATGCGCGGCGGCACCAAGCTCCTCTATGTGGCACCCGAAACCCTCTCGAAAGAAGAAACCATCGAAGTGCTGCGTCAAATTCCCATTTCCTTCTTTGCCATCGACGAGGCCCACTGCATCTCGGAGTGGGGCCACGACTTCCGTCCCGAATACCGTCGCCTGCGTGAGGCCATCAAAGCCATCGAGCCCAAGGTGCCCATCCTCACCCTCACCGCCTCGGCCACCCCAAAGGTGCAGCAGGACATCATCAAGAACCTCGGCATGGAGCAGGCCAACACCTTCATCTCCAGCTTCAACCGTCCCAACCTCTACTACGAGGTGCGCCCCAAACCCGCCGACACCATGCAGCTCCACAAGGAAATCATCCGCTTCATCAAGGAGAACCCCAACAAGAGCGGCATCATCTACTGCCTCACCCGCAAGAAGGTGGAAGACCTGGCTGAGCTGCTGGTCATCAACGGCATCAAAGCCCTACCCTACCATGCCGGCCTCGACAACAAGGTGCGCGCCGAGAACCAGGACAAGTTCCTCACCGAGGAGGTCGACGTCATCGTGGCCACCATTGCCTTCGGCATGGGCATCGACAAACCCGACGTGCGCTTCGTCATCCACTACGACATTCCCAAAAGCATCGAGGGCTACTATCAGGAAACCGGCCGTGCCGGCCGCGACGGCGGCGAGGGCCGCTGCATCGCCTTCTATAGCGAGCAGGACGTCGAGAAGCTCTACAAGTTCTTCTCCGACAAGAACGCCTCCGAGCAGGAGATGGCCCGACAGCTGGTGCAGGAGATGGTCTCCTACGCCGAAAGCTCGGCCTGCCGACGGCTAAACATACTCCGCTACTTCGGCGAAGACTACAACGAACCCTACTGCGGCAACTGCGACAACTGCCTCCACCCGCGTCCCCAGGTGGAAGCCAAGGAAGAGATGGTCATGGCCCTCGAGACCATCCTTGCCATGAAGCAAGCCTTCAAACCCAAAGACATCGTCGACGTCCTTATGGGCCGCAAGAACACCAACACGCGCAGCTACCACCTCGACCGCCTCGAGCAGTTCGGCAGCGGCGCCGACCACAACGACCTCTTCTGGAAAGCCGTCCTCCGGCAGGCCCTCTTCGAGAACCTGGTGCAGAAGGAGGTGGAGCAGTACGGTGTCCTCAAGCTGACCCCGGCGGGCCACAAGTTCATCAAGACGCCCTACACCCTCTACGTCACCCCGGACCACGACTACAATGCCACCGACGAAGACGAGGAAGAGGAGATGATCGCCAACGCCGGCGGCGCCTCGGCCGCTGGCGACGAAGCCCTCTACGTGCAGCTCAAGAGCCTGCGCCGCAGCATCGCCACCCGCGAAAAGATACCCGCCTACGCCATCTTTGAGGACACCTCCCTCAAAGACATGACCCTACAATACCCCTGCACCGTCGAAGAACTCTCCCACTGCTCCGGCGTTGGCATCGCCAAAGCCCAGAAGCACGGCGGCCCCTTCATCGAACTCATCAAACAGTATGTCGAAGACAACGACATCGAACGCCCGCAGGACATCGTCATCCGTTCCGCTGCCAACAAGTCAGCCAACAAGGTCTACATCATCCAGAGCATCGACCGCCGCAAGAGTCTCGAAGACATCGCCGCCGGCAAAGGCCTCACCATGGACGAACTCCTGACCGAGATGGAGCACATCATCAGCAGCGGCACCAAGCTCAACATCGACTACCACATCGAGGAGCAGATCGAACCCGAACACCAAGAGGTGCTGATGGACTACTGGCGCGAGTCGGAGAGCGGCTCGCTGCAGGAGGCCTACGAGGAGTTCGCCGACGACCCCGACTACACCGAGGAGGAGATCCGCCTGATGCGCATCAAGTTCCTCGCCGATGTGGGACACTAACCACCCATGAGATCCCTGGCACATATAACCCTTCTGTTGTTGCTGCTGACAGCAACAGGAGGGTCTTTCTGTCATGCCCAGGAGGTGATTGATATCACCAATCACGACACCATCTACGTCAGCAACTGCCGCACCGCCAGCAGCATTCTCCGATTCTCTGGCCATGTCCTTGACAGCATCGACTTTTGGGTGTTCTTCGACGGAGACGGACAGGCCATCACCATCACACCCAACATATCACAACAAGTCTATCAATCTCAACCCCAGCCCGTCAACTACCGCCTCACCCTCTGGGACGGTTCCCCGTCGACCGGCACCGTGCTGTACGATAGCACCTACTCCGATCATATTTATTTTATCGACACATTCACCGCCAACAGCGGCACCGCTGCCCTCCACATTCAAGCCGACTCCTGTCTCCACAGTTGTTTTAGCCTCATTACCTGGCACACACCCTCGACAGCCTCCTACTGCACCAGCGCGCCCGACGCCTTCCATATCGAGAATATTACCGACCACTCGGTCGACATCGTCTGGACCGACAACGGCCATCTGGCTCGCATCGCCATTGGCGACACCGTCGTCTACGGCTACGGCGACACCCTCCACATCGACGGCCTCGAGGCCAACCAGTCCTACACGGCCGACGTATGCATGTTCGACGAGAAGGACCACCCCTGCTGCCACGCCCTGTTCCCCTTCCTCACCGACCCGAAACCCCACATCGGATGCCCCAACCTGACCGACCTCACCGCCGACTATGTCCGTGCCTACTCCATTCCATACCGCAACATCGGCCTGACTGATGACCGACACGTCGTCTGCACCGACACCAGCGAACGCGACCCATGGACTAACAACCAGCTACGCACCGTCTACCCCGGCATGTCGTCGTCCGTACGGCTCGGCAACCCTGTCGTCGGTACCGCCGAAGCCCTCTCCTACTCCCTCCACATCGACACCACCTACTACGCCCTCTTCCTGATGCACTACGCCGCCGTGCTGGAAGATCCGGGCCACGGATATAATGATCAGCCCCGCTTCAAGTTCGAGATCCTCGACTCCGCCAACCAAGTCATCGACCCCGCCTGCGGAGCGGCCGACTACCATGCCAGCTCCTCGCTCGGGTGGAACGCATACTTTAACGTGGTATGGAAAGACTGGACCACCGTCGGCTACGACCTCACCCCCTACCACGGCCAGAACGTCACCCTGCGTTTCACCACCTACGACTGCGCCCTGGGCGGACACTTCGGCTACGCCTACTTCAGCAGCGAGTGCCGCCTCAAGGTGGCCGAGGCCCAGTACTGCGCCTCGGCCGACAGCAACGTCATGACCGCACCGGACGGTTTCTACTACCTCTGGTACTACGACGACCCCACCGACACCGTCTCCACCAATCAGACCGTCCACTTCACCAACAACGACGCCCTGCTCAACTGCCGCCTCATCTCGACCGAGAACCCCAACTGCTACGTCACCCTCAACACCTATGCCGGCCACCGCTACGCCCAGGCCGTCATCGACACCCTCGCCACCGAGTCGCTCGGCTGCGACGGCCACCGCGTCTACTTCACCAACCGCAGCACCGTCATCAACGACGCCGGCACCTCCACCGGCGAACCCTGCGAGTCGGCCATCTGGTACTTCGGCGACGGCTACATCTCGTTCGACTACTCGCCCGTTCACACCTACCGCGACAGCGGCGACTACACCGCATGATCGCCAGCATCGCCGGCGGACAGTGCAGCGACACCACCGAGTACATCGTCCACATCCCCGACTTCTACATCCCCGTCACCAAGGACACCTTCGCCTGCGACTCGATCGTGTTCGGCGGCACGGTCTACACCCACGACACCCTCGGCCCCTCCTACCGCATCCACCACACCAACGACTGCGACACCCTCGTCACCCTCGACCTCCACGTCATACCCTACATCAGCACCCTGCTGGAGCCCGACACCTTCTGCTACCGCGACGCCTACCACTGGCGCGGACAGACCGCCGGCGAGGGCCACGACACCATCACCCGCCCCGCCCACTCCACCCTCGTCGACACACTCACCTCCGCCAGCGGCTGCGACTCGCTCGTCGTCCTGCCCCTCGTGCAGATGCCACCGCCCCCGCTCACCTTCCACTACGAGCCCGACTGCCAGAGCAACACCTACACCCTCCACGCCGTCACCGACCTCCCCTTCCTGCAGTGGAGCTCCGAGCCCGCCGACCCCCTCGTCGAAGGCCACGAGGCGGACAACCCCATCGCCGTCAAACCCTACGACACCATCCTCTACACCCTCCTGGCCGACACCGCCGCCGCCTTCGACTGCCCCGCCGTCGGCCGCATCCGCCTCACCCCCGTCGTCTTCCCCGAAGCCCGACTCACCGTGCAGCCCGAGGCCCTGACCTACGACCACCCCCTCCTCACCGCCCACGACAACAGCCGCCGCACCACCCGCCGGCAGTGGATCCTCGTCCCCTACCCCGCGGCCGACAGCCTGCGCCCCGCCGAGAGCGGCCCCACCCTCAGTTGGCAGGCCCCCCTCGTCGGGCTCGACAGCCTCACCGTCGTCCTGGCCATCGGCGACAACTACTGCGCCGACACCGCCAGCCGCACCGTCCCCTTCGTGCGGCACCTCCTCTGGGCCCCCAACATCTTCGTCGCCACCGACCCCGACAGCCGCTTCGCCCCCGTGGCCACCGGCCTCACCGCCGCCGTCCTCAGCATCTACAACCGCCAGGGCCTCCTCGTGCACCGCACCGACGACCTCGCCACCGGCTGGGACGGCACCCGCGACGGCACCCCCTGCCCCCAGGGGGCCTACGTGTGGCACCTCCGCTACCAGTCGGACCTCTACCCCGGCATCTGGCGCACAGCCACCGGCACCGTCACCCTCGTCCGCTGACCCGGCCCCCTCCCATCCCCCCCTTCGCACCCCCGTCGTGCCCCCTCATGTCCGCCCTTCCTCCGCGTCAGGTCCGCGTCAAGTCCGCCTTTTGTCCGCCCGCGGGCGGACAAACAGCGGTCCACGGGCGGAGCAGATGCATCGGTGATGCCCCGTCAACCCCGAGCGGACACCCCGGCGGACACTCACGGACCAACAGCGGACACAGCCGGACCTGGAGCGGACATCGGGCCGCCGATGAATTATTTGTTCCGATATGAGAAAAAATTACTATCTTTGCAAAAGATATATATAATATATGAAATACATTAAATTATTATCAATCATGGCGCTGGCTCTGCTTTCGGCGCCTGCCGGGGCCCAGGTGGCCGACTCGGTCGACGTGCTGGACTACGATGTGCGACTCGACCTCAGCACGGGGTGCCCCTTTGCGGGCGACGCCACACTGCAGCTGCGCCTGCTGCAGCCCTGCCCCTCGATCGGGCTCAGCCTGCGGGGGACGGTGGACTCGATGTGGGTCGACGGCACGGCCGTCGGCACGCGGCTCGACAGCATCGGCACCGGCGCCTACGGCGCGGGCGACACGCTGACCGTGCGCGTGTGCTACCACGGCCAGGGCTTCGTGGAGAGCCGCGGCTGGGGAGGGTTCCACTTCGACAGCGACATGAGCTACAACCTGGGCGTGGGCTTCAACGTCGACCCGCACGTGCTGGGGGCCGCCATGATGCCCTGCCGCGACAACTTCCACGACAAGGCCACCTACACCCTGCGGGTGCGCACCCGCGCGGGCTGGACGGCCGAGTGCGGCGGCCTGCTGCAGGCGCGCAGCGTCGGGGCCGACGGCTGCGAGGAGTCGGTGTGGCGCCTCGACCACCCGACGCCGACCTACCTGGTCAGCGTCAGCCAGGCCGCCTGGCGCCGCATCGAGAGCAGCGTCAGCTCGCTCTACGGCACCTACCCGCTAACCCTGGGCTTCACCACGCAGGACAGCGGCGCCGTGAGCCGCGCCTTCGCCGAGCTGGACTCGGTGGTGCCCATGTACGAGCGCTGCCTGGGCCCCTACCGCTGGGACCGCATCGGATACATCGCCACGCGCAAGGGCTCGATGGAGCACGTGAACAACATCGCCCTGGCGCGCGATTTCATGACCGGCACCACGGAGCGGGGCCAGATGACCATCGCCCACGAGCTGGGGCACGCCTGGTTCGGCAACCTCCTGACCTGCGCCGACGAGGAGGACATGTGGTTCAACGAAGGGGGCGCCTCGTTCTGCAGCGAGCTGGCCATGGAGGCCAACAAGGGGCGCACGGCGGCCAGCAAGTACTACCAGACCAACCTGGAGGCCGTGCTGCGCGAGGCGCACGTCACCGACGACGGCTACCGCCCGCTGAGCCCCATGCCGCACCAGTACACCTACGGCTCGACCACCTACGACAAGGGCGCCCTCGTGTGGCACTCGCTGCGCGGCTACCTGGGCGACTCGCTCTTCTACAGCTCGATGCAGCGCCTGATGGAGCGGATGGCCTTCGGCAACGTCGACGCCGCCACGGTGCGCGACTCGCTGAGCGCCTACAGCGGGGTCGACTTGGGGGGCTTCTTCGACTTCCACGTCTTCAGCCCGGGCTTTGTGGACTACCACGTCGACCTGCAGACGGCCAACTGCGTCAGCGAGGTCGTCGGCCTGAACATCCGCCAGCAGACCGTCGGCGGCAGCGACAGTGTGCGCTCGAGCCGCCTGCCGATCACCTTCTTCGACGAGAACGGCCGCCAGAGCAAGTGCTGGCTCCAGTTCGAGGATGCCAACGCCACGCAGACCGTGCGCCTGCCGTTTGTGCCGGCCTACTTCGTGATCGACTACGACATGGAGCTCTCCGACGCCGCCACGGTGGCCACCTTCCGGCGGGGCACGTCGAGCTCCAACCTGCTGACCCACTTCCGCTTCAACGGTCCGCTGCCGGACAGCCTGCCCTTCGTCGTGGAGCACCACTGGGGCCGCCCGTGGGACCTGGCGGGCGTCGAGGGCGTGGTGCGGCCGGCGGGGCGCTACTGGATAGTGCGCGGTCCGCACAGCCAGTACGACGGCCTGCAGGGCCAGTTCCAATTTGTGCGTGAGGGCTATGTGGGCGGCAACTACAGCCACCTCGACCGGGGCTTCATCGACGGCGTCCATGTGCTCGACTCGCTGGCCATGTTCTACCGCGCCAACCGCCACGGCGTGTGGCGCGCCGTGTCGCATCGGCGCTCGGGCGACGACAACGAAGGCTACTTCCTGGTCGACAACCTGCGGCCGGGCGAGTACGCGCTGGCGGTGGTGGACACCGCCCTGCTCGGCATCGCTCCCGCGGCCGAGGCTCCCGATGGCAGCCTTGGGCTCTTCCCCAACCCGGTGAAGCAGGGCGAAGCGATCGGCCTGCAGGTGCCCGTCGAGGGCAGCTTCACGGTGCGTGTGCTCGACGCCTCGGGCCGGCGCGTGTGGCAACGACGCGGCTGCCGCAACGGCCTCAGCATCAATCCCCGGCTGGCTCCGGGCACATATTTGGTGCAGATTGAAAATAAATTCGTATCTTTGCAGTCGAAATTGATAGTGCTATGACAATAAGAAAACTCTTCATGGCCGCCGTGCTGACGGCCCTCGCGGTGAACGCCACCGCGCAGTATTCGCAACTGGAGAAAGACTACCAGTTCATGCTCAAGCTCGAGTTGGGCTACGCCCCCTTCATGGGCAACGTCGGCATTGCCGGCGAGGCAGGCTACAACCTGGACAAGTTCCACAACGCCGCAGGCTTCAACGCCATGGCGGGCGTCAACCTGAGCCAGGACTGGTTTGTGGGCGGCGGCGCCGGCTTCAACTACTACCACAACCTGCAGCAGGGAGTGGTGACGCCGATGATGGGCGTCAACGTCTTCGCCGACGTCGACTTCCGACCCATCTGGCAGGGTCTGATGGGCCTGGACTACCAGCCGGCCACCATCAAGTGGGCCCCGGTGATCGGATTGCGCGGCGGTGTGAGCCTGCTGCTCGACCACCCCGCCTACGGCTCGCCGATCACACCCCTGGCCGAACTCTACGGCGGTGTCAACTGGTACTACATGCACGGCCTTCGCAACATGGGGCACAACTGGCACTCCTTCTACGCCACCGTGGGCGTGGCCTACCTGCAACAGACCGTCATCCTGCCCGTCCGCGTGGGCTGGCGCTGGTAGTGTAACGAGAAAACAAAAGGAAAATGCAGAGTACACGTCAAAACAAGATATGCCGACTGATCCAGCAGGACATGAGCGACATCTTCCTGAAGGAGATGAAGCCCGTGTTGGGCCCGTCGTTGATCACAGTCACCCACGTCACCATCACCCCCGACCTGTCGATTGCACGCATCTACGTCAGCATCATGGTGATTGGTCAGGGCACGCCTGACGGCGTCCTGGCCCTGATCCGGGAGAACACCTCAGACCTGCGTCGGCGTCTGGGCATGCGCGAAGGGAAGCAGCTGCGCATCATCCCCCACCTGGAGTTCTTCCTCGACGACACGCTGGACTACATGGATAACATCAACCGCCTGCTTCAACAGTGAGGCTGGAACATCTCATCGCCGTGCGTTACCTCTTCGGCCGCCGTCAGCGGTCGGTGGTGACAGTGATCTCGTGGGTGTCGCTCATCGGGCTGATGGTCAGCACGGCGGCACTCATCATCGTGCTGTCGGTCTACAACGGCATCGGCGACCTCACCAAGAGCCTCTTCGGAGTCTTCGACCCCGAGTTGGTCGTCGAGCCGGCCGAAGGCAAGACCTTCCACACGCGCGACCTCGACATGGCTGGCCTTGCCGGCAGCGAGGGGGTGGCGACAGTGTCGCAGATGGTGAACGAGACCGCCTGGATCACCTACGGGAGCAACCAGGCGATCGTACGCCTGCGGGGCGTCGACGCCGACTACCGCCTTGTCAGCGGGCTCGACACCCTGCTCACCGAGGGCACCTACCGCCTCGGCGAGGGAGCCGACGGGCTCACCTACCTGCTCGTCGGGGGCGAGGTCTACTACACCCTCGCCATGCGGCTGCACTCCAACCACGCGGCCGCCATCCACATCCCCAAGCGCGGCAGCACCGCCATGGGGTTCACCATGGACCAAGCGTTCAACAGCGGCTACGCCTATCCGGCGGCCTACTTCTTCATCCAGCAGGACATCGACCGCCAGTACGTGGTCACCGATATCGACTTCGTGCGTCGCCTGATGGACTATGCCCCCGACGAGGTGAGCGCCCTGGCCATCAAGCTCAATCCCGGAGCCAATCCGCGTAAGGTCAAGCGCCTCGTGGCCGCGCACCTCGACCGCACAGCCGCCCAACCGCTCGTCGTCAAGGACCGCTACGACCAGCAGCCGCTCTACTACAAGATATTCCGTTCGGAGCGCTTGGGCATATACCTGATCCTTTCGCTCATCGTGCTCATCTCCACCCTCTCGCTGGTGGCCTCGCTCTCGCTGCTGGTGATCAACAAGCGACGCGACATCTTCATCCTGCAGAGCATGGGTCTCACGCGGCAACGCCTGCGCCGCACCTTCCGGGCCGAGGGCATCCTGATCTGTGCCGTGGCCGTGGCGGCCGGGCTGGTCATCGGCTTCGTGGTCTGCTGGCTGCAACAGCGGTTCGGCATCATCCGCATGGGCGACGGCAACTTCGTCGTCAGCACCTTCCCCGTAGCCATGCGCGGCATCGACTTCGCGGCCACCTTCCTGCTGGTGATGGCCATCAGCACCGCCTCCGTAACCCTCACCGTTCAACGCGCCAAGATATGAAGAAAAAGCTCCTCCTCGTCGCCCTCCTGCTGGTGGCCGCACTGCTCGGCACGGCCTGCAGCTCGAACGACCACATGTACCGACACAACCGCAGCCACTGCGACTGCCCCACGTTTTGACCACCCAAGAACAATACCGCCGCATCCTGTCGAACCACCTGCCCCCGCAAGCGGTCGACTGGGTCTACAGCTACCTCGACCGCCACCGGGTGCACTTCCACATCACGCGCCAGCGCACCAGCAAGCTGGGCGACTACCGCTGGCCGCAAGCCGCCGGCGGACACGACTACCACGAGATCAGCGTCAACGGCGACCTCAACCGCTACCTCTTCCTCTGGGTCTTCCTGCACGAG
>OCVV011188975.1_pt1 | contig 13156 bp, 10 predicted proteins | sample 1539721 | NCBI WGS metagenome assembly OCVV01 (sample SAMN02144230, study PRJEB22623) | gut metagenome | biome: sheep rumen | host: Ovis aries | place: New Zealand
TACTGACCATCATCAAGTTTGAAACCAAGTGCAACACAAGGTTTGTTATCAACTGATTCAAGTTCAACTTCAGCTTCGTTGTTGTCGAGGTCGAGAGCAACGTTCTTTACTTCGTTTGGAGCTGGGAGGTAGCGAACAACAGCATCGAGCAATGGCTGGATACCCTTGTTTACGTGAGCTGAACCACAGAATACACCTACGAACTGCTCAGCAAGTGTTCCCTTACGGATAGCAGCGATAATCTTGTCTTCTGCAACTCCATCGTAACCCTTTTCCATGATTTCTTCCATCAAAGAGTCATCGAACATAGAAGCTGCATCGAGGAGTTCTTCGCGGTACTTTTCAGCATCGTCTTTCATGTTTGCAGGAATTTCTGCAATGCGGAGATCTTCACCGTTTGGTCCGTCGAAGTAGATAGCCTTCATTCCAACGAGGTCTACAACACCTTCGAGTTTGTCTTCCAAACCAATTGGGAGCTCCATCATATATGCGTTCAAGCCGAGCTTTTCGCGAAGCTGCATACGAACGCGAACAGGGTTAGCACCCTGTCGGTCACACTTGTTTACAAATGCAACACGTGGTACATGGTAGCGCTTGAGCTGGCGGTCTACAGTGATTGACTGAGACTGAACACCGGCAACGGCACAAAGAATCATGATAGCGCCGTCCAAAACGCGAAGAGAACGTTCAACTTCTACAGTGAAGTCAACGTGACCCGGTGTGTCGATAAGGTTGATTGTGTAGTCTTTCCACTGAACCTGAGTAGCAGCAGACTGGATTGTAATACCACGTTCACGTTCCAGTTCCATGTTATCCATTACAGCACCAACACCGTCCTTACCACGAACTTCGTGAATTGCGTGAATCTTGTTACAGTAGAACAAGATACGTTCTGAAGTTGTTGTCTTTCCAGAGTCAATGTGGGCACTGATACCGATATTTCTTACTTTTGAAATATCCCAAGCCATATTAATACCTCTTTAAAATAAAATATTCCTAAAATTATAGTATCAAGTTATTTTAATGAAATATTGAGTTCTTTTCAAGATATAAAACTATAAAACATCTAAAGTGGTCTTAAAAAGTGGAATACTCCCGCTGCGATGACTTCAAACTGCGGTTGGGCGTAAGTGGTATCCGACACACCTCCGCATTTGCTCCTGTTCGCGAACGCCCAAATGCAGTTTGAAGCCCTCTCCGCTCACGTATTCCACTTTTTAAATTAGAGTAATTATACTTATAATATCCCGTTAAAATTCAATATCTTCATTAAAACTAATTTTCCCTGTAAGTGTTAAATATTTTATTTTAAGATGTATAGAGAGAGAAGAAGAAAGTTTTAGTTCCTCTTTATTGTCTGGGGTGCCGGAGATGGTTGTGGTGGCGTTTATTTTTAATGGAGCGTTTTTTGATTTTGACTGGTAGCCGGTGCTGGCGGTGATTTTGTATTTTTTTGATGAAGCTTGATTTTGGGGGAGTGTGAGATTCAGGGTGAGCGCTGGGGTGAAGGTGCCTAGTTTCCAGGTGGATTTTAACTGAGTGGTGATTGTTTTTAGTGTGAAGTCTTGTGACGGGGAATCAGGAGATTTTGAAATCAGTTTTCCGTCTGCGGAGAGAGAAAATGACTGTGTTGTTTTTTCTGTTGAAAACTGGAGGCCGGCATTTACCTTTAATGGATGTTCTGGCTGGGTGAGATTGAGCTTTAGATAGACGTTGGTGCCTGCTCTCAAGAAAACCGGGGTTTTGAAGTACAGGCTTGCGAGTTTTGATGGTGTTTTATAGAGGAAGCCGGTTTTTAACTGCAGGCCTGGAGAGAGAGTTTTTTCGGAGCTTGTAAGAAGGTTGTCGTAGGGATTGTAGTAGATTTGTGAAAAGAGGTTTGTGTGTTTTGTGGTAAGTTTTGTATCTGCACGGTAAATCAGCTGATAAAAGCCGAATGGGGATTCGTAGAGGGCTGTAGTTAGATTGAGTAAGAAACTCTGGTTCTTTGATTTTTTGATTTGTGTGGAAAACTGCAACAGACCGCAGTAATGGTTTCCGGACGGATAATATGGAGATTTTAAGAACCAGGAACTTGTGGAATTGCTATTATAATAGAAGAAACCGCCAATATAAGAGAGTGAAATGTTCGGGTATGGAGGTAAAGGTGGAAAGGTAAGGGCGAGTGAAGTTACTGGTGAGGAAGCTTGTTCTGTAAGCCAGGTGTTGATTTTTATTGGAAATAAGCGAGAGACAGCTGATTTTGTTTTAGGTGTTGAGAACTCGAAGAATGTGCTTACTGGTTTTGAAAAGCTTGTGTAGCCTGGAAGCGAGGCTGTGAGTATTTGAGTGGACGTGACACTTGAAGTAAATGGAGATGAACCTGCGCTGAGTTCCGGGCTATTGAGTAGGGAGAGGGCACCGCCCGCACTTAAGTTTCCGGTTTTGACGGTGAGCGGGAGGCGGGGAAGTATATTTGATGTGAACACGGCCGCCCCGAAGTTTTGTTTCTGGGGGCGGGTGGTGAGGCGGAGGTCGGAAAAAGTTGTTGTTAAACGCATTCCCCCTGTGCAATCATCATCAAAATAAACTTCAAAATGAGGAACGCTTTCTGCTGTCATCTGTGCTCCCAGTATGATTATCAGCGCGAATAAAAATAATTTCTTCATACTATATAAATAGACAAAGATATGCAAAAAAAGGAATTTTTGAGCTGAAAAATCGCAAAAAAAATAAAAAAAAGGACTGCCCGGTCATCTCGAGCAGTCCCATTGTAGAGGAATATTAAATAAGTATTATTAATTTACTGTACTTGTTACATAACTGTCGTTTGCGTTGTCAATTTCTTTGATTTTGACAATCTTTGTGCGCCAGTATTCTGCTTCGCTCTTTGTTGTGTAAGGTCCTACACGAACGCGGTAGTAAAGCTTGTCTTTGTTATCTCTGTAGGTAAAGATGTCTGAAGGAATCTTATTGTCATCAAGAATTGTACGTGCTCCTTCTGCACCTTTTTTATTGCTGTATGCTGCAACCTGTACCCAGAACTGTGTCTTTTTAGGCTCTGCCTTTGGAGCAGGTGTTGGCTGTGCAGCTGGTTTTGGCTGGCTTACTGTTTTTGTAACCTTTTCTTTTACCGGTTTTGCAGTTACAGGAGAAGTTGATTTTGGAGCTTCTGCTTTTGCAACTTCTGTTTTTGCAGGTTTTGGTTCTGCAAATGGTGTAATTACAGTTGTTTTTTCGGTTGTCTTTTCTGTAGATTTTGTTTCAGGAATATTTACTGTAATATTGATGTTCTGTGGCTGTGAAGAAGCCTGTGTTTCGCTGATGATTTCGTTCTTCAAAGCATTAAGATCAATTGTAGTTGCTCCGTCTTCTGAAACTGTAGATGCAGATGGTGTAGACGCTGGAGTTGTAACATTTGGAGAATATACTGTTGCGTTATCGGCAAGAACTACAAGGTCGCTGACTTTATCTGGGGCAGAAACTTCTGCAGCTGGTTTTGTCCATCCGCTGCTTGGTTTAGATTTTTCTACAGGAGAGATGCTTGCATAAGCGGGAACTGGATTTCTTGAAGGATAATGTAAAATTGCTGGTACTCCCAAAACTACGAGCAAAAAAACGCCAACTGCGGCAATAATCCATAATGTCTTTTTCTGTTCCATAAATTTTTCCTCTTTGCACCGGCTGTGAACCGGCCACCTTATTAAAACTATCGGTAGTTAGGAAAAAAAGTTTAGAAAAAAATGTAAAAATTTATGAGTGATGCAAAACTGAAGAAAAGTGGTGACCTGAAGTTTTATCAGTTTTGTAATTTTTATTTTGGTTCCAACTAATTTTATAGTTTAAGGTGATTAGTTGGAATGAAATTCGGGCTTTGGAAAAAAAGTTCCGACTAATTGAGAGTTTTTTGTAATTTAGTAGGAATAAAAAGTGGTTGGGCCGAGGTGATTCTGGTGAAAACCCCTGCAAAAATGATAAAACGGGGCTTTTTGACGGAAGAATTGGCGTTTTAAAGTGAGATTTCCTTGGGTTTTATAGGATTTTATTAGAAATCTTCCAACTAGAATATGGAAAAACTCTTAGTAGTAGGAAGATTTTGCAAAGACACTTTTTTTTCCATTTGATTTTCATAAAATATTCCGTCAAAAATCTGGGAATATAGAATTTTGTCGGAAAGTTTTCAATGGATGAAATTGAGAGGTCGGTGTCTGTTTAGCGGTTATTGATTATTTCCACAGGTATGCCGCTTTTGAGGTATTCTTTCATGAGATTTCGCTGTGCATGGAAGCGGCGGAAAATCTGGCGGTATGGCAGATGGTCGCGGGTGCGGGCTCGGTGGAGTCTTGTTAGTAACGGTGCTGTTACGAAGAGGATTTTTTCGCAGCGGTTCAGAATGTCTGGAGTCTTGTAAAGTACAGTTGCGTTTATGATTGTTTTTTCGTGTTCGCTGATAAAGTCGTCTATCCATTTTGTGATGATGGGATAGACTATTGATTCCTGCACTTTGAGTAATTCCGGGATTGCGAAGAGCAACTGGCCCAGGGCGCGGCGGTCTATGCTGCCGTCTGTGCGGGCGATTTTGATGTTGTGTTCTTCTGCGTAGGGGGTGAAGGTGTTGAGTATGCGGTCTTTTGCAATTTCTATTGCATCGTGTACGAGAAGGTCTGCATCTACGGAGGCCCAGCCTTCTTTTTCGAGTTGTTTACAGATGTAGTTTTTTCCGGCGGCCATGGGGCCTGTGACGGCGATGATTACGGGGCGTTGCGGGGTGTCCCCGCTTGAGGGGGTAGCGGAAGACGGCTTGGCCGGCTGGAGCGAGGGGGAGACTTCCCCCCTTTTAGAAAAATCAAACATTAATGAAATTCTCCCCAGTTTTTGCCGTGCTCTATGCTTACGCGGAGCGGCACGTTGAGTTTGACTGCATTTTCCATTTTATCTTTGATGAGGGCAATTGTGGCGTCGATTGTAGACTGGTCGTCCGGGCATTCAAAAATCAGTTCGTCGTGTACCTGTAAGAGCAGGCGGGCTGGGGAACCTGATTTTTTGAGCGCGGCAGTTACGTTGAGCATTGCTGTTTTGACTATGTCAGCGGCGCTGCCCTGTACAGGAGTGTTTACGGCAATGCGTTCGGCTGCTGCTTTTTCTACCTTGTTTCTGCTGTTTATGGCAAGAATAGGGCGGCGACGGCCAAAGATTGTTTCTACATAGCCGGTTTGCTCGGCTTTCTGAATTGTTTCTTTGATGAAAGAGTCTACGCTGCTGTACTGGGCAAAATAATTCTGAATGAACTGGGCTGCCTGGGTACGGCTGATTCCGAGGTCGCGGGCAAGTCGGAAAGACGACATTCCATAAATTACGCCAAAGTTAATTGTCTTGGCTGTTCGTCTCATATCCGGCGTAACTGCTTCCGGGGCTACGCCATAAATGAGCGCGGCTGTTGCTCTGTGTACGTCTGTGCCCTGAATGAAGGCGCGGCTCATGTTTTCATCTGCCGAGAGGTGGGCGAGCACAACCAGTTCAATCTGCGCGTAGTCTGCAGAAATGAGTACTTTGCCGTCCGGCGCAGTAAAGGCTGAACGTATGCGGCGGCCTGCTTCGTTGCGCACAGGAATGTTCTGAAGGTTTGGCTCGCGGCAGCTCAAGCGGCCGGTAGCAGTTCCCGTCTGTACAAAATCTGTATGAATGCGGCCCTGGTCGTCTACCAGTTTTGGAAGAGTTTCTACATAAGTTGATTTGAGCTTTGCCATTTCGCGGTAGTCCAAAATCATGCGGGGAACCGGGTCTTCAAAGGCGAGTTCTTCGAGCACGCTTGTGTCTGTAGAATAACCTGTCTTGGTCTTTTTACCGGCCTTGAGTCCGCGTTCTTCGAAAAGCACTGTCTGCAGTTGTTTTGGAGAAGCGATGTTGAATTCGTGGCCGACTTCTTTATAAATTGCCTGTTCTGCGGCGGCGATGCCTTCTGTAAGTTCTTTGTTGTAAGCGTGAAGGGTGGCTGTGTCCAGATGGATGCCTGTGAGTTCCATTTGTGTGAGGACGGGAAGGACTTTCATTTCGAGGGTGAAGAGTTCTTTTAGTGATTTTGTGGTTTCGACAGACTCAACCACCACACTTTGCTGGGCGATGGCGAGTTTTAATGTAAAGTCTGCATCTTCTGCGCCGTATGGTGCGGCTTTTTCGAGCGGAACGTCTGCAAAGGTCTGGCCTTTTTGTACGATGTCGGAAAACTCAATTCCTTTGAGGCCGAGTACACTTTCGCCGAGGGCTTCCAGAGAGTAGCCGTTTTTGCCGGTGCGCTCCGGATTCTGAAGCCATGCGAAAATCATTGTATCATATATAGAAGATTCTAAGATTTTTTGTGTGAGTTCGGCATTCTTAAAGCCTGCTTTTTTGATGTTTGTGGCAAGCACCTTGAGGTCGAACTTTGCGTTGTGCATTACAACTGTAACGCTGTTTGCCTGGAAGAGTCTAAGCAGCTGGGTGAGGGCATCTTTGAGCGGGATACCAACACTTTCTGAAAAGAGGTCTTCTGTTTCGCGGGCAACCGGTATGTATACGGCTTTGCCCGGTTCGTAGCAGAGGGAGAAGCCGAGTATGTTTGCGTTGATTGTATCGAGTCCGTCGGTTTCGCTGTCGTAGGCTACCTGCGGGGCTTTGAGGGCGGAGTCGATGTATGTGGTGAGTTCGGCCAGAGTTGTGAGGGCACGGTAATTTGAGGTGTCGTTTTGTTTAAGTTCTAGCGGTGCCGGTTCTGAGAACTCTGCGGATTTTTCATCCGGGGTTTTAGGGGTGGAACCCCTAGGAGAAGGGGGAGCGGAAGACGCGTCAGCGACTGGAGCGAGGGGAAGGCTTTCCCCTCCTTTACTATTTTCTACTCCAAGACTGGCATACTGCTTTGCGACACTTGGAACTCCGTATTTCATGAGGGCATCGGCGGCGGCTTTGTAATTAAAGGTTACGCCGGTTTTGCTGAGTGCTTCGTCTATGTCTGTGCAGGGAACTGTATCGCAGAGACGCACAAGGTCTCGGCTAAAGTAGGCATCTTTTTTACCTTCGGAAAGTTTTTTCTGCATTGCGCCTTTTATTTCGTCGATGTGAGCATAGATTCCGTCCAGGTCTCCGTAGTCGTTCAAAAGTTTTGAAGCGGTTTTTACACCAACTCCGCGAACGCCCGGAATATTATCTGCAGAGTCACCGTAAAGTGAAAGAAGGTCGAGAAGCTGTGGAGGCTTTACTCCCCATTCTGCTTCTACTCCTTCGATGCCGGTTACTTTCCAGGTTTCACCACCTGTTACCGGTTTTAAGATTTGAGTTGTGTCGTCTACGAGCTGCATGAGGTCTTTGTCGCCACTGAGAATGCGGCAGGTGCGGCCTGTTTCGCGACATTTGCGGGCTACGGTTGCTATGATGTCATCGGCCTCGTAGCCGTCGCACTGGAGAACAGGGATACCAAGAGTTTCGAGAACTTCGCAAATCCAGGGTACCTGAGCGTGTAAGTCTTCCGGAGTTTTTGGACGGGTTGCCTTGTACTGGTCGTACATTTCGTGGCGGAAGGTTTTAGTTTTACTGTCCATTGCCGCAACTATGCAGCCGGGTTTGTAATGCTGAAGTATATAATGGAAGTTTCTGAAAAATCCAAAGAGAGCCGAAACATTTTCGCCGCGCGAATTAGTAAGCGGACGGCTGATAAACGCAAAATAACAGCGGAAAATCAAGCCGTAACTGTCAAGTATGTATACAGTTTTATCGTCAAAATCAGTTTTATTCATAAGAATAGATTATATTATAACACGGGGTTTGTAAATGTAATTAAAATAACTATTGTGTTTGCGGGCATATGGCGGAAAAAGTACAGCGACAACATCATTCCCGTTGGCGATGTGCTTTTTACGTCGTAGGCCCGCAAACATAGAACTCTTTTTTTTAATGACAGATTTAATAACCCCGTGCTATAATATTGGAATGAGTTACTTGAGCATTGGTATCATTGCTTTAGCAGTTCAATTTATCATCAATTTTGATATTTTTTTCACTTCCCCTCAAAAAACTGGTCTGCCAGTGCATGCAGCGTATCGGGCATATCTTATAAGCGTCATACTTTATTATATTATTGATTCTACATGGGGGCTTTTTTATAGTCTGAAAATTCCGCAGGTTGGTTATATCGTTACTGTTCTTTATTTTTTGATAATGGCAGTTTCTGTGTATTTCTGGACCCGTTATGTAATTATATATCTAAGTAGTCATAATAGATTTCAGCGTATTCTTTTATTCTTCGGCTGGTTCTTTTTGATTTTCCAGATTGTCATTTTAATCATAAATATCTTTATTCCTATTGGCTTCTGGTTCGATAAGGATGGCGGATACCATGTAAACTATGCCCGATATTTAAATCTGGGCCTTCAGATAATTCTGTTTTTTATAACTTCTGTTTATATGCTGATTGTTACTTCTAAGGCAAAAGGCAGAATGAAAGACCGGCATCGTGCAATTGGATTTTCTTCTGTATTAATGATGATATTTGTTATCTGTCAGGCAAAGTATCCGCTGCTTCCTCTTTATTCTATCGGATGTATGCTTGCAACCTGTCTTCTTCATGTTTTTGTTGTTGAAGATGCAAAGGAAGAACAGCATCTGGAGATAGAGCATCTTCGGGAACTGGAAATTCAACAGGCAAAGGCTCTGGGCTCTGCCCGTCATATGGCTTATACAGATCCACTTACCGGTGTAAAAAATAAACATGCTTATATTGAAGCCGAACAGCTGGTAAATAAACACATAGAAGATGGCTCTATTATAGAATTTTGTGTTGTTGTTTTTGATTTGAACGGTCTTAAAGATATTAATGATACAAAGGGACATGAAGCGGGTGATAAATATATAAAAAGTGCCTGCTCTATGATTTGTTCTCAATTTAAGCACAGTCCGGTTTATCGAATAGGCGGAGATGAATTTGTTGCCTTTCTTGAAGGTGAAGATTATTCAAAACGCGAGCTTTTATTAAGGGATTTTAATTACAGAATAGAAGAAAACCAGAAATTAGGCCGGGTTGTAGTATCCTGCGGATTTGATATTTTTAAACCGGAAAATCACGATACCTTTACTTCTGTTTTTGACCGCGCTGATAAAAAGATGTATGCTAGAAAACGTGCTCTGAAAGAGATGCTGAAGTAAAAATCAATTCTTTGATTTATGTTGTGTCATTCCCGTGCTTGACGCGGGAATCTGTATAAGGCTTGATTTGTACAGATTGTAAACGAGTTTGCTTCGAAAACATCGCAGGATCAAGTCCGACAATGACATTGTTTATTAATTGTGATATACTAGTATGCGAGGTAAATATATGAAAACATTTTTGGACGAAGATTTTATTCTGCGCAGCGAGCCTGCACAGATTTTGTACCATAAATATGCAGAGAGTCAGCCGATTTTTGATTTCCACAACCATTTGAACCCGCAGGAGATATATGAGAATGCCGGACTTGGTAATCTGGCAAATGCCTGGCTGGATCACGACCATTATAAGTGGCGGGCAATGAGGGCCGCCGGCGTTCGGGAAGAATTGATTACGGGGCATTTACGAGCCGACGGTTCTGTGAAGTCTGATGACGAGCGGGGTGGGGCGGCTAAGGTAGCTGCGGCGGATTATGAGCGTTACCTGGAGTTTGTGCGAACTCTGCAGCTTTGTCCCGGAAATCCGCTTTACCACTGGAGTCATCTTGAACTTAAGCGTTATTTTGGAATTGATGTTCCTGTAACAGAAGCTAATGCCCGTGAAGTTTGGGATAAATGTAATGCCCTTCTTGCACAACCAGAGTATGGGCCTCGTGGTCTTCTTGAAAAAATGGGAGTAAAGGTGCTTTGTACAACTGATGATCCTTTAGACAGCCTTGAGTGGCATAAAAAACTGGCAGAAGACTGGAAAGCTTGCAAAGTTCGTCCTTCCTTCCGTCCTGATTTTATCATCAATGCAGAAAGTCCTGCTTATGCTGATTATATTTCACGACTTCAGAAAGTTGATGGCACACAGTTCAAGTCTATTTCCGATATGATTGCCGCTGTTGGCCGCCGTATGGACTTCTTTAAGGAAAATGGTTCTGTAGTCAGTGATCATTCTCTTGAAAATGATTTTTATCTTCCTGCAACTTATGATGACGTAAATTACATTTTTGAAAAGGCCTGGATTGGTAAAAAACTTAAGCCTGAAGAAATCGCAAAATATAAAGGTTACGTTCTTGTTGAACTTGGTAAGCTTTATGCACAGAAAGGCTTTGTAATGCAGATTCATATTGGTGCCTTGCGTGACCAGAATGCTGCAATGTTCAATGTGGTTGGAAAAAATATCGGTGAAGACAGTCTTCAGGATTTTAATTATGCTCCTCAGATTGGCTGTGTTCTTAATGCAATTTATTCTGCAGAACCTGCTGCCCGCACAATCCTCTATAATCTTAATCCAAAAGATAATGAAGCACTTGCAACCATGGCCGCAAACTTCCGTAACTGTCAGTTTGGTCCAGCCTGGTGGTTCAATGATCATAAAGATGGTATTGAAGAGCAGATTCGCGTTTATTCACGTACAGCTCCTCTTGGCCGCTATGTTGGTATGCTTACAGACAGCCGAAGCTTCCTTTCTTACCCTCGACATGAATATTTCCGCCGTATTTTGTGCAATTATATTGGTGGACTTGTTGAAGAAGGTGAGTTCCCTTGGAATGAAGAGGCTCTTGGAGAACTTGTAAAAAATATCTGTTATAGCAATTCTCTGGACTTTTTTGGTCTTAAATAATCTGATATGATTAAAAACAGTGAGGTTAATATGAAAAAGAATTTTGGAAAACAGACTTATTTATATCCTATGCCGGTTTTAATCATTGCAACTTATGATGAAAACGGAAATCCGGATGCAATGAATGCTGCCTGGGGTGGAATTCACGATACAAATCAGATTGGAATCTGCCTTGATAAGAGTCATAAAACAACAAAGAACATTGCAGCTCGAAAGGCTTTTACTGTAAGCATGGCAGATGCCGCTCATGTAAAAGAATGCGACTATTTAGGAATCGTGAGTGGTAATAAAGAGCCTGATAAAATCAAAAAGGCCGGTTTTACTGTTTCTAAGTCTGAGTTTGTCGATGCTCCTGTTTTGAATGAGCTTCCAATGGTTTTGGAATGTGAAGTTGCACAGATGAGCGAAGACAGCGATTATATAGTAGGAAACATTATTAACGTAAGTGCCGATGAATCTGTACTTACAGATGGTAAAATTGATGCTGCTAAACTTCGTCCTATCTGCTATGACCCGGTATCTCACAATTACAATGTACTTGGTGATGTTGTAGGTAAGGCTTTTTCTGATGGTAAATCGATAAAATAACTGAGAAATTTTACTGATGACATTCTTTGCACAACGTGATAGAATGTATTTAACTAGAATACTAGTATATCACGTGCTAAAGAGGCATTTATGAATGATACATTAAAACAAATTGGAGCAACTGGAATTGTACCGGTTGTTGTTTTGAATAAGGTCAGCGATGCTGAACCACTTGCAGAAGCTCTTATAAAAGGTGGGCTTCCTTGTGCAGAAGTTACTTTCCGTACTGATGCAGCAGAGGAAAGCATTCGCGCTATTTCAAAAAAGTACCCGGACATGTTTGTGGGTGCTGGAACTGTTCTTACAACTGAACAGGTTGACCGCGCAATTGGTGCTGGTGCAAAGTTTATTGTTTCGCCAGGTTTGAATCCTAAGGTTGTTGAATACTGTATTAAGAAGGGCTACCCGATTACTCCTGGTATTATGACACCAACTGAGCTTGAAGTTGCACTTGGCTTTGGTCTTGATGTTGTAAAATTCTTCCCTGCAGAAAATGCCGGTGGTCTTAAGATGATTAAGGCAATGAGCGCTCCATACACAATGATGAAGTTCATGCCAACTGGTGGAATCAATGCAACAAACGTTCGCGATTACCTTGCCTGCGACAAGATTCTTGCCTGTGGTGGCAGCTGGATGGTGAAGGGCGATCTCATTAATGCTGGTAATTTTGCAGAAATTGAAAAGCTTACTCGCGAAGCAGCGGGAATTGTAAAGGAAATCAGAGGATAAAAAATGAAAGTAGTAACATTTGGTGAAATAATGCTTAGACTGGAACCTGAGGGATATTTCCGTTTCGTTCAGGTTGATAAAATGACTTCTACATTTGGAGGCGGTGAGGCTAACGTTGCTGTTTCTCTTGCAAACTATGGTCTCGACGCTTATTATGTAACAAAGCTTCCAAAGCACGAAATTGGTCAGGCTGCAATCAACAGCCTTCGTCGCTATGGTGTAAATACAAATTACATTGTTCGCGGCGGTGACCGTGTTGGTATTTATTACAACGAACGCGGGGCAAGTCAGCGTGGTTCAAAATGTATTTATGACCGTGCACACTCATCAATTGCAGAAGCAAAACCTGAGAATTTTAACTGGCCTGAGATTTTTAAGGACTGTAAATGGTTCCATCTTACAGGTATTACTCCGGCTCTTGGCGGAAATATGGTTCAGATTTGTATCGAAGCATGTAAGGCTGCAAAGGCTGCCGGTGCTACAGTAAGCTGCGACCTCAATTACCGCGGTAAGCTCTGGACCCGCGAGCAGGCCCGCGAAGCTATGACTGAAATCTGTAAGTATGTAGATGTTTGTATTTCTAACGAGGAAGATGCAAAAGACGTATTTGGAATTGAAGCAGAAAATACAGATATCACTGGCGGAAAGCTCAATAAGGAAGGCTATAAATCAGTTGCAAAGCAGCTTGCCGACAAGTTTGGCTTTAAGAAGGTTGCAATTACACTCCGTACTTCTATCAATGCAAACCGCAATAACTGGGCAGCCCTTCTTTATGATGGCAAAGACTACTGCTTCAGCAAGGAATACGAAATGTATATCGTAGACCGTGTTGGTGGCGGCGACAGCTTTGGTGGCGGACTCATTTATGCATTGTTGAACGGCAAATCAACTCAGGATGCTGTAGAGTTTGCAGTTGCAGCAAGCTGTCTCAAGCACACAATTGAAGGCGATTACAACATGGTAAGCGTAGACGAGGTAGAAAAGCTCGCTGCCGGTAACGGTTCAGGCCGCATTCAGCGATAAAAAATTTATTTGTACTTTTCGGCAATCGTGGTGTATAATTAACTTTATGTTAGA
>OCVV012863774.1_pt1 | contig 13155 bp, 10 predicted proteins | sample 1539721 | NCBI WGS metagenome assembly OCVV01 (sample SAMN02144230, study PRJEB22623) | gut metagenome | biome: sheep rumen | host: Ovis aries | place: New Zealand
ACTCATTCAGAGTGCATATAGCCGTCATCTACATCCTCCGCAGGTCGTTCCGACCTACGGTTACTGAGCGAAGACCCTTTTCAGGGTCTAATGCACCAATATGCGGAGAATCTGTTCGTCCAAAACACTACTTCAAGCGGAACAAAATCGGAACATTGAACTTCACACGGACAACCTCGCCTTTCTCTTTGCCTGGTGTCCATCGTGGCATCGACTTCACCACTCGCAATGCCTCGGCATCCAGTTCTGGACTCGCTGAGTTGACGACTTTCGAATGGGTGATGCTTCCGTCTTTCTCTACGACAAACGAAACGAGTACCCTGCCTTCAATGCCTTCTGTCTGGGCAGACTTGGGATATTTCACCTTGGTTGCCAAGTATTTCATCAGTTCTTCCATGCCCCCAGGGAATTGTGGCAATTCCTCCACGACGTCGTAAACCGTTTCTCCTTCGTAGTCCTCGTCAGCCACCTTTGCTTGGGTTGGTTCCGTGCGGATTCTATCATCCGATTCCTTTTTAGCCTCACCCGATGATTCGTCAACACCAACAACGCTCAGCACATTCAATGTGGTGGATTCGCCATCCTTCCCCTTCACTTGTATTTGCTGCTTGGTGACAGGCGCTTGAAGGGTGTCGGAAGATGCCGAAACGGAAATACCTTCAGGATTTTCGCTGCTGTTTTCAGAATTTTCACTAACTTTGCCACCGTCCTGCTTGCAACTGCTCAGTTGCGGTGTGGCAAGAAGCAGTGCGAGCAACACTGCACAAGGCGCAAGATAGATGGCACGAGCCATGCGCCACGAACTTGATTTCTTTTGTAACATCATAGTGATACGTTTTTTTAACAAACTGTGATTGAAGCTGTTGGCGAAAGTGTAGGAGCTGGAGCCAACGGCTTTTTTGATTAATAATAATTGATAGCTATGGGCAGTGATGCCCGACGAGAGGACTGCATCGTCGGCTTGGAACTCATGCACATCGCGCAAGTCCATCTCCAGCAAGTAGATGCACGGATTGAACCATTGCATGATTTTCATGAACTGAACCAACAACACATCGTAGGAATGGTGCAGACGCACATGCGCCTGTTCGTGGAGCAAGATGGTGCGTCCGTTCTGCTCGTAGTCGCTTTCGGAAATCACGATGGAACGCATCCACGAGAAGGGAACAACCGACGCAGCATGGCAATAGATGGTGGCAGAGCCCTGACGGTCTGTCCAGAGGCAGGCGGAAGGGATGAAGCGAATCATGCGGACGAACTTCCTCACGGCAAGAAACATCGACACTGCCACACCTATTATATATAATAGCGAAAGGAGAACTTGCCAACGAGGGAACCACCACAACGGCATGTCCGCACGCTGGCTGGACACCACCACTTCGGGCAGAAGGAAGGCATTGCGGAAACGCTCTTGCACCTCCACCCATGCTTGGGGCATTCCGATTTCTACGATGCCTCGCGAGGCGGTCTCGAAGCGCAACACAGGCACATTGAGCAACGGAATGACGAGAGACAGAAGGAGAATGGTGAGCAGGACGATGCGGTTGAAACGGAAGAACTTCTCCCGCCGCAACAACAGGGCGTATGGCAACCATAGCACCGTCAGCACCAGCGCCGACTTGATGGAAAAAAGTACGATGGATTCGAGCATTTCCATTATTCACCTCCTTTCTCAATCATCTCAAGAAGTTGCTGGATTTCGTCTTCCGACATCTGCTCTTCGCGCACGAAGAAGGAAAGGAAGGAAGAGGCAGAACCACCGAAGAAATTGTCCTTCACGTCCTTCATCACGCGCCGCGTGTATTCGTCTTTCGTGAGAAGCGGACGATAGAAAAAGAGTCGAGTGCCGTTGCCTGCTTTCTCAGCCGCGAGGAATCCCTTGTTGATGAGAATCTTCACGAAGGTGGCAATGGTGGTGTAAGCGGGTTTGGGTTCATCATAGTGTTCGATGATTTCTGCCACGGTACCCTTCCCTGCCGGCATCGCCCAGAGTGCATTCATCACCTGCATCTCGCCACGTGTCAATGTGTATTGTTTCATGTTATAAATGAAGAATAAAAAAATGAAGAATTAAGAATGAAAAATGAAGAATTTTGGTAAGTTAAAGGTTAAAAGTTCACCACTCAATGACTTTTTTAATTTTCAACTTATTATCATTCTTGCATCATCACATCGCAAAGTTAATTCTAAATTTTTAGAAAACTAAAGTTTTAGAAAAGAAAATCGTGCCATTCCTAAAACTTTAACTTTCGTTTTTAGAAATAGCACGATGATTTTTTAGATATTAACAAAGAAACTCGTTTCACCCATTTCGGGAAACGGAAAGAGGCAGAGCCTATCACTTCTCTGCTTCTGGTTTGCTTGCCTCCTCTTCGGGCTTTGGTTGTAGCTCTGGATAGGAGATGCGCGTGTGGTAGATGATTTTGAGACGGTCCTTCATGGTCGATTTAGCAATGGAGATGTCGCGAAGGGTGATGTCGCACTCGTTGAAGAATCCTTCGTTCATCTGTGCATCGACAATCTTATCGACAATGCCACTGACGCTGTCCTCGGTGTATTCCTTCAGGGAACGGGACGCTGCTTCCACACCGTCGCACATCATGAGGATGGCTTCTTCTGCGGTCATTGGGTTTGGACCTGGATAGGTGAATGGTGCCTCGTCCACTTCCTCGTCGGGATGCTCGTTCTTGTAGCTGATGTAGAAATAGCGCACCTTGCCTCTGCCGTGATGGGTGAGGATGAAACGCTTGATGATGTCGGGGAGATTGTATTGGCTTGCCAGTTCAACGCCGTAAGTGACATGCTCGATGATGGCAGCGGCACTGCGCTGGGCGGAGAGTCGTGTGTGAGGATTGATGTTGCCTTGGTTTTCGGTGAAGTAACCAGGATGGCGCGTCTTGCCGATGTCGTGATAGAGGGCTCCTGTACGCACAAGCTGCACTTTGGCATCGAGTTTCTTTGCCACCTCCGTTGCAAGGTTTGCCACCTGCATGGAGTGCTGGAATGTTCCAGGGCAGGACTCGGAGAGCATCTGAAGCAGAGGATGGTTGATGTTGGAAAGTTCCACCAATGTGACATCGCTGACGAATCCGAAAGACTTCTCCAATGCCCAAAGCATGGGATAGGTGAAGAGGAGGCACACGCCATTGATGAGGAAATAGGTGAAGTTGCTTCGGTCTATTTCCTCCAAGGAAACGCCGACGGTCAGTTCGTATGCAATGTAGAAGACGACGTAGGAAATGGTGACGAAGAAAGCGGTTTGGAACACCTGCGAACGCTGTTGCAATTCTCGCAACGTCTGAATGGCAATGAGTCCTGCCACCACCTGAAGAAGGATGAACTCGTAAGGATAGGTGAGAACGAGGGAAATGATGAGGACCATGCCGATATGGAACACGAAGGCGGTGCGAGAATCGAGGAAAACGCGGATGATAATAGGTACGAAGCAGACTGGCACCATGAAGATGTGGTAGAAATGCTGTGAGACCATGAGGGATGCCACCACGCTGAACACGACGACGAGCAGATAGAGCAAAAGGGCGCAACGCCAGTTCTGCCAGTAGTCGCGACGGAAAAGGAAGACGAAGGAAGCGAGAACGGACATAATGATGAGCACCATGATGAACTGTCCACTGATGATGTAAGGCAGACGGTCGTTCTCTAATTTCTCATCGGCTACAACCTTGTCGTAGGATTTCAGCTTGAGATAGATTTCGGGGGTGACGATTTCGCCTCGTGAGACAATGCGCTCACCTGCCACGACGAGCCCCACACCTCGCGGTATGTGTGAGAGTTGGTCTTCGCATTCCTCGTTGCTTTTATCTGGGTCGAGCCGAGCATTTTCCTCCAGAACGAGATTCACGTTGAGCCGAGCCAAGATGTTGGGAGAGAATCGTTCTCGGTCGTGGTTCATGATGAACTGATAGGCACTCTGCGTGGAGAAGATGCTGGAAAAAGGAACGGAACGAGCCACATTGTTGTTGATGAGTCGCACGGCTCGGACTCCCACGTTTTGTAGGCTGTCATAAATCTGCGGCGAGACAACACCATGCGAATAGACAGTGTCGAGCAACTGAGCAACATGAGCCACGTATGGTGCCATTTCCTTGTCGCTCAGGGCTTTCACCTTGTCGTCGGAGCCGAGCGTGTTTACCTCAACCGACCTGAGTTTGGAAAGCATGGCAGGACGGACGGTGGCATTCACGTTGAAATAAGGCTGGAAGGCTCTGCGCACGCTGTCCTCTTGGGCACGAATGGCAGAGTCGCTCATCTCGATATTGAATTTCTGCTTAGCAAACAAATCGCCATAACGCCACGGATAGCCTTCACGATACTCGTAGTTGAAGGTGGCAGAACGCGGCATGAAATAGACAACGATGAAGGTGGACACCAGAACGGTGAGCACCAAGCGAATCCACACGGCTCGCTTTTGCTGCTTGCCGATGCTCGTCTTAGGAGCATTGGGGGCTGTTTGTTGTTTGAATAAGCGGAATTCCATTGAAATGAAGAATTAAGAATGGAGAATGCTGAATGAAGAATGCTGAATGAAGGATGTAGAATGAAGAATTTAAGTTACTCATCCAATGAGCAGGGTAAAATCCATTCTTCATTCTTCATTTTTCATTCTTCATTTAAGCGTAGCGTTCATTCTTCGTTTTACTTAAGTAGGAATGATTTGAAGTCTGCAAAGTTCTTGCTCATTGCCACGCTCTGCTTCTTGCCCTCCATGAAGGCAGCGAGCTTGGCAGGAACCTGCACTTTCTCTGAAATGATGCCTTCGACAGTGGAGAGGAACTTGGCTGGATGGGCGGTTTCGAGGAACACACCGACTTCGCCTTCCTTGAGTCCTTCGCAGAGGGCACGATAGCCAACGGCTCCGTGAGGGTCGCAGAGGTAGCCCGTCTGCTCGTATGCCGAACGGATGCTCTCGGCAATCTGCTCGTCGGTGTAGGTAGCACCGCTGATGTCAGCAGTGATGGCGGCATGGTCTTTGTTGTAGAGGTCGTAGATGCGAGCGAAGTTCGAAGGGTCGCCCACGTCCATCGCATTGGCAATGGTCTGGATTGAAGGACGAGGATTGTACTCGCCAGTCTGCAAGTAGTTGTAGAAAATGTCGTTGGCATTGTTGGCAGCGATGAATCGCTTGACAGGAAGTCCCATGCGCTTGCCAAAAAGTCCTGAGCAGATGTTGCCGAAGTTGCCCGATGGCACACAAACGACAAGGTTGTCAGCCAGCCCCATTCGCTTCATCTGTGCGTAGGCATAGAAATAATAGAACGACTGAGGAAGGAAGCGAGCCACGTTGATGGAATTGGCAGAAGTGAGCTTCATGCGTTGGTTGAGTTCTGCATCCATGAATGCGGTCTTGACCAATGCCTGGCAATCGTCGAACACGCCATCCACCTCCACGGCTGTGATGTTCTGACCCAGCGTCGTGAACTGGCATTCCTGAATAGGGCTGACCTTGCCCTTAGGATAAAGGACATAGACGTGGATGCCTTCCACACCGAGGAAACCGTTTGCCACGGCAGAACCCGTGTCGCCCGAAGTGGCAACCAGCACGTTCACCAAGTCGGTTTGTCCTTCTTTCTTGATGAAATACTGCAAGAGGCGAGCCATGAAGCGGGCACCAACGTCCTTGAATGCCAATGTTGGACCGTGGAAGAGTTCGAGCGAATAGATGTTGTCCTTCACCTTCTGCACAGGGCAGTCGAAGGAAAGCGTGTCGAAGACGATGCGCTTCAAATCGTCGGCAGGCACATCCTCGCCAAAGAAAGCATCGGCAACGGTGTAGGCGATTTCCTGGAAGGAGAGATTTTGAATGTTGTCGAAGAACGACTGAGGCAGCGTCTTGATGCGCTCAGGCATATAGAGCCCGCGGTCCTCTGCCAAACCTTTCACCACAGCCTTCTCAAGGCTTGCAAGAGGTGCTTGTCCGTTTGTACTATAAAATTTCATACTTTAATATTTTTAGTAGCCCCCTCCAACTTCCCCCAAGGGGGAGGGTCACCATCCGGACGGCTTCTCCTCCCCTTGGGGAGGTTGGGAGGGGCCATTTTCACTTAAATTGCCATCAAGGCATTGATAAACTCGTCCTTGCAGAGCAGCCCGTAATAGCCCTCCTTGCAAGTTTCCTCGTCGTAAGTGAGAACGCCGTCAGGCTCCATGCCTGGAGCATAGATGATGAACGGCACAGGCTCGTTCACATGGATGCGCATTTCCACAGGCGTAGGATGGTCGGGCAGAATGGCGATGCACACAGGTTCGTCCCATGTTCTCACCTCGTTGTAGATAGGCTCGATGAGGCGATGGTCGAGATAGTTGATGGCACGGAGTTTCAGCTCCAAATCGCCGTCGTGCCCCGCCTCATCAGTAGCTTCCACATGCACAAACACGAAGTCCTGCTTTCTCAGAGCCTCGATAGCAGCCTGCGCCTTGCCCTCGTAGTTGGTGTTCGCCAATCCTGTCGCACCTTCCACCTCGATGATGTTCAGCCCAGCATAATGACCGATGCCACGGATGAGGTCAACGGCAGAAATGACAGAACCCGTCTTCACTTGCGGATGGAGCTGCTGCAAAGTCTGCATACTCGGACGATAGCCTCCACTCCAAGGCCAAATGCTGTTGGCAGGACGTTCGCCCCTTTGCAGCTTGGCTTGGTTGTAAGGATGCGCGGCAAGCAACTCCTGCGACTTCAGAATGAGCTGGTTGAGCAAGTCAGCCATCTCCTGCCCTGTCATGCGCTCATGCCTGCCACCATTCACATCCACATACACGTCGTGCCTGTTTTCCCATCCTGGTTCAGCCGTCACGAGCAAAGGTCGCCAAGGCTCATTGGGATGGTCATGAGGAGGGTTGCAAACCACGTGCTTGTTTCCCCCTTTGATGACCAGCAGATGGCGATACTGAATGCCAGCAATGAAGCGCACCTGCTCATTGCCCAGATGCTCGTTGAGACAATCAATGAGCACACGAGCATCCTCCGTCTCAAGATTTCCACCATTATGCGTAAGGATGTTGCCATCCTGCAGCGTGATGATATTGCAGCGGATGGCAAAGTCGTCGTCACTCATTTCGTAACCAATGGAAGCAGCTTCGAGCGGACCACGTCCCTCATACACCTGGTTCAGGTCGTAACCCATGATGGAAGTGTTAGCCACTTCGCTTCCAGGAGGAAAGCCCTCAGGCACCGTGATGAGTCGTCCCGTTCGTCCCTTCCTTGCCAACATGTCCATGTAAGGTTTGTCGGCATATTGCAACAGCGTCTTTCCACCCAGTCGTTCCACAGGATGGTCAGCCATGCCGTCGCCTAATATAATGATATGTTTCATTGTCGGTAGGTTTAGTGTTTAACGTGAAGCGTGAAGCGATAGAGCCGGATGGCATTTTTCACTTTTCACTTTTAACTTTTCACTCTTATATATTCGCAATCCGCATGATGTCGGCAAACACACCCGCAGCCGTCACACTCGCACCAGCACCGTAGCCCTGAATGAGCATCGGATAGTCGTGGTAGCGTTCCGTCGTGATGAGGATGATGTTGTTAGAGCCTTCGAGGTCGTAGAAAGGATGATGCTCATCCACCTCCTCAAGCGACACCTTCGCCTTGCCATCCTGCAGGGAAGCCACAAAGCGCCAATGCTTGTGCTCCGACTCAAGCCGCTGGCGACGCTGCTCGAAGTCAGCATCAAGCGAAGGCAAATTCTTCCAGAAATCCTCCGCACTGCCTTCCAACAGTGAGTCGGGAATGAAAAGCCGCTTCTCCACATCCTCTTGGTTGAAGCGATAGCCCGCTTCGCGCGACAGGATGACCAACTTGCGAACCACATCCTTTCCACTCAAGTCAATGCGCGGGTCAGGCTCGCTGTAGCCCTCCTCCTTCGCCCTTCTAACCGTCTCCGAGAAAGGAACATCGCGGGAAATCGTATTGAAAATGAAATTCAGCGTACCGCTCAGCACAGCCTCTAACTTCTGAATCTTGTCGCCCGAGTTGATGAGGTCGTTAATCGTGTTGATGATAGGCAGACCCGCACCCACATTCGTTTCGAAGAGGAACTTCACATTGCGCTTGCGAGCCGTAGCCTTCAGCTTCGCATAGTTGGCATAGTCCGACGAAGCAGCCACCTTGTTGGCAGCCACCACCGAGATGCTATGCTCGAAGAAGTCGTTGTAGAGCGCAGCCACCTGCGTACTCGCCGTGCAATCCACAAACACAGAATTGAAGATATTCATGCCAATCACCTCCTCCTTCAGACGCTTCATATTGCTGGGCGCACTCTGCTTCAGCGCCTCACGGTAGTTCTCCAACGGCAGACCCTCACGGCAGAACATCGCATTGTGACCACTGGCAATGCCCACCACGTTGAGCTTCAGACCACGCTCCTTCATCAACCGTTCGCGCTGGCTCGCAATCTGCTCAATCAGACTGCTGCCCACCGTGCCCACACCACAGATGAAGAGGTTGAGCACCTGGTATTCCGAGAGGAAGAAACTGTCGTGAATCACATTGAGCGACTTGCGCAAGAAGCGACTCTCCACCACGAACGAAATGTTCGTTTCCGAAGCACCCTGCGCACAGGCAATCACACTGATACCATTGCGTCCGAGCGTACCGAAGAGCTTGCCCGCAATGCCAGGCGTATGCTTCATGTTCTCGCCCACCACCGCAACCGTGGCAAGATTCTTCTCCAAGTTCATCTTGTACATCGCGCCCATGTCGATTTCCTTCTGGAACTCGCTGTTGAGCACCTCGCAAGCCTTCTCAGCATCCTCGTTGCGCACACCGATAGACGTGGAATTCTCCGAAGAAGCCTGGCTCACCATGAACACACTGATGCCCTCCGCAGCCAAAGCCGTGAAAATGCGCTGGTTCACACCAATCACACCCACCATCGACAAACCCGACACCGTAATCAGGCTCGTGTCGTTAATCGAAGAAATACCCTTGATGGCACGGCTCGAATCGCCCGAATCCTCCTGAATCACCGTTCCCGCCGCCTCCGGGTGGAACGTGTTCTTGATGTAAATAGGAATGTTCTTGATGCAGACAGGATAAATCGTCGGAGGATAAACCACCTTTGCACCGAAGTTGCAAAGCTCCATCGCCTCCACATAGCTCAACTTGTCAATCGTGTAAGCCGAGTTGATGACGCGAGGGTCAGCAGTCATGAACCCATCCACGTCCGTCCAAATCTCCAGCGCCCTCGCATCCAGCGCAGCAGCAATGATGCTCGCCGTGTAGTCGCTGCCGCCACGCCCCAAGTTCGTCACCTCGCCCGAAGCGATGTCCGTGGAGATGAAGCCAGGCACCAGCGCCACCCTCTCCTCCTTGCCAAAGTTCTTGAACTCCTTGCGCACCAGCTCATACGTCCTGTCAGCCACCAGCATGTTCCGCTGCTGCTTCTTCTCCGTCTTGATGAAGCGCAGCGAATTGTGCCAAACGGCACCCTCAATCAGCGTGGCAACAATGTTGCTGGAGATGCGCTCCCCATAGCTCACAATCGCATTCGAAGTCTTTTCAGAGAGGTCGCGAATGAGATAAACACCCTGGTAGATGCTCTTCAAGTCATCGAGAAGCGCATCCACCACCTTCAGAAGACGAATTTGCTGGTCAGTGTCGGGAATGATGGCATCAATCATCTGGTGATGCCTATTCACCATCTCATTGTAAGCATCCACATACCTTGGATTACCCTCCAAGGCGAGCTTCGACGTGTGAATCAGCTTGTCAGTCACACCGCCCAAAGCCGAAACCACCACTACTACAGGCTCATCGCAAGCCTCCGTGATTCTCTTCACATTCAGAATGCTTTCCACGGAACCTACGGATGTTCCGCCAAATTTCATTACTTTCATTTCTGTCTTTTTCTTTTGCTAAATGAAGCTTCATCCCATGGCTCCCATGCCACCACCCCAGCCAAACCTACAACATTTCTGCCAAGAGCAACAACACAAAAGCACACCGGAATCCACGGTTTGCGCAGCAAAGTTACTGCTTTTTTCCCGAAACCGAAAGGAAATAGAGAAAGAAAGAATGAAAAAGTGAAAAGACAAGGCTTTGAATCAACTAAATAAGCGAGGGTTCGTTTGAACGACAACGAGCCCTCGCTTGCGTTACGCCGAGCCCTCGCTTGAAAAACACCGAAGGCTCGACATTTGGCTTAAGCCAAACGAATGGTTCAGTACAAACAAAACAGCGATTGGCTTTCGCCGAACTAAAACTTCAGTGAAATCATAGAGGAGAACGCCAATACGTCCAAAACATTTCAGGTAGTTATCCACAATATAACCAAACACGCCAAAGTAGAGAAATAAATGTTCAAAAGCATTGTTGCTTGAAAAAGAGTCCGTATCTTTACAATCGGAAAAAGTTACATTTTTTCTTGAAGCTCTGCCGCGATATGGCGTACTTTTGATGTATTTTTGCAAAAAACAATTAAGATATGGCAGACAATGACAGAGGCCAAAGCCTGATTTCCAAATACGTCTGGGTGATAGAAACCATCTATCGAAGACGGAAAATCTCTTTCAAAGAGCTCAACCATCGTTGGCTCGATGACGACATCAGTCGTGGTGTTGAGATTCCCAAGCGTACCTTCGACAATTGGCGTTATGCCATCTGGGATATGTTTGGCATCAGCATCGTCAATGAGAACCGTGGCGAATATCGTTATTACAAAGAAAACGAAGAGGACATTAGCAAGAACGGATTGCGCTCATGGCTCTACAACACCTTCTGCGTTAGCAACGCTTTGGCAAACAGTCAGAGCGTCAAGGACCGCATCCAACTGGAATTTGTTCCTTCAGGACAGCAATATCTCCAACCCATCATTGAGGCAATGAAGGAAAACCGCGTCATCAACATCACCTATCACAGCTATTGGAAAGACGAGGAAAACAACTTCGATGTGCAGCCTTACTGCGTGAAGTTGTTCCGCCAACGATGGTACATGGTGGCACGTAGCACCTATCCGTTTTATTTCGAGCAAGGGCCTCGGATTTATTCACTCGACCGAATCCAACAGCTCCACAAAACAGACGAAACCTTCGTCATGCCAAAAGACTGGGATGCCAACGAATACTTTGCAGATTCATTTGGCATCATTGCCGACCAACGTATTGACTCGCAAAGAGTTAAGTTGAAGGTTTCAGCAGGTCAAGCCAACTACATCCGCGACCTGAAGATGCATGAATCGCAGGAAGAGATAGAGCGCAACGAGGAATACAGCATCTTCGCCTATCGCCTTCGCCCAACCTACGACTTCATGCAGGAAATTCTCAGAAATGGAGAGGACATCGAAGTGCTCGAACCCCTCTGGCTTCGTGAAGAAATGGCAGGAATAATTCAACGTATGTGGAACAAATACAAGGAGGATAAATAAAATGAAAGACTTTGCAGCAATTGACTTTGAGACGGCAAACAACGAACGCTCCTCTGTATGTTCCGTAGGCATCGTTATCGTGAGAAATGGCGAGATAGTCGATTCGTTCTACTCTCTCATCCAACCCGAACCGAACTATTATAACTATTGGTGCAGTCAGGTTCATGGCCTTTGCCAAGAAGATACTGACAATGCGCCAGTCTTCCCCAAGGTGTGGTCACAGATAGAGCCGCTGATTGAAGGACTACCCCTTGTAGCTCACAATAGACCTTTTGATGAAGGCTGTCTGAAAGCCGTGTTCCGAGCATATCAGATGGATTATCCAGACTACAAGTTTTACGACACTCTTTGCGTTTCTCGGCGAGTCCTCCCCGACTTGGAGAACCACCAACTACATACAGTTGCAGCAGCTTGCGGCTATCAGTTAGAAACTATTTCTGGAAAGAAGTTCTTTTGACAAGAGAGGACTTTGGCTACAACAAGTATTTAATACCTTTTTATTCAATGCTTACCTTTATTTCCAACTCCTTCCACTACAAAGAAGTGCTCTCACGGATTCCCTCCGTGAAGCAAATTCTTTGGATTGGCACTGCTGACATAAAAGACCTTTATGTGGAGGTGGGCAAAGAGAAGAAGCCTTTTCTGGCTCTCATTGCCCAACTTATCCGGCGTGGCGTGGAGGTAAGACTCATTCATGCAAAAGAGCCTGGTCCGAACTTTCGGGAGGACTTTGACAAGTATCCTGTTCTCTATGACCGCTTGGAGCGAGTGCTTTGTCCTCGTGTACATTTCAAGATGTTGGTCTTTGATGGTAAAGAGGTGTATGTGGGTAGTGCTAATTTGACGGGTGCTGGTATTGGCATGAAAGCAGAGACGACTCGTAACTTCGAGGCTGGCATCCTGACCGATGACCGCGTAATCGTTGAACAAGCCATGAACCAGTTTGATGAAGTTTGGATGGGGAAACACTGCAAATCATGTAAACGAAGAGACTATTGTTCGGACCCAATCGTATAATTTTCGAAAAAACAGAATTATTCAAAGACCTCTGCCACCAGTTGGCGGAGGTCTTTGCTTTCTTTGCAATGAACTTAATTATAAACCCTTTAATTATTCTCATTATGGCAACAAAAGTATTAAGCAACGAGTTCATGCAAAAGATTATGAATGAAGAAGCATGGAAAGAACTTTCGAATGACTTCAACTGGTCGGAAGCCCTATTGGAGAAGTATCAGGACAAGGTGAACTGGGATGAAATTTCAAGAAACAGGTGCATACGATGGACTATCCCAATGATTCAAAAATTCAAGAATCGTATCAACTGGGAAACATTCTCTGAGTACATAGGTGAGGAGTCGCTGCCTGACAACATCTTGGAGACGTTCAAGGATAAGTGGAACTGGCACGAATTGACTGCGAATAGTGAGATACCCTTGTCATACGAATTGTTAGACAAATATGCAGACCTTTGGGATTGGGAAGAGGTAATCGATCGCTATTACAACAACTTCTATGAAGGTCATGCCATCGAGTTCTATGAACGGTATAAGGAGCATATTCCTGTTGCAAAGATCCAGAATTCACGCCTTTGGCAAGAGATAGTCTGTCAGCAGAAACGGCAATTAATTGCCGAGATAACAGCTTAATGCAAAAAGAGCCTCTGCCAACAAATGTGGCAGAGGCTCTTAACCTGAATTATTCACAGACATAAAAAAAGAGAACGTTTTCTTGCTTATTTGCAAGAATTGTTGTAACTTTGAAATACCTCTAAATC
>OCVV012862779.1_pt1 | contig 13154 bp, 12 predicted proteins | sample 1539721 | NCBI WGS metagenome assembly OCVV01 (sample SAMN02144230, study PRJEB22623) | gut metagenome | biome: sheep rumen | host: Ovis aries | place: New Zealand
GACGCTTTCAGGAGAAATCCTGGGAGTGTCCTCCTTTTTTTGTCTGCATGCATGGGGGGGTAACTTTTTTCTTTGCCTGCAGCATCTTTGCTGTCACGGCATGGTGGTTTGGGGGATTTTTTGGGGGTGTATTTGTGTGGGATTTTGTTGCGGCGGTGCCGCAACAGACATGACGGGGAGACTGTGGCGGATGAATGAGGTTTTGAGGGGGGACGTGTGGAGTGGTATGGAGGGGATGTGGGTGAATCGGACTGAGAGTGAATACAATAAGTGGGGATTTTTTTCGTTATAGAGGTATGCAAGTGTTTGATAGAATACGTAATATAAGATATGTGTTGGTGATGGCGGCTGTGGTGATCGCTATCGGTTCGTTGGTTATTTCCAATTATTTGATTTCAGATTTGGAGGAAGAAGAACGGTTGCGGATGGAAGTGTGGGCTGAGGCGATGCGGTCGTTGAATGCGGCTGATGAGAATACGGACATGAATTTGGTGCTGAAAGTAATAAATGGCAATCATACTATTCCTGTGATTTTGGTGAATAAGGAGGGAAAAGTGTTGTCCTCTCGGAATATCCAGAAATCTTATTCTTCGACGAATGATTCGGTCGCTTACCTGACGGCATTGGCTAAGGAGTATATCCGTAAAGGACGTTCTATCAGGATAGACACTCCTCAAGAGTATGCTCATAATGACTATATAAGCATTTGTTATGATGAGTCGCTGATGTTAAAGCGGTTGGCTATTTATCCTTACATCCAGATTGGTGTGGTTGTCTTGTTTGTGCTTATAGCCATCTTTGCTATGTTTTCGGCCATGCGTGCCGAGCAGAACCGAGTGTGGGTGGGGCTTTCCAAGGAAACGGCTCATCAGTTGGGTACGCCTATTTCTAGCATGACTGCATGGCTTGAAGTGCTGAAAGAGAACTATCCTGATGATGTCCTCCTGCCAGAAATGGAGAAAGATGTGAAGCGTTTGGAACGTATAGCCGAACGGTTTTCTAAGATTGGGTCTATCCCTGAACCCAAGCCAGAGGATGTGTTGGAGATGCTTCAACGTGTGGTGGCCTATATGGACAAGCGCACTTCCAGCAAGGTGATAATTACTACTCATTTTCCTTCTGAACCTGTCATTGCAAGTCTCATTCCCAGTCTGTTTGAGTGGGTAGCCGAAAATCTTTGCAAGAATGCAGTCGATGCAATGGGGGGGGCAGGTAGGATTGATTTATATGTGTATGAAGATGAAAAGTTTGTGTATGTAGAAGTGCAAGATACAGGCAAGGGTATTCCTAAGTCTAATTTCAACTCGGTTTTTAAGCCCGGCTTCACCACAAAAGAACGGGGTTGGGGGCTTGGCTTGTCGCTGGCCAAGCGCATAGTAGAGGAGTATCACAAAGGTAAAATCTATGTGAAAGACTCTGAGTTGGGTGTGGGTACTACTTTCCGAATTGAGATACCAAAAGGCACTTCAGACCTCTAAAAAGCCCTTTGTGCGGCTGAATTTCGGTTCAGAACTGAAAAAGTTGCCGCTTTTTCATCATAGTTATCAAATAAATTTGTACCTTTGCATTCCAAAATGGGTATAATGGATACTTATAAGATTGATTTATTGAGTTCTGGGCTGGGAGGAAAAACCTTCGAGTATGAGATTGGTGATTCTTTCTTCGCTAAAATCGACGGACTCATTCAGCGCGGTAAAATTCACACAACGGTGGCTTGCTTGAGTGCTGGTGCGGTCTTTAAGTTCCAAATCCATAGCGTTGGCACCGTTATTGTTCCGTGCGACCGTTGTTTGTCAGACCTCGAATTGCGGATTGAGGCTGACGATGTTCTGAACGTGAAACTGGGACAAGAGTATGCCGACGAGGGTGACTGTGTGGTGGTGTCTGAGGCCGAAGGTTATCTTGATCTTGCACAGTTCATCTACGAATTTATAGTGCTCAGCATGCCGATGACGTGCAGTCACGAACCTGGGAAATGTGACGAAGCGATGATGCTTGAACTCAGCAGGCATCAATCCACCCGAAGTGGAGCATACGATGATGAGCAGGAAGATTCACCTTTGGGTGATGCGCGAGACGTGTTGACTGGTTCGGATTCCGACGAACCCGTCGATAGTCGTTGGGCAGCACTGAAACAACTAAAAAACAAACTATAAAATTTATAAAAGAAAATGGCACATCCTAAAAGAAGACAGTCAAAGACTCGTACAAGAAAAAGAAGAACTCATGACGTAGCAGTTGCTCCAACATTGGCAGTTTGTCCAAACTGTGGTGAATTCTACGTATATCACACGGTATGTCCTGCTTGCGGTTACTATCGTGGGAAAGTGGCTATTGAAAAAGAGGCTGCAATCTAAAATCATCCTTTCTTATGGGAAAAATCAATGCCGTTATAACAGGTGTAGGTGGATGGGTTCCTACATACATCCTCGACAACGAGGAGATGTCCACTATCGTTGAGACCAGCGACGAGTGGATTATGGAACGTATTGGTGTGAAAACCCGTCATATCTTGAAGCCTGAAGAAGGTGTTGGCACCTCGTTCATGATGACCAAGGCTGTCAAGCAGTTGCTCGACAAGACTGGAGCCGACCCCGATTCCATTGAGGCTGTGATTGTTGCAACGACAACCCCCGACTATCATTTCCCTTCCACCGCTTCGCTCATCATTGGCAATCTCGACCTGAAGCATGCCTTTGGTTTCGACATGGAGGCTGCCTGTGCAGGTTTCCTCTATGCCATGGAGACGGGTGCAAACTTCATCCGCAGCGGACGCTACAAGCGCATCATCGTGTGCGGAGGCGACCACATGTCGTCCATGACTAACTATCAGGACCGTAACACTTGTCCCATCTTTGGAGACGGTGCAGCCTGTGTGATGATGGAGGCTACGGAAGAAGACTATGGACTGATGGACAGTTACTTACGTGTCGATGGTAAGGGATACGAAAACCTTCACATGGCAGCAGGTGGTTCCGCCAACATGCCCAGTCACGAGACTGTTGACCAACGGCTCCACTTCGTCTATCAGGAAGGCCGTGCGGTGTTCAAGCATGCCGTGACAGACATGTCCGATGCCGTTGAACTGGTGGCCAAGCGCAACAATCTCACCAAAGATGACATTGCATGGATTGTTCCTCATCAGGCCAATGTGCGCATCGAAAGTGCTGTGGCCCGCCGCATCGGTGTGGAGGAAGAACACGTGATGATTAACATCGACCACATGGCCAACACCTCTGGTGGTACCCTTCCGCTTTGCCTCTGGGAGTATGAACCCCAACTCAAGAAAGGCGATAAACTCATCTTCACGGCCTTCGGTGCCGGTTTCACATGGGGCGCAAGTTACATGATTTGGGGCTACGATGGCAGCAAGTTTGCCGATACACCAGCCGAATTCTACAAGGAAGGTGTAATCAGTCGCGAAGAGTGGTATGCCAAGAGAGGTAGGAAGTAATATTTTGAGTGAAAAGTGAAGAGTGAAAAGTGAAAAATCCAAGTTACACCTGCTTGGAAGGGATGTAACACAGATTTCTCACTTTTCACTCTTCACTTTTTTCTTTATCTTTCATTTCTTTTCCATTTTTTTGTTTTTATCCATTCACGTTCAGAGAATTACATGCACAAATCAGGTTTTGTAAATATCGTGGGCAATCCCAATGTGGGCAAATCTACACTTATGAACCTCCTGGTAGGCGAGCGCATCTCCATCGCCACCTTCAAGGCCCAGACAACTCGTCATCGCATCATGGGCATCATCAACGACGATGATGCACAGATTGTCTTTTCCGACACGCCAGGTGTGCTGAAGCCCAACTACAAGTTGCAAGAGTCCATGCTGGCCTTCTCCGAGAGTGCCTTGGTCGATGCCGACGTGTTGCTCTACGTGACCGACCCACAGGAGACTGCTGACAAAAACGCCGATTTCTTGGCAAAAGTGGCTCGGATGGAAGTGCCTGTGCTTGTGCTCATCAACAAGATAGACCTGTCCAACGAGAAAGACCTGACGGCCCTTGTCGAGCGGTGGCACGAACTTCTTCCGAAAGCCGAAATCCTGCCCATATCGGCTCTGCACAAGTTCAACATCCAGCCTGTTCTGAACCGCATCAAGGAACTCTTGCCCGAGTGTCCTCCCTATTTTGACAAAGACCAGTTGACCGACAAGCCAGCCAAGTTCTTTGTTGCAGAAATCATCCGTGAAAAGATTCTTCTCTACTACGACAAGGAAATCCCTTATTCTGTCGAGGTGGGTGTGGAGAGTTTCAAGGAAGACAAAACCCACATCCACATCAACGCGGTCATCTATGTGGAGCGCGACTCGCAGAAGGGTATCATCATTGGCCATCAAGGCAAGGCACTCAAGAAAGTCGCCACCGAAGCCCGCAAGAGCCTCGAAAAATTCTTTGGCAAAAGCATCTATCTGGAGACCTTCGTCAAGGTTGACAAGGATTGGCGCAACTCTACCAAAGAACTGAACTTGTTTGGATATAATCCAGAATGATAGGATAGATGACGAGGTTTTTTGTTGTTCTATGCTGCATACTGTTGAGTTGGAAGGCACATGCTCAGTCTGCCATGACAGACACCTTGGCGTGTGTGTATACGCCCCGTCCCAGACATTGGGGCTACGAAGCAGAGATGCAGGTAGGACAGATTCTCAAACTGGACAAGTTTCAGAAAGCCTACATCAAAGGAAAGTCGGACTATTCTTGGGCCTTCAAGTTCAACCATGTGAGCCTGCCGTCAGACAGCGATGCCTACGCTTACGGCTACCACTATCCCACCTTCTCCATTGTAGGCAAATTCAGCAAGAACAATGGTGTCACCATGCACCGCGACGAAGACTATCCGCGTTGGGATGGTCTTTGGGACGACTTTTATGAGATTGCTCCATACAACACGCGATTAGGCAACTCATTCGCCATTTATGGTTCATTTTCCTATCCTCTCTATCGGGGTTCCCGATGGGAGTTTGATGCTAGCGTCAATTTAGGACTGGGCTATTCGGCCAGCAAATACGACAAGCAGACCAGCGTCGATAACGACATGATAGGCTCCAACATCCTCTTCTATGCAGGAGGAAGTCTGAGTGCCACCTACCGCATCGCCCCGTCGTGGGGCATCAAGGGCGGTCTTGACTATTGGCACATCAGCAACGGCAGCACTCGTCAACCCAACCGCAGTGCCAACATTCTCGGCCCCACACTTGGTGTGGTCTATTATCCCTACTACGACATGCTACTTCGGCAGAAGCACACCTACATCCCCCCCAAGTTCAAGCCCTACTGGTACTTGAACTTCAAGGGAGGTGTAGGGGCGCAGACACGCATAGAAGACTGGGAGCGTACCCAGTTCCAGATTTCCAAAGACCATCCCGACTGGCATAAAGAAGACTTCACGCTCTATTCCGTCGCCTCCCTGCAAGCCGACATCATGTATCGCTATGCCAGAATCGGTGCCTTCGGGGCAGGTCTCGACCTGCAATACTGCTCCAGTTACTCCCATCTTCGCGACATAGACATCGAGAAAGCCATAGACTGTCGGCATAGTCCTTGGACGGTGGCCATCGACCTCAAACACACCTTCTTCTATGGCAATGTGTCGCTTGCATTAGGGGCAGGCGTGTACCTGTATCATGAAATGGGCGATTTTTCCAGACGGCATGATTCCTTCTATTTCAATCGGATAGGTGTTCACTACACCATTCCGCAACTCCACAACCTCACCGCCGGCATCGAGGTGAAAGCCCATCTCACCAAAGCCGATTTTGCCGAATTTGTGGTGAGTTATCCTATTGAACTGAGAAAGAGGGGCGGTTCATCCTCTCCAAACATTTTAGTTGCGGATTATACACATAATCAATGATTGTTCCGTCCATCATTCTTTGGATGATGGCATCAACGATAGTTAAAGGCACTACAAACCATTCTTTCGGTTCATGGCTGATGCCATTGTCATCTATGACTGTCACATGAAACTGCACATTCTTTAAGACCTGATGCACCAAATCTTCAAACTTCTGTGAATGCAGGTTCACCATTTGGTAGGTAGCCACGATTTCGACAGGTGCCATTAGATAAGTTGGTTCATGTTCAGCATTCACAATCCGTTCCTTCACGGTGTTTCTTGTGAAGCCGATTTTGTACAAGTCCTTCTGTCCACGGATATTCGGCTCTTCCGAAAGCGACTTCAAAACATAGACATATCCTGTCACCATGTCCCCATCAACTACATCCTGTTGTTTGAAGAACTTGCTCTCCATCTCCTTCTGCAATTCTGTCACGGCATAGCCATTACCCACCACATTCTTTCGCAGAGTCTGAAGCAGAATGTCCGATTCCGTTCCGTTCTCATAGATGCATCGTGTACGTGCGTCAGGCAGAAAATTGCTGCTTTTTCTTTTCTCTCCGATATATTCCAGCAGTAACATCTGTCCGTCTATGAAATAGAAATGCCCTGCTTGCAGATTGACAGTTTTCGATATTCTCACCAAGTTGCGCATCCCATTCTTCAAGTCTCGATGCACTTGCACAAACAGGTCCTTGTACAAGTCAAAGTCCTCGCACAGTTTCCGTTGAGCCACATACTCAGCCTTGTTCCTCACCTCCATCACATTTTTCATGTCGGCAGGAATGTCAAACAGTTCCGCCTCTTTCTCGGTGATGCTCAGCAGCGGGTCATCCCAGATGGCATCCAGTTCTTTCTTGATATCCATACGCTTACATCATGTTTTTGTTTCTCAAGGCAGTCATGGCAGCCCACATCATCTTTTCCTTCAAGCCACCAGTCCGCTGTGGCTCTCTGCCATTCCGTGCCATCCAGTTCTTCACTTCCGCCAGTTTCGCAGTCATGCGGTCATCGGCAGTTGGAGCCGCCACTTTGGGGCGTACACCATCCAGCAACGGGTCGTCAAATATCGCTAATAATTCTTTGGGCCATTCCATACGCTTCATTCTCCTTCATATTCCAGACCTGCCAACTTCCTTGCTTTCAGGTTCTTCAGCATCTGCAAGGCCGCAGCCATCTCCCGTTCCTTCAGGTTCGGGCTCTCAGTGCTTGGCACCTGCCCGTTGTGCTCCTTCACATACTCCTGCAAGGGTCCCTTGAAGATGCTGATGGCTTGTTCCAGCGTCAGGTTGAACTTCTGTTCGGCAATCGTGTCCTGTATAATCTTGAGGGTGGGGGCATCCACCGACTTCGACATCACCTCGTATGCCCGTTGGAACGGGTTGATGGTGTCAATGAGGTTGATGCTCAGTTTGTCGATGTTGATGAATCGGTTGGCAATCTTGATGAGACGGTTCCCCTCACTCTCCTGATTGTCACTCACAGAGATAGGATTCCCCTTGTCATCCACAATGTCGTTGCCCTTCACCATCGTGTCGAGCAGCACCCTTTGGCGCACTTCCTCCACCTCATCGTCCGTCAGGTCGGGATAGCGTTCCCTGATGACCTTGGGAATCAAGTGTTGCGTGATGGTCTCCGCAGTGGTTGAGCCGCTGATAGCCTTCACCATCTGCTCGTCTTGCAGAATGGATGCCTTCAGGTCGTCCAGTTGTTCCTGCACGATGAGACAGGTCTTCTCGCTCGATAGCGGCTTCAGCCCCTCCACAATCAAGGTGCGTGGCGAAGGCTCGCTGTCATCCTTCTCCGTCTTGAAGTTCCAACTCGGAGCCATCACTTGCTCCATCAGCAGCGAGGCGGTGATGGCCTTCAGAAAATCGTTCACAGCCACCTTCACATCTGCCTGTGCCGCCTCGGGCATGGCTATCATGTTCACAAACCGTGCCGTCTCCTTGCCCTCACAGTCGCGGGTGCAACGGCCAATAATCTGAATCACCTCCGTCAGCGAACCTCTTACGCCTACCGTCAGGCACATCTCACACCATTGCCAGTCAAAGCCCTCCTTCGCCGTGCCCAAGGCAATGATGATGTCCATGTCCTCCGCCCGCTTCATGCGTTGCAGATAACCCTGCACCATGTTCCTCTCCTTCGGGTCATCCTCCACCAAGTCCGCCACCTTTAGCAGTCGTCCATCTTTGGTGCGCACATGATAGATGCAGGTGTCGTAATCCTTGCGCTCGATGCAGCCGATAGCGCGCATGATGTCGTCCGTCTCGGCATACTTTCCCTTACCCGTCGAGGCTCGGGCGTTCACACTCGGAATGTGGATGATGGTTTTCTTCGTCGTGTCCAGCACCTCGTCGATGTGGTCAAGATAATTGCCTCTGTAGAAGTGATAGCCCAACACCAAGTTCTTCAGATACTTGTAGCCGTTCAGTTGCTGATAGTAATTGTAGGTGACGGGATAGAAACGTGCCTCGTCTTCCTGCCGCAACACGGGGATGCCATCGCCACGGAAGTAAGAGCCCGTCATGGCGACGATGTGGCCCGTCGAGTTGTTCATCACTCGTCTCACCACATCGCCCAAGTTCGATGAGGCATCGGCACTCGTATGGTGAAACTCATCGATAGCCAACAGCACATCGTCGAAGCAGTCGTCCGACAACTCCTTCATGCCATTGCGCAGCGTGGCGTGGGCACACACCAGCACCTTCGAGGCTTCTTGTTGAAAGAACTCCAGGAAACGCCCCTTCTTGTCCTTCTCGTTCTTCACGTCGCACAGGTCGTAGTAGGGAGTCACTCGCCAGTCGGCAAAAAAGCCATGCTCCCGCAGGTTCGTGTTCTTGAACGAGCGGCCAATGCTCTTCTCCGGCACTGCCACCACCACTTTCTTCAGTCCCTGATGCGCCAGTTTGTCCAGCGCGATGAACATCAGCGCACGGCTCTTGCCCGATGCCGGTGGTGCCTTGATGAGCAAGAATCGTTTGTCCCTTGCCTCGTATGCCTTTGCCTGCATCTCGCGCATGCCCAGTTCGTTGGTGGATGTTGCCGCCCCTGTCTGTTCGTAGCGAATATCCACGATGTTGGCTACGCCTTTCTCCAATGCAACTCGGCCATTCAAGTCAGCTTGATGGCTCTCACTGCTCTGTCGGTTGTTGCTTGCTTGTTCTGTCATATTTTTGAGGTTTTTGTTTGTTGTTTCATTCTTAAGTTGTAACTTTGCCGTCAAAATCAAAAACTTGAGGAATTATGACAGCATTACAGTTAAATGCGGAGTTGTTTCGCGAATTGAGCATTATTGCAGAAGATGAAGGTCTGATGCAGAAAGCCGTGAAGTACCTGAAAAAGTTGACGGCCAAGAAACAGGCCATGGACGAAACAGAATACATTATGTCTTCTCCTGCTATGGTGGAGATTTTGCGGCAGGGGGATGAGGACATCAAAAACGGGAATTTCAAGGTTATGACGCTGGATGAGATATGGAAATAGCATTTCTTCCACAGGCAGCAGAAGACTTGGAGTATTGGAGACACAAAGGAAATACACGAATTTTGAGGCGTATCAGACTTTTGCTCTCTGATATCTTGGAGCATCCTTTTTCGGGAATAGGGAAGCCTGAACCATTGCGAGGTGAAAAAGGGAAATGGAGCCGCCGCATCACCGACGAACACCGTCTCGTTTATTCCATTAGCAATGGAATGGTTTATGTTTACGTGATTTCCTTGCGCTATCATTATTCCAAGTAAAATCGTTACTTCTTTGTCATTTTCTCATACATCTTGAAGAGGCATTCGAGGCGGGCTTCGTCGTTGGCGAAGGGGTAGCCGGGATAGCAACTCTCCACAATGGCGTCCAACTTTTCGTGTGCCTTGCGCAAGTCCTGCGGCATCTTGTCGGGGTCGTACAAGTCCGCCAAGGTCTTGTCGGGATAAAACTCACGAGTCACCAGCACATTCTCTGCCGCTTCCTCTATCTCCGCCTTCTTTTGTGGGGAGATGGTGGGGAAGGGAAATGAATTGTAAACCAAGGAAGAATATCTATATCGAGTTTCCAACTTTCCTCCAATTGCTCCTGTCCATATAACATGCATTCTGGTACACAGTATTCCAAAAGTTAAAATGTCTGCACCATAAACAGCTTGTGCGGAATTTGAAATAATGTAGTCTTTGGAAAGAATTCCAACAGGGATGTATGTTCTTCTTTCTGACGAAGTGCTGGGCACAATAATAGCATCAGTTTCTTTATGAGCTCTTTGTTTAAACAAGTGAGGTCTATCGGCATACAATACTGTGCTATCGGCTTTACTCTTGAGTCTGAATTCACGCACTTTTTGTAACCGTTCTTGGATAGGGGGAATGGATTGTGCCAGTTCTAATTGAGAGTCTTGAATCCACAAACAAAACCGCTCTTCACCATTGATGTAGCTATCGGCTCCTTGATATCGTTTGATGAGCAATTGAGCTTGAGGATACTGTTCAATCATGCAGTCCTTTTCTATTTTGTCAAGTATCAAGAATCCGCCGTCTGTAGGTTTGTTGCCAAAGACCATTTCTGGAAATCCTGATATAGATTTGGGACATCGAGAAATGATAGTATTCGGGGCATCTAATAAATAGGCATTAATGGTTGTGCATTGTTTGTATGTTCCACTATTATCATAGAGTTTCTTCTTTTCTGACGTTTGGGATGACAGCCCGATGATGATAACGGTTACTGTAGCATTATTCTTGGCATTATTCGTCCATTTGAAAGATTGATACGCAAAAGAAATCTCAACACCTTTATTAAATATGTTGGGCCAAAGTAGAGCTACAGAATCTCCTTGACAAATAGAATTGGTACTAACAAAGGCGCATTTAGCCTTGCTCTTTTGAATGTATAATGTTCCAAGATAGAACCAATTAGCAATGTAATCTAAATTCTTATAATTAGAGAACCCTCCACACACATGCTCCAAGTCTGCCTTTTGGCTTTCATCCTGCATACTGCTTCCCAAGTACGGCGGATTTCCAAACACAAACACCTCTTCCTCTGGTGTATGCGGACACACTCTGTTCCAGTCGATACGGCAGGCATTGCCGCAAACAATTTGAGTGATGTTTTTGAGGGGAAGGGCTTTGGTGTTTATGCCAAAGTTCTCCTTCAGTTTGGTGTTCATTTGGTGTTCTGCCAACCAAAGGGAAAGCATGGCGACTTCGTGAGGGAAGTCGAGAAGTTCGATACCATAGAATTGGTTGAGCGTGATGACGCTGTTATCCACAAACATCACGCCTCCTTCGCCCTGACATTTGCGCTGCAAGGTGAGGATGTCCATTTCGAGAAAGCGCAGGCTTTTGTAGATGATGATGAGGAAGTTGCCGCTACCGCACGCTGGGTCGAAGAACTTCATATAACTCATACGGCGAAGTAAGGCATTGCTCTTTTTAATAATGGGTCGGCAGTCTTCATGATATTGGGATGTGGAAAGAGTCCCAATGTCTAACATGTGGGTTAAATACTCGTATCGTGCGTTCAGTTTGCTATATTCCTCCCGCAGTTCATCGAGGAAGAGCGGGTTGATGACCTTCATGATGTTGGGCACACTTGTGTAGTGCATGCCCTGGTTGGCACGTTCTTCGGGGTTGACCACCGCCTGAATCATGGAACCGAAGATGTCGGGGTTGATGTCCTTCCAGTTCAGTTCGCCACACTCGATGATGAGGCGGCGCGCCTTCTGTCCCATGCGAGGAATCTGGATGTGCTTGCTGAAGAGGCCGCCGTTCACATAGGGGAACTGCTTCACGATGCTGGGCGTCTCCATGCGGCGCACCGAGAGGTCCATCACGTTGAAAGTCTCGTCGAGATACTGGGAGAGGTCGCTGCCGTCCTCCTTCGTGTAGCGAATGATGGACGAGGTGAAAAGACCTTCCTCAAAGATGCCCGTGTCTTCGGCAAAGAAGCAGAAGAGCAGACGGGTGATGAAGATGTTGAGGTCGTGGAGGTCGTCGTCGCTACGGAACTCGTTGTAGGCACGGAGTTCGTCGTGCAGTTTCGCCAACTTCTCTGCCGCCTTCACATCGGCAGGGTTTTCCTCCACAATGTGTACACGCTCCACGTCCATCAGCGGATAGAAGAAAGCGAAGTCGCAATAGAGGCGGTCGAGGCGGTTCTCGTAGGTGTCGTGCTCGCGCAGGTCGTAGGCGAGCAGCACCTCTCCGTCGCTCACCGCCACAATCTTGGGGGCGGCTTTCAGCACTTGAGGGTCGCGTTTCAGTTGTTCGAGGGTGGGGGAGAGTCGGGTGCTGGTGGTGGGTTGAAAACACAACAAACCTTTGATGAGCAAGCCATCCGTGAATGTTTTCAGGATGCCCTTGCCCTCACGATAACGTGTAATGTCACGCTCACTCTTGCCAAAGGAGAATAGCAGCCGCTCGCCCACCTCGCTGGCAGGCACACGCTTATTATGGAACACCTGTAGGCGTTCCTCTATCTCCCTATAGCCCAGTTGCAGTTTCTTTGCCATAGGCGCAGTTTTCTGTTTATGGCACTCGCACTTATCGGTAGCAAACGGGCAAAACGAGAGACCTCAAGATACAGAAAAAGCGTGAACGCTTATCCATATCATGAGGCCCTGAGAATCGCCCGTATCACCAGATAAGTAATGCCCACGCCTAAAGACGCAGACATTAACATTTATCCATTAGTGATACTTCAATGAAATTTCTCAGGTTTCATGATATACCGAATAACTGCTAATGCTGTTATTGTTTAACCAAAATGTCACAGGGTCGCTCCGCGCTCGGAGCCTGTTGACCCTGATTGGCGGCAAAGGTAGTGAATTTTTCTGAAAGGAAAAAGCATTTGGGACGGAAAAGTGTGAAAGCGAGGATGGGTTGCCCAGCGTTACAAATGTAACACACCCACTGTTACACTTGTAACACACTCGCTGTTACAAATGTAACACCGTTTGTGTTACAAGTGTAACACTGGAGGGGAGATTTTGTGTTACAAAGAAGCCCGGCTCTTGTGGAGACGGGCTTTGGAGGGAGACAAAGATGGAAAAGAAGGGAAAGATGCCGTGCGGTTTGCCACGATGGGGCAATGAATGAAAAATGTTGTGTGCTGATGGAAAAAAGAGGGGGTGCAATTTGTTTTATGTAATACTGTTTTCTTTTATGCCGCAAGCGGCCTGTTTTTTCGGACAATAATTACCAATAATTGACGCTCATTTTATCCAATAATTATTATTCAAGTTTCGGATGTTTGCTTTACGCCTTCGGCGGCCCCCAAAAAATAAGAAAAAACAAAAGAAAATAAGAAAAAATAGGGACAAT
>OCVV011340615.1_pt1 | contig 13146 bp, 33 predicted proteins | sample 1539721 | NCBI WGS metagenome assembly OCVV01 (sample SAMN02144230, study PRJEB22623) | gut metagenome | biome: sheep rumen | host: Ovis aries | place: New Zealand
TTTGCTGTTCATCAAAACCTGGAGCTTCCATAATCTCATCCAGCGACTATACCTTATCTTCTTTCACTGTATAACTCTTATATTTTTTATTTCTATCTGTACATTCATTACGCTATATTGCATTCTAACCATTTTCGTCTTTGCCGTATAAGATGTAGGAGGCCATTTGTTCCAACTCTATTGCGGTTGGATCGGTTTCTAAAGAATCAATAATTTTTGCAATTGCGGTGCATCGGTCCGAATCACGTTCTATAGAATAATCGAGTTGGTATTTCTTTTTCATATTTCCACCTCCAATTTTTATTTTATCATGTTGGGTTTATTGTTGTCAAATATTTAATTTTAAAAAGTTTGGTGGAAAATGTGTACCCCCAGGGGATCCGGTTGTCATGAGCGCGTCGCAATCCTAAAACGGATGGGGGATATGGTCAAAAGCCATCCCAAATTATACAAATCTAAAAATTACGATTTAGTTGTTGACAATGTGCTTGTATGGTGCTATATTATAGCCAAGCCGAAGGGCACAAGCCCCCAAGGCAAAACGATGAAAGGCAGGTTTAAGACAATGGCGAAAGAGATGACAGTGGCGGAAAAGATTCAGGCGGTACGGGAGTTTAATGCCCGTTTGACGGCTGAAGCGGCGAAAGGTAGCACGGGCTGGTCAGGCAAGCAGTGTGATTTTGATGTCCGTGACTTTGTGCTTGCTCGTGGCGTCCGCAGGCTGGAAGATGTCCGGTGCCGGGCTGCAGGCAAGGCCGATTGGACTATCCGTATCAACGGCAAGCTGTACCGGGGCGAAACCAAGACGAACATGGGCGAATGGAAAGTCCCTTGCGCTCGTATCAGCGCTGATGACATTTTCCCCGGCGTGGACTATGTGGTATACGCCGCTGAGGTTGACAATATCACGAAGGACAACTTGCCTGATATGATGTTCGTCTTCACTCGGGCGCAGTTCATCGAATTGCTGACGGTGACTGGGCGCAAGGGTTTGGAAAGTTCCCTGCGGTACAATGCCAAGCGTGGTACGGTCGGAATTCAGGCTTGGTCGGTGTACAACAAGAAGACCGCCAAGTGGGTTTGTGCCCGGCTGAACAAGTACTACGATTACCTCGAAGCGAACAACATCCCGACTCTTCGAGACTGGGTGGAAGCGGTGAGGGGCTAAGGCCCCTCACCCCCCTCCGGGGGATGATGAGAAAGAAGGTGATACCATTGGACAGGTGATAGCGCCATGAATCCCACGCACAGGTGCACGGTGGGGAAGGGCGAAAGACAAGGCGAGCACCCAGCTTCGTTGAAGGCCGAAGAGTGGCAAGACGAAGCCCCTTAAAACTCAGGATACACCAGCAACATCAAAGGAGGAAGCATGATGAAGACATACACCGTAACCGTGATGGATACGCCGGAAAACGCTGAGAAGGCGGTCCGGTTGTTAGACCGGATTTTCCGGTGGAGATACAATGTCCACGGCGTCAAGCGTGAGATGAGCGCTTTTAATCGGGAGACCGGAGAATTGTCCATCACGGTCAGCTTGACAGCGGTCTGGATGGATTCACCCCAGATGCAGTACTTGTTCCCGGAGTATCAGATTGACGGTATACAGCGCACATGGTATAGACTGATGAACCGAGTGAGGGCGCTTGACAATACTTATATTGGAAAGATGGAAGAAGGGGAATAATCCCCTTTTTCTTTTTTCGGTTAGTTAGTCATGACTAACTGTATAAATTATTTAGGTGTTAGTCGGAGTTAGTCATGACTAACTCGCCACCAATTATTTAGGTGTCGACACCTAAATCGAACGATTGAAACGGCATTGAGATTATGGTATAATAGGGTATCAAATGAAGGGGGAACGGATTGATGGAATGGTTGCTTGGAGTCGCAGGTGGACTGATACTTTGCGGGCTGGCGTTTGGTTGTGTGCTTTGCAATATGTGGATTGCAGTCATAACAGCTGCGGCTGGAATCATAATAGCTGGAGCTGGAAGCTGCTACCAAAAAGCACAAGCTGAAGCTGCTAAGCATGAGCGCTTATCTCAATATCCTTCATATAAATATTAAGCGCTTCGGCGCTTGTGCATATTTAGGTGTCTTACACCTAAATTTTCCCCTTGACATTATACATATCTTCTTATATAATGGTATCATCAAATAAGGGAGGTACGAAATGATGGCACTGTGGCAGGAATTACTCGCAAAATGGGAAAAGGAAGAATTGCCGGATGTAGATAATAATCCGTTCAATCCGGACGATGAGCCAGATTGGGACGACGAGGAAAAGGATCCTTTTGATCCTTCTGGTGAGGATCCTGTCGATTTATTCGGCGTATGGTGGGAATAATTTTCCCATCATATAATTATTTAGGTGTTAAACACTTAAATATATTGCTTGACTTATACTTCTCAAACATGTATAATTAAGGCATCAAATGAGGGAGGTACTTACCATGTTCTATGTAGTTGATCAGTGGGGCCAATACATTAACGAGTTCAAGTCTCGGGATGAAGCGGAACAGTTCTGTGAGAAGTGGAACAGCAAGTTCCGCTTCAGTGAATGGACAGCACCGAAGGCGACTGTGATCGAGGCGGAGTAATCCGCCTTTAGTTTATTTAGGTGTTAATCACCTAAATATATGGATTGACATATATATACATATAGTGTATACTATACTTGTCCGAAGGGACAATACATAAAGAAAGAGGTAAGTACCATGAAGAACAGCACTCTGATTAAACTCATCACTATCATTTGTACTTGTATCTTTGCAATCTTTGCATGTTTTCCGGTAGAAGCTGAACGAGAAGCTGCACAGGAAAAAGCTGAGCTGGAACATGGTAAGCTGTATCCAAAGCTTACGGTAGTAGTTGAGTCGATCAAAATAGATGATCTATGGCTTGTCTCTTGCCGCGACAGAGAGGATAATGTGTGGGCTTTTTGGGATGATGAAGGAAAATGGGATTATGGTGATATCGCCAATCTTCTTATGTGGGGTCTTGAAGAAGACGAGATTATTGAAGTATATTGGGAAGGATATACAGAGAATATATCACTATTCTTTCAGATCACGGAAGGGCGCTAATGCGCTTTCTTTCCAATTTAGGTGTTAAATACTTAAATAAAAGAGTTGCAATTTCATTTTTGTTTTGGTATAATTCTATCAGAAACAGGGAAGAACACAACTTCCCAAAACGAAGGAGGATTTACCAATGATTACAGCACAGGAAGCAAAAAAGAATGTTGAACTTTATGAAGTTACCATTTTTCAGAAGACTCTTGAGCGTGTTATGACTCAATTAGAAAATATTAGTACCATTATCGAATTTCATTCTAAAAATGGAAAAAGGCAAATTGTCTTTACTCCTTATGATAAATCCCATTTCCCTTCCTCTGAAATGTTAGATATGGCCCATAAAATTTTCGATGAAATTTTAAAACGAAATGGTTATGATGTAATCGAAAATGACTATCAGAAAAATTTCCTAAAAGTCCAGTGGTAGCACTGGGCTTATTTCATTTTCAAATTTAGGTGTCAAACACTTAAAAATTTCTCTTGCATAATTCCCAATTCTATGATACAATTTCATTGTCCAAAGGGGACAAAGAAAAGAAAGGGGAATTTCAAAATGAAAACCTATTACTGGATGCACAAAGAATATGGACATCTTGTTCCCGAAACCGAACTATATAAAGACGCGGACGAATTGGGTTATGATGATATAACAGACCCTTGCTCTGTTGAATATGGAAACTTTTCCCTTTACTACGAAAAGACATCGATTGTAGTAAAATAATCCCGAAACTGGCATTCGCGCCAGTTTCATTTTCAAATTTAGGTGTTAGACACATAAATTTATCTATTGCATAATTCCCATATCTATGAGATAATACTATTGTCCAAAAGGACAATTTGAAAATGAAAAGGAGAAAACACATGAAAATTATTCTTAAATATCAGGCACCCGAAACCCAGATTGACGCTTACAAGTTTTCTGCTGTTTATGATGAAACCGAAATCTCCGAAGCGGTTGAAGAACTACAGGCCGCAAGAAAATATGGATATGAAATCACAATGTGGACACTTGTTCATGAAGAGGACGTGGAACGCGCCCTCTAATTTCCTTCTCAAATTTAAGTGTTAAACACCTAACTTTTCCTCTTGAATCTCATATCATTCTATGCTATAATAAGGCATCAAATGAAGGAGGCGCTAACCATGATTAACATTCGGACGATTCGCAAATTGCAGGAAAATGACGGACTCACTCTGAAAGCCGGGAAAATCATTACCTATAAATCCGGTTGGCAGGTTGCTGACTATGGTTACGAGCTGGCCACAGCTGAGGAAGCTATCGCCTGCGTCCGCAAGCTGGGCGGTAACTGCGGCATCTGGTACGCCGGTGGCATCTACTATATTGATCATTCTTTCCGAATCAGCACAAAACGGGAAGCATTAGAAATTGGCCGCAAGTTTTCCCAAATTTCAATTTTTGGATGGAAAACACAGAAACTTGCCTATTGCTAAACACCGCGCCCGAAATTGGGCGCAATTTCATTTTAAAATATTTAGGTGTTTGACACATAAATATATATCTTGATATTTCCGAAAATGTATGTTAAAATTAGGTATCAAATGAAGGAGGTCGGGTAGCATGGCGATGGTCAATCTTGTATGGTACAAAACAGAAGACGGACAGTGGGCATTATGGGGTGTATATTCTAATCTCGATGCTGCTTGTACTGCGTTCGACCGCATTCTTAAAGAAGGGTACGGAGTCGAAGCGAGAATTAATAGCGAGCATGTAAACGATGGAACCAATCCTGACTGGTGGTAATCATAAGTAGGCGCAAGCCTACTTTATTTTATTTTAGATTACTTATGTGTTAAACACCTAAATATTACTCTTGTAATTTTCCCATAATTATGTTATTATATACTTGTCCCAAGGGACAATAAAAATAGAAAAGGGGAAACATTATGAATACTATTTCTTATACCTATCGGACCGAGCGTATTGATACCCGCAATTTCCATGGGTGGATTGTCTTTGAATGCGTTGACGGATACGAAGAGGAAATTTTTTCCAGTATCTCACTTAACGAGGTAAAGGCATTCATGCGCGATCTCGGCGCATGATACCTTTATATTTAGGTGTCATACACCTAAATCAAATCTTGACAAATCAATATAAAAAATGTTATAATTCCTTTGGAACCAAGGAACAAAGGATAAAAGAAAGAGAGGAACAAAGAACATGAAAACCACAGTGAGAGCAACCGTTATTATCCCCGATTCCTATGTAACAATCCAGCGCCTTTATGATGATGGTGTATCTTTTAGACTGGAAAAGGAAGTCAAGACGGGACATGAGGCCGCTAATTTTATTGATAGGTTGTGTGCGGCTGGCGGGAAAATGGTTGATGTGCATGAGTTTATTGATGATGATGATTTCAAGAATAAACTTTGTGCGCGGTTTGAGTATATTTCAGAATAAGGCCCACAGGCCTTATTTTGTTTCATTTCAGATTTAGGTGTTAAACACCTAACTATTACTCTTGACTTCTACTCCCATTTCTGTTAATATATACTTGTCCGAAGGGGACAGAGATAAGAAAGAGAGGAATTGAACAGTGAAGAAGTACATGGCGGTCAGACTGACTATTTGCGAAGGCACCTCTATCCATGGTGCCCACCTCTATTATTCCGATGAGGAGCTGGGGCTGGAAATTTCTACCAAGCTGTCTTATAATGATGGCATGAAACAGCTTCGTAAGCTGGAAAAGCTCCTGGGCAAAACCGCAACAATGACGATCAATCAGTTTGATCGGAGCATTGCTTACAAGGAACTGTACGGATTCTTCGGCCGGGAGTAATCCCGGTTTTCTTATTTATTTAGGTGTTAAACACCTAAATATACCCATTGACATATAATATAGATTGTGATAATATATAATTGTTCCAAGGGGAACGAAATAAAAGAAAGAGTGAGGTAAAAGAACATGGCACGGTATCTGTACAGCAAGGTGGTCGCAGGACATGAGTACGCACAGGCGCAGGAAAACTTTTTCGATGACGGCACAGTGCAGCTGCAAAGCTACAGCACAATCGTTATTGAGATTAGCCCGGACGGCTGGCTCTCTTGCACGGGCACCTATAGTATGACCACGATTAAGCACATCGGTTGGTTCATGCGGGCAAGGGGCATGTCCTATCAGCTGGCAAAGCTCATGTATCTTGAGCACAAGGAATTCAACATCAACACTGGCGAGTGCCGGAACCGGGGCTAATGCCCCGGTTTTATTTTATTCTAATTTAGGTGTTAAACACCTAATTCTACCTCTTGAGATTTCTCATAGAGTATGATATACTATAATCACTCCAAAGGGAGTAGAAAGGATGGAAACCATCATGAATAAGCTTTTTGTGAACCTGACCATTGTTAACTACAGCGATAACGGATATCTCCGCTGTGAGCTTCGTACCATCATTGATGGCGGTGATGTAATCACTTACAAGCTGGAGCCCTCTGCTGCGATGGAGCTGATGTGGGAGCTGAAACGCCTCGGCGGCAAGAAGCAGATGTATGTCAACCAGTACAATCCTTACATCAACTATCGGGAAGTTGACCTTTGGCTTAAAAAGTAAGAATAGGGGAGATTCCTCCCCCTATTTTATTTAGGTGTTAAACACCTAAGTTTACTTATTGACTTTATATATGTAATATGATAGTATACTATTGTACCAAAGAGGTACAGAAAGAGAGGAAAGAATATGAGAATCGGAAGGACTATCATTGATACGGACAACATGAGCATCGAGGATATGGATGTCATCATCAAGGAATTGCGCGCAATTCGTGCACGCAAGGCAAAGGCGGAAGAACTGAAAACCCGTATGGCCGAACTGATCGCCGAAGCAAAGGAACACGGTTTCACCTTTATTGATAAGGATTTCGGACAGGTATGGATGGGTGACGATGTAGAACTCTATGATGAACGGTAATTCCAATTAGCGCCAATTGGCGCTTTAACTTATTTAGGTGTTAAACACCTAAAACCGTCTCTTGACTTTCTATTATAATATGCTATAATGATATTGTCCTCAAAGAGAGGAACACGAAAGGAGATTGAAACCATGTACATGTTCTATGCCGATCGCACTGGTTGGATTCCCATGGGAAACGATGGACAGTTGGTTGTTCCGAAGAGCATCAAGTCTCGCCGTGCCCTGCTGAAGCTGGCTGAAAGCTTCCTGGGTAAAAGAGCTGGCAGGGTGTATCTAATGAACAGCTGGACACAAGCCATGAGCGAGCTGGGGCCTCGTGCCTTTGAAGAGTATATCGCACGCAACGGAGAGGTTGTGATGTATAAATGATTATCTGTTTTGAATTATCTCGTCCACCGCCCTTCGGTGACCGCCAAAGGCGGTTATTCTATTTCGGTATTTAAGTGTTAAACACCTAAAAATATGCGTTGACTTCTATCCCGTAATATGATATTATAATGGTGTCGAAAGGAGGAAGGGTAGATGATTCCACCGGGTTAGACTTCCCAAGGTTACGGGTTGGTACCGGACTGGCGGGATTCATACTTGTCGCAACCAACTGCCGTCAACCTGCCGCGGCGAAGCAGATTGATGAAATTGAGCCAAGTAGCGGACTGATCACCCGCTATTTTTTACACTGTCATTTAGGTGTTAAACACTTAATTTTATTACTTGCTTTTTAATATAAATTATGGTAATATAATCTTGCGGAAAGGAAGAGGGACTTCAATCCGAAGTGAGCAACCCCATGGACTAACCCACCAAGCCCTCAAAGGCCACGAGGATGGAGTTGTGTAGCTCAAATAAAATATATTGGAGGATATGTTCATGACCATGATGATTGAAAAGAAGCTGAGAGATTTTAATTTCTGGGGCGGAGCTGCTACAAATGCCGCAAAATTAACTTATGATGAGTTAGACCAGCTGGAAGATATCTATGAAAGCAACGATCCTGATTATACCCCCACTGTATCTGAAATCAATGATGATATGTGGTTCGGCTTTGAAGCAATTTGTGAATGGTTGGGACTTGATTATGAGGAAGTGATGGCAAGGAAGTAATTCCTTGCCCTATTTTTAATTTAGGTGTTTAACACCTAACTTTAGTCATTGACTTCTACCCTAACTTATGGTATATTATACTTGTTCCAAGGGGAACAGAAAGGAAGGAAACGAAGATGATTAAGATCACGAAGTCTCACGCACGCACGCTGTATAATGCCGGAAAGGAAATCATGATTTTGCCCAACAAGATGAGGACAGATTCCTTTATGGCAAGCTGGACGACCAAACCTGAAAATGACCCCAGCGCCGATTTTGACAAGCTGTGTAATGCTATTTCTTATTACAACTGCTCCCCCGAGACTGGTATGGGGCTGGCCTACTATGTAAAGGAGATGTAAGCTATGAACGAGCTGCATGAGAAGCTGATTGACGCTGCCGAAACGGCATATAACCAGATAAAGGAAATCATTGAAGATCATCACTGTCCCATCGAAGACTGTTTTCCCGCTGCCATTGGACGCTGTGTTATTATTGACGGGACTATCTATCAGATGTATGTAGATATCACCGTGAAAAAGGTAACCGGGGTATAACCCCGGTTTATTTCATAATAGAATTTAAGTGTTAAACACCTAATTTTCTTTATTGACTATAATCCTATAATATGGTATGATATCAGTGTTGAAGGACGGGTTCAAGAGCATGAACCTTAAAGCAATTAGCAGAACGCAATTGTTTGAAAGTAGCCACCACGCGCGAGGATATATGAACTGAAGCGAAATTGCCGCCCTTATCTAATTCTGAAGGGAGTAATGAAGATGAATGAACTGTATGTGCTGATGAGAGATGACGAACTCGTTGGAGTTTACACTACACATCGAAAGGCTACGCAGGCACTAATTCTTGATACCATGAAAGATGACATGAAACTGAATGACTACCATTTTGAATTCGGAGTTGAGTTCTTTGATTATATCGGCCCGAAGTCCGGCGGACACTTTGTGTGGGAAATTCAGGAAGTTACACCCGATAATCGGGTGTGATTTCACTTTCATCTGATTTAGGTGTTAAACACCTATATCCGAATATTGACTTTCCCATTACTTCATGGTATCATATAACCATGAAAGGGAGGTATTGAACATGAAGGAACAGATGACTTACCATGTGGCAGTTCAAAGAGCGGAAAGAGTTAAGCATATTATTGAAGATGTGGGTCTGGGCCAGATTGTCAAAGAGAAGTATACTCGATTTAATCTTGACCAAGCTGGACGCTGGATTTGTATAACTGATACTGGTATCACCATTATCAAGGATGAACCCAAGGAAAAAATTATTACCATGTATGTTACCACACAAAGGGAGCTGGTAGCTGTCTTTGGTGGAGCAAATAAAGTTCCTGCTTTCCTGCGTAAGAAGGTCGACCATAATCAGAGTAAGTACACTGAAAGGGGTAAAACGATATGGAGAAGCTGAATAGATGGGCTGGGAGTAAGAAAAGCTACGCTAACGACAGAAGGCGGCTGAACCGCCTTCTGAAAAAGGCTGGTATTGTATTTAAATGGGAACCGATATGGGATGGATATAAGTGGACTTTTCCGCAATCTGCCTATCCAAATGGAGATGCAGTTATCCATAATTTTTCCTATTGGAATGACTTAGGCTACTTTGAAACTTTGAACATCGGTCCGGAGAAAGAGTGCACTCCGCGTACCGCACGGGAACTCGTAGAATTACTCCGTCCAACGGAGTAATTATAATTTAGGTGTTAAACACCTAATTTTATTATTTGACTTTCGTATAATTTTATTATATAATGCTAATGTAAGGAGGGGATATGATGAGTAAGAAGAAAAACCCAAAACAAAAAACATGGGTTGAAGTTTTCCAGTCTGAACGCAAGGAATTTCCGCAAGGATATTGCGTTACTCGCATTATCCCCGACAAGCGCAATAAGAAACCGAAGCACAAGGAAAGGGAGCTGGAAGAATGAGACCTTATCATATTTATCAAATCACAAGAGATGATAAAATTCTCTATGCTTGTTTTCGGACAAAAGAAGCCGCTGAAATGGCTTTAGAAACATTAAAGCGCAGAGAAAAACAATATCCTAAGTGGCTTCGAGCAATATATACTTTGGAGGAAGTACGATGAAATATAAATGGGTAATCATGCAGGAACTTGAAGATACCGATTGCGCGAATCCTTATTTGATTGTAGATACGGAAGAGCGCGCCGAAGAACTATGCTACAAGTTGGAATCCGAAAATCCGGGCTTTATCTTCTGGTCATATATGTGCGGAGAGGAATAATTTCCTCTTCAATAATTTAAGTGTTAAACACCTAAACTTATTGTTTGACATTCCCATAATTATATGATAAGATATCATTGTTCCAAGGGGAACACGAAAGGAGATTGAAAGATATGAATACTCTGTATGCGGTTAAAAACTTTGGAAAGTATCATTTCTTCAAGACCGAAGCGCTTCGTCAGGCGTATCTGGATACCCTCTCTGAGTGGGAGCTGAAATACTGTGAATCCTATGAAGTGCGTTATGGAAAGGTGGCATAAGCTATGACTACTCGTACTTATTATCTGCCGAAGAATCGTATTGCGATTCATGTTATCAATCACATCGTAAGCAAAGTTGGTTGTAGCATTGGCGAGCTGAAAGTAAACCGCCAGACCGATACCATTCGTGTTCCCGTAAGCTGTAATGATGTAGATGTTGCTAAAATTGAGCGCATCCTTAAAATCTATGATATGATAGAGGAGTAAAATACTTATGGATTTAGTAATGATTGTGCTCGCTATTTTGAATTTATGTGGTGTAGTATCCGGTACAACAGTTTCTATTTACGGTATTGTATTTGCCGTCATAGTCATGGTTAGTGCTCTTATCCGTGAAATGGAGAAGTAATTCTCCATTTCAATCATTTAGGTGTTAAACACCTAAACTAAGTAATTGACTTTTCATCAAATTTGAGTATAATAATAATTGTTCCGAGGGGAACAAACCTCAGATGAAGGCGCCAAATGTTTGAGAGGATCCCCAAAGAACAAAAAAATAACAGATTTAATGCTTGACAAAAAGCAAAAAATCTGATATAATATAATCATCCCAAAAGGGAAAACAAAAATTGTGCAGGGTGGTCTGCCGAAACTAAACCACTGAGAAAAAAGGAGTAAATATGAATAAGAATGAAATCCTCAACACTATCCTGTCTATCCCCGGTGCGAGCATGGCTCGTCAGAACAAGACCAATTTTGTGGTTATCCCTGCTGATGACGGTATCATCAAGGTGAGTGTTGGTACGGCTTTGTCCATTGACACCAAGGCTCACAAGGCTTTCAACGCCGAAGCTGCGATTGCTGAATATAAGGCTTGGGAAGCTGAAGCTGCCCTTCGTGAAGCCGAAAAGGCTACCAAGCCTGTGAAGGTTAAGGGGCCGAACCCCGAAGCGCAGGCCCGCCGGGACGAACTTGACGCTAAGGTTTCTGCTCTGCCCGCTTTCACCGAGTATACCGCTACCGATATTCTGAACGCTCTTGCCGGACAGGTTGCCGAGAATGTCACTGTTATGGCGGTCGGTCAGAGCGCCAAGCGCCTTGTGGAAAAGGGTGTCCTCACGGTTGGCAATCGTGAAGGCGACAAGAAGTCCTACTACACCAAGGCTTAATCCCAAAATCAAAACTCCCCTTCCACCGGAAGGGGAGTAATTTTATTTTCATTTATTTAGGTGTTAAACACCTAATTTTATGAATTGACTTTTCCTTTAACTTCTGTTATACTAAACATGCTCAAGAGAGAGCGGAAGGAGTGAACGGAAATGGAAATGAAAAGAACTATCTTCTTTGATATGGATAATACTATTGCCGCCTTATATGATGTACCTAATTGGCTCCCGAAACTGCGAGCATATGACCCCTCGCCTTATGCCGAAGCCGAAGTCATGCTGAACATGAACCTGCTCGCCCGGTATCTGAATAAGCTCCAGAAAATGGGTTATCGTATTGGCATTATTAGCTGGTTGTCTAAATGCTCGAATACTCAATATGATGAAGCTGTGACTAAAGCCAAGCGTGAATGGCTAAAAGTACATCTTCACTCTGTGACTTTTGACCTTATCCATATTACACCCTATGGAGTGCCTAAAGAATTCTGGATGACTAATACTGATGACATTCTGTTCGATGATAACGAAGAAATTCGTAACGATTGGAATGGTGAAGCGTATGAGCCGACAGAAATCTTCTCCGTTCTTTCCTCTCTCATCAAAGGGGAGTAATCCCCTTTTGATATGTTAGGTGTTTAACACCTAAACTTAATACTTGATTTTTGTTAAAATTATGTTATAATATAATTGTTCTTAGGAACAGCAGACATTCTTGCCCATACAGCAGTCTGGTCTTAGTGTTTTAAGAACTAAGGCGGTTTCCGATAGGAGCTTCCGCTGAATAAATGAAAAAGGCATTATTGACTCTTCGCCGGGGTGGACAGGCTTGTTCGGAAAAGGAGAACTAAAACTGGAGCCATCATAAAGGGTGTGTATGTTGCCTTTATGGAAATTGGATTTTATTATATCCAATTTCATTTTCCTACTTTAAGTGTTAAACACCTAAATGTAGGTATTGCTTTTTTCCTAATATGTGATATACTATCATTGTTCCGAGGGAAGAACGGAACAAGAAATAAAAACGAAAAAGAGAGAGGAAAAAGAAAATGAAAGTATCTGAAACGATGACCATTACCAAGCGGAGTTCTGACGGAGCGTTCTACGGCGAAAAGAACAATACCCCTTATATCATTGAGCCGACCCATAGTGAATATAATGCCTATGACGGTTTCTACAATGTCATGCGTGCTACCGCATACGCTGACCGTCCGGCTCTGTTCAATGAGATTCTGAACACGAATCGGTATCCTACTATTTTTGACACTGTTTCTACTCAGGCTGAGGAAGTGCCCCAGATGAGCGCTAAGGAAATTCTCGTCCGTGGGATTAAGAATCTGATGAATTTCTTTACGGAATTCAGTTTCACTCCTTCCTTCCGCTTTACCAATACCTTTGCTTTTATGGCTTGCCGGGG
>OCVV012864933.1_pt1 | contig 13146 bp, 8 predicted proteins | sample 1539721 | NCBI WGS metagenome assembly OCVV01 (sample SAMN02144230, study PRJEB22623) | gut metagenome | biome: sheep rumen | host: Ovis aries | place: New Zealand
CGTTCTTTGTGCAATCGGCTTAATCTATTATCTGAAGGGTGTCCTTACCCCATTTGTCGCGGCGTTTTTGATTGCTTATGTGGTGAATCCGGTCGTCGACAAAATCGAATACTGGGTGAGACTTCGAATGAGAAATCCGAAGCTTTCCTGGCTGCCGCGAAAAACGGCCCGGATGGTGGCGACGATTGTAACTCTTATTTTGATGGCGCTCGCGATTACGGTGTTTTGCCTCATCTTTATTCCGCAGGTGAGTTCGGAATTTAGCCGTTTTGTGGATCTCACGAAAAAGTTCATGTCGGACAGCGCATGGATGCAGCCGTTCCTTTCCGTGATCCCGTCTGACTGGCGGGGGGAATTGCAATCGTTTACGGCGGGAACGGAATTCTTGGAATCCTTACAGGATATTAACTTCTGGGAAACGGTGCAGTCGATGGTTGGAAAACTTTTGCCGGGAGCCTTGGGCGTTCTTTCCCGGACAGCGTCCATCATTTTTGCCGTTGTGAGCCTCGTCTTTGTGGTGATGTATACGACTTTCCTCATGTTCGACATGCCGAAAATTTCTCGCAAGGTGCGCACCTTGATTCCACTAGAATCCGACGACAAACCGGATCTTTTGCGCAAGACGAATCTTTTGATGAAAGCCTATTTCCGCAGCCAGAGCCTTGTCGCGTTTATCGTCGGCATTCTTTACGCTGTCATTTTCGGCGTCATCGGATTCCCGATGGGGATTGCCTTGGGCCTCTTTATCGGCATCTTGAACATGGTGCCGTATTTGCAGGTGGCGAGCATGCCGGTCGCTTTTTTCCTTGGGATCATTTATTCCCTCGATACGGGAATTCCGTTCTGGGAAGTCCTTGTCATTCTTGCCGGCATTTATCTTGTCGTGCAGATTATTGAAGACATGCTGATTATTCCGAAGATCGTAGGAACGGAAATGAATCTTCCTCCTGTATTGATTCTCCTTTCTATCTCTGTATGGGGCAAGCTCTTAGGCTTTATTGGCCTCGTGTGCGCAATCCCTTTCACCTGCATCGTGATTGCGATCTTCCAGGAGTATGCGGAGCATCGGCTTTTCCCTAGACGGCGTAAGGATTCTTTGGATCTCAATGACTGAGAACCCCCACAAAATAAGGGTTCGTACAAAATATTTTTTGAAGAGCTCTTGTTTTACGCTGAAAAAAAGGTATAATAAAAGTATCGAATCCAAAAAATCACTTAAGGAGAAAAATTCATGAATAAGCAAGATCTCGTTGAATACGTCCAGAAGGCCGCCAACATCGAAACGAAGGTTGCTGCAACGGCTGCAGTGAACGCTGTTCTCGAAGGCATCACCGAAGGCATCAAGAAGGGTGGTCCGGTTCAGTTGATCGGCTTTGGCACTTTCAGCGTGAAGGATCGTGCAGCTCGTCAGGGTCGCAATCCGCTCACCGGCGAAAAGATCAAGATCAAGGCAACGAAGGTTGTTTCCTTCAAGGTCGGTGCAGAACTCAAGGCTACCGCTAAGAAGGCAAAGGCTGCTAAGAAGTAATTTACTTCTACAGTCGGTACTGTAAAATTTTCAAAAACCCGCCCGGTGGCGGGTTTTTGTCGTTTGTTCGAATTTTGTCGAAAAATGGGATGGGAATGACATTTTTGAAGCCCTCTTTTGCGGGAAATGACGATTAACTGGGGTGTTTTTAAGCTTTTTGTTGAAAAAAAATCTATAATAGGGCTATGAAAAAGAGATTTGGCCTGTTAGTTTTGTTTGTTTTCTCCCTGTTTGCTCTTTCCTTCACGGCTTGTGGATCGTCTAGCAGCGGTGCCGATGAACTTGTCGACGAATGTCTCGATAATCCGGCTTTGCCGAATTGCCAAGAAGAAGCGCAGCCGGAAGAATAATTCTATGAAATCATGCGAAGGACTTTGGACTGAATGTGGGGTGCAGAACCTTCGCTTTTCTATATTGTACTTAATTCATCATTTGACCCTTAGACAGGGGGTGTGATTCCCCCAAATGGATACCTTATGAAAAAGAAAATCCTATTCCAAGATACGTCTTTCCGAGATGGCTTCCAGTCCATCTTCGGCGCTCGAGTCTTTACCAAGGACTTTATGCCGGCAGTGGAAGCTGCAGCAGCCGCAGGTATCACCCATTTTGAAGCGGGTGGTGGCGCTCGTTTCCAGGCTCTTTATCAGAACTGCGGCGAAGACGCTTTTGACATGATGGATACGTTCCGCAAGACGGTTGGCCCGAAGGCCCGCTTGCAGACCCTTGCCCGCGGCATTAACGTGGTGGCTCTCGCTCCGCAGCCGTACGACATGATCAAGCTTCATGCAGACATGTTCAAGAAGCACGGTATGACCCGTATCCGTAATTTCGACGCCTTGAACGACGTGAACAACCTGATCTATTCGGGTAAGTGCATCACGGACGCAGGCCTCGAACACGAAGTTGTCGTCACCATGATGGAACTCCCGCTCGGCTGCTCTGGCGCACACGATCCGGAATTCTACGAAAAGACTTTGAGAAGCATTCTCGATGCTGGCGTTCCGTTTGTGTCCGTGTGCTTCAAGGACGCTTCCGGTACCGCAAACCCGATGAAGGTCTACGAAACGTTCAAGCGCGCTCGTAAGCTCCTTGGCGACAAGGTGGAACTCCGCATTCACTCTCACGAAACTTGCGGTACGGGCCTTCGCCAGTACCTCGCTGCAATCGACGGCGGTGCTGACGGTATCGACCTTGCCCGTAAGCCGCTTTCTGGCGGTACTTCCCAGCCGGACCTCTTCAGCATGTTCCATGCTCTCAAGGGTACGGACTACGCTCTCGCTCTCGGCGAAGACGGCATTGTGGACGAAAATGCAATTCCTAAGCTCATGGAAGCGAACAACGTGGCTGTGGAATGCCTCAAGGATTACAACTTCCCGCCGGAATCCCGCCAGATTTCTTCTGACGTGATCTTCTCCCCGATGCCGGGTGGCGCTCTCACGGCCAATACCCTCATGATGCGCGAAACGAAGACGTTCCACCTGTATCCGCAGGTGATTGCGAACATGTCCGAATGCGTGCGCCGTGGTGGCTTTGCTTCTTCCGTGACGCCGGTTTCCCAGTACTACTTCCAGCAGGCTTATGTCAATACGGTGAACAAGAGCAAGGGCCTTGACACCTGGCACAAGATTACGGAAGGCTACGGCAACATGATCCTCGGCTACCTCGGTAAGACTCCGTGCGAACCGGATGCCGAACTCGTGAAGATCGCTGCCGATCAGATGGGCAAGCAGCCGTTTGCCAAGGTGCATCCGGGCGTCAAGTGCGCTGCGGAAATCATCGAACCGGGTATTCCGAAGGCAAAGAAGCTCCTCGAAGAAAACAACCTCCCGGTGACGGATGAAAACATCTTTATCACGGGCTGCCTCCAGACGAAGGGCGGTAATAAGGGTATTGACTTCCTCAAGGGCAACCGTCACATTGGCGTGCCGAAGAAGGACCCGAATGCTCCGGCTCCTGCCGCTGCAAAGCCGGCTGCTGGCGCTATCAATACCGCTGGCATGAAGGTCGCTGGAACGAACACCTACCGCGTGGCCGTGAACGGTCAGAGCTGGGATGTTCAGGTCAGCACCCTCAGCAAGTAACCTTTTTAAGGATTTGCAAAAAACCGCTTTGGGAATTCCCAGGGCGGTCTTTTTTTGTCGGGTTTGGACAAAAAGTCCATGGAATTTGACTTTTTGCGTTCCTCGAATCGATAATCCCTGTGTATTTTAAATGAGATGAATTTGTTTTTGGATACAGCGGATTACCGCGACCTGTTGAAGTCCTACTATGAGCAGCGCAAAAAAGAAATGCCGCTGTATTCGTACCGGATGATGGGAGAAAAGCTCGGATTGGATGCGAGCTATCTTTTCCGCGTGCTGCAAAAGAAGCACCATTTGCCGGCTCATGCGCTTCAGGCTTCGAAGGATATGTTGAAGCTTTCGGGCCGTTCTGCGGAATATTTTGACTTGCTCTATGCGGCGTCCGTGACAAAGGATCCCGTTCAGAAGGAAGATTTGCTTGCGAAAGCGATCGCGCTTCGCGATGTGCAACGTCATTCGCTTCAGGCGGCAGAACTGAAACTGCTGGAAAATTGGTGGATTCCTGCCGTGCGCGCCTATCTCGAATTGAACGGTGGCGTGGTCAATATCAAGCAGATGGCGAAAGATATGTGCCCGCCGATTACGGAAGCCCAGGCGAAGGAAGCTGTCGAAATTTTAAAAAGTGTTGGACTTGTAAAAAAACTCGCCTCGGGGAAGCTTTCCCTGACGGATGCACATTTGACCGTTGGAGGTCCGGAAAAGGCCCTGGCGGTGCGAAATTTCCAAAAACAGACGCTGAATTTGGCAATCGAAGCTTTGGATAATGTTCCTGCAAATGAACGCAATGTTTCGACGCTCATGCTCTCTGTGGATAAGGAGGCTTTTGAAGATTTGGGCGATATGGCAAAGGAGTTTCGCCGACTCGTCCAAAAAAGAGTAGATTCAGTAAAGTATCCGGATAGGGTTGTGCAACTTTCGATGGCGTTTTATCCGGTGGTAAGGGCGAGGAAAAAATGAAGTGGATTTGGATGATGGGTGTAGCGGCTGCCTTGAGTGGTGTCTTGGCGGCTTGCTCCGAAAAAACGGCGGGTTCGACCTTTGAAACGGAAAATTCCGTGGCGACGGTTGTCGTTTTGCACGCAGACGGAACCCCTGCGGCTTATAGCCATGTGCAGGTCTGCGAAAAGGATGCCTTTGTCAATTTCCTAGGAACGGGACTTTCCAATGTGGGAGAGTCCTATGAAACGGATGATTCCGGCGTTTTGACGTTGAAGGATTTGAAGCCGGGCGATTATATTGTGGAAGCCCAGACGGATCGGGAAGATGAATCGATTCTTTTAGGGGCGACGAAAGTGATGATCCCGGAGGTCCTTCCGGATACGAGCATTCCGATTTCGGTGCAGGTGGACGAACCGAGAACGATTTCGGGCCATGTGGAAACGGACATGTCGCCTGCTTATGTGATTGTGCGGGGAACGCGCCACGTGCAGGCGGTGAATGCGTCCGGGGATTTCGCAATGCAGATTCCGCAGGGCGATTTTGAAATTCTTCTTGTATACAAAAATCAGGTCATCGCTTCGGATTCGGTGACGGCCGATGAAGAGAATGAACCGTTCGTTTTAACAGATACGCTGACGCGTGAATTCCTGTTCGAAGATTTTGAAGATAGCTCGTTCGCCTGGTATGTTTCTTATTCGGAATATGCGACGGCTTCCTTGGAAAGAGTGGAGGCGGGGGAAGGCCGTGAAGGGATGGCCGCCCACTTTACTTCTCAAAATGATTCCATGGGGAACTGGGCGCTGATGGGCCATTATTTTGGAAAGGAAGTGAATTTTAGCGCGCTCGATTCCGTTTCGTTCTGGATTCGCGGCAGCGTAGACAATTACATCAGCTTTGCTTTCGATGTTTTGGCTGACAGCACTTCGGCTTATACAAGCGGAAAGTCCTGGATCCATATCGATGTTCCGTCGGAATGGAGCCGTATCGTGGTGACACCGGATTCGCTTCTCGCTGCGGATAGCATCGGTGGAAATATCGGCTGGGATGCGGTCAAGGATCATGTGACGAATCTGTCGATCTTTGGCGGAAAGGGCGGTGAATTCTGGATCGATGAAATCGTATTTTATGGTGTCGATTGGGAATAATCGCTAAAGATTTACTATTTTCGGCGCCATGAATACTCATGCGTCGAATTTTTTGAAATCCCTTTATTCCGGTCTTTGCATTGGCCTGGGCGGAACGGTTTATCTTTCCTGTGACAACAAACTTCTCGGCTCCTTCCTTTTCGGACTTGGACTCTTTACCATTTTAAACTTCGGCTTTAATCTGTTTACGGGTAAGGTCGGGTATTTTGTCAATCACAAGCCTTCTTACCTTGGCTTTTTGGCCATCGTCTGGATCGGGAACTTTGCAGGAACCTTTCTCTTTGCCAAAATGATGGCGGTAACGCGCTATGCGGATGTCCTTGTGGCAAAAGCGGATGCGCTTTGCAAGATCAAGGATGCGGATAATCCTGTTAGCCTTCTCGTTTTGGGCATTTTCTGCGGAATGCTCATGTTCATTGCGGCGGATGGTTTTAAAACGGTCCAGAATGTGGTGGGGCAGGCTATAGTTGTGTTTCTCCCGGTGATGGTGTTTATTTTAAGCGGTTTTGAACACTGTATTGCGGACATGTTCTACTTTAGTCTGGCGAATGATTTTAGCCTTTCGATGTTCCGGGCGTTGATCGTGATTTCTGTGGGAAATGCAATCGGGGGCGGACTGATTCCGCTGATGAAAAAATTCGTGTGATTTTTTTGAAAAGTTTTTAAGGCTCGCTCCTTTCGGGGCGGGCCTTTTTAGTTGTGGATAAAATGTCCATGGGACTTTTTGTTCGCCTATCGTCTTCTGAATTTGCGGTGGATAGATTTATTTCAAAGGAGTCGTCCATGCAGATGAAAAAGCTTTCTTTAGGTGTTCTCGGTCTTGGGATGTTGGCGTCGAATGCGCTTGCGGATAATCCGATTTCGAGTTATCATTACTTGGCAGACCCGGGAGCCGCCGCCGACGATACATATTTCTATGTCATTACCGACTCGGATGACCCGGCGCCATACAATGCGGACGGTTATAGCATTAAGGCCCTCTACGGCTTCCGTACCAAGGACATGAAGAACTGGACCGACTTCGGTATCATTTACGATGCCCGCAAGGTCGATGGCATTGGCGATATCTGGGCTTCCGGTATTGCCGTGAATCCGAATGACGGAAGGCTTTACATTGTGTTCCCGGATGGCGGTGGCGGCGGCATTGGCCTTATTGGCGCCGACAGCATTGCCGGCCCCTGGACAAACCCCGTTTCAGGAGGCAAGAAACTCATCAACAACTGGGGTGGCGGTCTTGCGGACTGCGATGGCATCGGCTGGTGTTTTGACCCGGCAATCTTCTTCGATGACGATGGCCAGGGCTACTTCACTTTCGGTGGCGGTAGCAGCAATAGCCGCCCGGCAAGTAATAACAACAACGACATCTTCAACATTTACAAGTTGAACAAGGATATGAAGGGCTTTGATGTGAGCTCGAAGACCCACCTGAAAATCGGCGGGCCAAAAGCTATGGAAGCTTCTTACATCCACAAGTACAAAAATAAGTACTATTTGAGTTACAGTACAGCGGACTTGCGTATTGCCTATGGTATGTCGGATAGCCCGATGGGCCCTTATGAATACAAGGGCATTTTCATGGGTAACCCGAGCATCGACGGGCAGAATATCAATGCGAACAATAACAATCACCATGGGATTGCCGAATTCAAGGGTCACTGGTATGTGGTCTATCACGATCGTCGCATTGCGAACGGTTACGACGGCCTCGAAAAGATTCCTGCCGATGACGGTCAAGCGAATCCGGTGCCCGCATTCCACCGCAGCGTGAGCGTCGACGAATTCTATTACAATTCCGATGGCACGATGAAGGAATTAACTTTTACGAAGGAAGGTCCGAAGCAGATTGAAAACTTCGATCCGTACGATTGGTATCCGGCTCTGACGAGTTCCAAGCAGAAAGGCATTCGCAGCCGTTCCAATTGGACTCCGGGCAAGGTTGCTGAACATTTGCTGCTCCCGCTTTCCACGAAGGAATCCTGGATCCGCGTGAGCGGTGTTGACTTCGGAACTGCGGCAACCGGCTTCACTGTAGAAGCGGCAAGTGCTGCCGATGGTAACAAGATTGAAATTCATACGGGCTCTGCAACGGGTACGCTTGCGGGTACCTGCACGCTCCAGAATACCGGAAACAAATCTACCTTCGCCGAAAATTCTTGTGAAGTGACGGGCCTTAAAGGCATTGTAGAATCTGTGTTCCTCGTGTTCAAGGGCTCTCAGGATTCTACGATGGCGATCAAGGCTTGGGGATTTGAAGGCAGTGGCACGACTCCGCCGACCCCGCAGACCGCCTACAATGGCGAAGCCCAGTTGATTCCGGGAAAAATTGAAGCGGAAAATTATGATGTTCCGGGTACAGGACGCGGTACAGATTTCGCTTCCTATAGCGATAACGAATCGGCTAACCAAGGCGATGCGGATTTCCGCACTTCGGAAGGTGTGGACGTGGTCCGTGCAAACGATGGTTATGCGGTGGGCTACACGATTCAGGATGAATGGATGGAATACACCGTGAATGTGGAAAAGACGGGGGATTATGTGGTTTCCGCTTATGTCGCGTCGGGCGTTGACAATGCGGGATTTAAGCTTTTTGTGGATGATGAACCCATTCTTGAACAAGTCGATGTAGAAAACTCCGGCGATTGGGATACCTACAGTCTTGTGGAATGTGGAACGGTGAATCTTGAAGCGGGCGAACACATTTTGAAAGTCCTGATTACAGGCTCTTATGTGAATATCGATTATCTTGAATTTGTCGATAAAGAAAAAACGTCTATCGCGAACCGCTTGCATTTCAACAACATGAATGAAGATGCTGTTTATGATGTGTTTGATTTGAACGGTAACCATGTGCTTTCTTTGAGAGCGAAAAATGCTCATGTTGTCACGGAATCTTTGAAGATTTCGGCTAAAGTCCAGGGAGCCTATTGGGTACGAAATCGTTCGAATGGAATGTCTAAAATGGTCCGTGTGGTTCGCTAAAGAGGAATGGGTGTGATGATGCGTTATAAGACTGCGCTTGTGTGGGGAATGGCTCTTTGTGCTCAGGCGGTTTTTGCCTCGAACGTGACGGTGAATCTCGATGAAGAACATCAGACAATCCGCGGTTTTGGAGGTATGGTCCATAACACATGGCAAGGAGGAAAGGGGCTTTCTTCGGCAGATGCGAAGATCGCCTTTGGAACAGGAGATGGACAGCTTGGCTTGACGGCTCTCCGTATTCCTGTCAACGAGAGCAGCTCTAATTGGGGCGTGGAACTGGAGGCCGCAAAACTCGCCCAGTCTTATGGGGCAATCGTCTATGCGACGCCTTGGAAACCGCCTTCAAATTTGCAAACGGCGTACACGTTCTCTCGCTGGGGCACAACTTATACGTCGACGCAAGTTGTGGAAAGCAACTGGCAGGCGTATGTGAACCACCTGAATGATTTTGCCGCGTACATGAAAAATCAGGGAGCGCCGCTTTACGCCATTTCAATTCAAAACGAACCGGACTGGTGTGACTCTTGGACTTGCTGGTCGGCAGACGCTTTGTACAAGTTTACGAAGAATTATGCAGATCAGTTGCGCAAAAACGGGACTAAGGTCATTTCGGCGGAATCCTTTGCGTACAGCAAATCGTTGTATAATGACATTTTGAACGATGCGAGCGCACTTCAAAATCTGGATATCATCGGTGCTCATTTTTATGGCAGTACCGCGGCGACTCCGGACAGTTACTTTGCCTATGAATTGGCCGATAATAAAGCGACAAATCAGGAACGTTGGATGACGGAACATTATACCGAAAGCCAAGGCTCCGGAAATATGTGGCGCGGCGTGATTTCGACAGGAGACCAGGATCAAACGGCAAAAATGGATACGGTCCGCGCTTTGGACGTCGGCTATGAAATTCATCGAGGTCTTGTCATCGGAAACTTCAATCTGTACACCTGGTGGTACATTCGCCGCTGCTACGGGCTCATTATGGAAACGGATTACAGCGGCAAGCTTTCCATTTCACAAGATGAAATCGGCAAGCCGTCTAAACGCGGTTATGTGCTTTCGCAATTTTCGCGCTTTATCCGCCCAGGAGCCGTGCGTATCGGTGCAACGGCAAACCCGGAATCGGATGTTTTCGTATCGGCCTACAAAAAAGCGGACAGCGTTGTCGTCGTTTTGATTAACCGCGACTACGGAAAAACGAAGTCCATTGATTTGAGCCTTTCTGGAAGTAGCGACGTTAGCTCCTGGACAAAGTATGTCACTTCGGAATCCAAGAACGTTAAAAATGAAGGAAGTGTTCTTCCGTCGAATGGAAAAATTTCCATTACGCTTGACAAGGAATCCATTACAACGCTTGTAGGGGTTGCCGCTCCGGATACGGTTCCGCAAGAACCTTATAACGGGGAAGCCGCTTCGATTCCGGGCAAAATCGAAATGGAAGACTTTGATATCGGCGGGCAGGGACAGTCCTACTCCGATGAAGAACGGGAAAATCGTGCAGGTGCTTACCGTGAAGAAGGTGTTGATGTGGAAGCTTTGGACGACGGCTATGCAGTTGGCTATACGATCGCTGGCGAATGGCTTGAATACACGGTGAACGTGGGTGAATCCGCGTATTACAAAGCGACGGTACATTATGCTTCGGGATCGGAATCCAGCGGCATTCAGCTGCTGATCGATGACGAAGCTTTGACAGAAGATATCACGCTTCCTCAGACGGCGGAAAACGCCTGGAATGTTTATGACGATGTGACGCTCGATTCGTTAAAGCTGGATGCGGGAACCCATGTTCTCAAGGTTTTGATTACGGGATCCTATGCAAATCTGGATTACATCGAATTTGAAAAGATCGAAGCGAAAACATCCATTCGGCGCCGTGGAGAAATGGCCTCGTCCGAAAAGAGAAATGCCCGGCCGAAGAAAATGTTCAATGCCCGCGGCAGTGAAGTTTCTCGCTTGAATGTGCATAGCATTCTTTTCCGCAGAAAATAGTTTCCAATCCATCATCCAACACACACCAAAGCTTCGCAGCGTTTGCTGCGAAGTTTTTGTATGTATTCAAAATCGCCGGCTGTTGATCCTTTCATTTTAAAACGATCTTTCCAAACAAAAAAAGCCCCGCAATTTTTTTGCGGAGCTTTCTTTGGAAAAGTTTCATTCGCCGATTAAGCGAAGTTGTATTCTTCCGTAATGTCTTCGTCCTTGTCGTTAAACATATAGAACTGGTTCGGGAACATCTTTTCATCTTCCACAAGTTCAAGCGACATTTCGTGCTTGTATTCGAGATAGTGGAACATGCGAGCCATATCCTTGCAAAGGACGTCGACCATTTCGCTGCTCACGACCATTTTGACTTTCTTCATACGGCCCTTGGTGCGGGCGCGGGAAAGCCAGCGGTCGATAGCGGAAAGGGTTGTTTCCAGACGGAACACGTGACCCGTGCCGTGGCAGACCGGGCAAACGTGAGTCTTTTCGGTCATGAGGTTTGTGCGCACGCGTTTGCGAGTGACTTCCATCAGGCCGAACTGGCTGAGAGGTGTCGGCGTAATCGGAGCCTTGTCCTTGCGAATGGCCTTGCGGAATTCCTGGAACAGCGCATCGCGATTTTCCTGAAGTTCCATATCGATAAAGTCGATCACCACGAGGCCGCCGATATCGCGCAAGCGGAGCTGCTTTGCGATTTCATAGCAGGCATCGACGTTCGTTTCGAAAATGATCTTTTCCTGATCTTTTCCGTGGACCTTAGGACCTGTGTTCACGTCGATAGCGACAAGAGCTTCGGTCTGGTCAATGACGAGGTTTCCGCCATGAGGCAGCGGGACGGAACGTTGCAAGGAACGAGCGTAATCGTCTTCGATCTTAAAGTATTCGAAGAGGCTTTCCTTGGAGCTCCAGAGCTTCACCTTGTTAATCTTGTCGGAAGAAAGCTTTTGCAATTCTTCGCGGATGGCGAAGTATTCATCGCGATCGTCCACGTAAACGTAATCGGTGTTGTCGCTGAAGTATTCGCGGATGGTTTGGGAAACGGAATCCGATTCCTTGTAAATGCAAGTTTCCGCAGGCTGATGCTGGAAGTTGTACTTGGTGGCTTCCCACTTGGCTTCCAGTTCGCGCATCTGCTTCGAAATTTCGAGTTCGCTTTCGGAAAGGCCGTTCGTGCGCACAATGTAGCCCACGTCCGGTCCCTTAAGACGGCGAACCACCTTCTTGAATTCGCGACGCTTTTTGGGATCGCGTTCGCGCTTGGAAACGCCGACAAAGTTGGTGCCCGGCATGCAGACGAGGAATCGACCGGCAAAGCTCAAGTGCGTCGTCAAACGGGCGCCCTTGGTACTAATCGGTTCCTTGACCACTTGCACCATGATCTCTTGACCTTCGTGCAGAATCTGGTCAATCGAAAGTTCTTCTCCAACAGCTTCTTCATCATCCTTGTCTCCGTATTCGCGGGAAAGGAGGATGTTCCGGTCTATCGCATCTTCCTGATGAAGGAAGCCGGCCTTTTCAAGACCTATGTCAATAAACGCGGCTTTCAGCGCGGGAAGCACTTTCTGCACGACACCTTTATAGATATTGCCGAGGACACGGTTGGACTCAGCGCTCTCGACAACGAGTTCAGCGAGGTCTCCGCCTTCCATCACGGCGATTCTCTTTTCGTAAGGTGTCATGCTAATCAAAATGCCACGCTTAGAATTCTGAATAGCCATTAAAACTCCTAAATGAACAAAAACAATAAAATCTATCAGTCCCGCTCAAAGGAAGCGGGAACCTCTAAAATTTTGGGTAATAGCAATATAAGAATTCTATAGCCCGGTGATTTTAAATTGGCGCAAATGGACTAGGAATTCAGGTGTTCCGGCGGTCGCGACGCACTTTGACGGATGATTTGCTGCTGCTTTTGTACAAGTAAATCGGCAATATGGGAAACTTGTTCGGAAAGCCACATCCATGTCATGGAATCTTCCGTGTAGTCCGCTTCCCCGTACATTTGAATGCGGTGGTCTCGGCGGAGAGCGTCGACTTGGCGCATGGCGACGCGATCCTTGGCTGGGTAAATCGCATAGGTTGTACCGCCGTGCTGATTCAAAATGCTGAAAGCGGGAACATCGGACGGACCGTCGGCGATATAGATCATGTTCGCGAAAGGAATCCGCCGATTGTTTTGATCGATTTGGGAATTGACATCGATGGTGTCGGGAAATTTATTCGATCCTTTGTTGATTTCGAACAGGTAACGCGTTTTGGACGTGTTGTCGAGAGCGATTGCCACTTGGGAAATTTCGCCTTCCGCAGGGGAAACCTCGGATTCCAAATATCCAGGCTGGGCAGGTTCTTCGATAAATTCGCAACCGAAGATGCCGTCAAGGTACGGCGCGATAGCGCTTCCGCGGATGGTTTCGGCAAAGCCCGTGCTGACGACATAATGTTCCAGTCGAATTCCCGCATTCCGGTATTTCGGATCGTCTTCGATGAG
>OCVV011286998.1_pt1 | contig 13145 bp, 7 predicted proteins | sample 1539721 | NCBI WGS metagenome assembly OCVV01 (sample SAMN02144230, study PRJEB22623) | gut metagenome | biome: sheep rumen | host: Ovis aries | place: New Zealand
ATGATGCTGAAAGTTTATATGCTTTTGAAGTTGCTTTACTATTGAGCCAATCAGTAAGCAGAGTATTTTATTTAGATATGGGATTTTTTGCTTATTGGAAGTTTAGATTTAAGAATTGGTCAATGAGGAAAAATTTTAAAAGATATACAAAGGCAAATAAGGTAATAAAAATGGAGTTGGACAATATTTTGTCGTTTATTAGAAATGAGTTGTCTTTAGATAAGGATATTTATGAAAAGATTTATAAAGAATACTATGAAAAAGGAACGAAAAATAGAAGTATATACAGATGGAAGCACCAAAAATAACGGACAAGAAAATGCAGTTGGCGGCTGGGCGTATATTGTATTGGTAAATGGAGGAGTAGCTCATGCAGATAATGGGCATTTGTTTAATACTACCAATCAACAAATGGAGCTGTTTGCAGCAATACAGGCTTGTGCTTATTTAGATGATAGATACGGTGGTTTTGATAAGTTCGTTATTTATAGCGATAGTGCTTATTTAGTTAACTGTGTTAATAACAATTGGTATGGTAAATGGTTAGAAACTGGATGGAAGAACTCAAAAGGAGAACCGGTGGCTAATAAAGATTATTGGAATCTTTTAATTCCATATTTTGATGATTATAGGTTTACTTTTAAGAAAGTAAAAGGTCATTCGAATGTTAAGTATAACAATTTAGCAGATGAATTGGCGCAGTGTGCAGCTGAAATTGGGAGGAAAAAATTTGAAAATAGTAGTGATTAATGGACAAGGCGGATGTGGTAAAGATACTTTTATTAAGTTGTGCCAGAAACATCGTTCGAATATTTTTTCAACCTCAATGGTAGATGGTATTAAGAAAATTGCCACAGAAATGGGTTGGGAGGGTGGAAAAAGTTTAAAAGACAGAAAATTTTTGAGTGATCTGAAGGATATTTCTGGAGAATATAACGATTTTCCTTTTACTTATACAAGAGAAACTGTTGAGAATTTAGAGAAAATTTTTGGAAAATCAGATGAAGAACTTATTGTGTTTGTACACGCAAGAGAACCAGAAGATATTAGGCGTTGGATAGAGGAATATGATGCTATTACTTTACTTATTAGGCGGCCCGCCGTTGAGGGAAACTATGGTAATCATGCAGATGACAGAGTTTTTGATCTGTTTTATGATTATACTTTTTGGAATGATAGTACGATAGATGAATTGGAAGATAGAGCAAAACTTTTCTTGAAAATTTTATTGCATGAGAATGAGGAATAGAAAGGAGAGCTAATGGAAAAATATATTGATGGAATTAATTTTTTTGAACTCGAAGCCGAAAAATACTTTGCGCCTCCTTCAAGTTGGAGTCAAGAGAAGAAAGAAGAGTGGGCGCGCACCCGTATTTTTAGCGGAGAATGGTGGGGAGCGCAGAAACGTGACGGCGCCTTCTTCATGTTTTTAAAAGATGAAGATGGTAATATGTTTTTACGACCGCGCGCCCGCAACGTAAATAAGGAATTTGTGAACAAAATTGATTGGGTTCCGCATCTTCATAGTTTCTTTGAAAGTTTGCCGAATGGAACTTGTTTTCTTGGAGAAATTTATTTACCTTCCAATGAACAAGCTAAAGCAACAACATCAATTATGAATTGTCTTGTAGATAAAGCGATTAAAAGACAAGAAAAAGAAAAACTTGTATACTATATTTTTGATTGTTTGGCTGATAATGGAGAATCTTTGCTGAACTTTAAAGCAATAGATCGTTTTCTTGCTACTGATGATTATAGAAGAAATTTTTATGATGAAAATGTCGAGTGGGCGTACTATGTTAGTGGAAAAGAATTGTGGAACGCAATCCAAGAAATTCTTGCTAATGGATATGAAGGCGTTGTTATAACTCGTGGTGATTCCCATTATCTACCGGGTAAGAGAACAAATAAGGATACGCTAAAAATTAAAAAAGAACTTCAAGACACGCTCGATTGTGTTATAATTGGCGCGAATCCACCAACGAAACTTTACGATGGCAAAGAAATTGTTGATTGGCCTTATTGGTACAATGAGCAGACAAATGAAAAGATTAATCAACCAATGTTCAAAGAATATGAAGACGGCGCGCCAGTGATACCAGTAACTAAAAACTGGTTCTATAATTGGGCAGGCTCTTTAAAACTTGGACTATTTGATGAAAGAGGGATTTGTACTCATATTGGAAATCTGAGTGGACTAACAGAGGAAGTAAAAGAAAATTGGAAAGAATATATTGGAGCCGTTGCTGAAATTATAGCTATGGAAATCATGGACAATGCACAGGGCGGCCGCGGTATACGACATCCGAAATTAAAGCAGTTTAGAAAGGACAAAGACCCCAAGGAGTGTACAATCGATCAACTCAAATAAGGAGGAGATTATGGAAGCTTTTGACGAATTCATTGAGATGGAAGAAATTGAAGAATATTGGGACGATCCGGTTCCCGATAATTACACTGAAAAAGACAAAAGCAGAGCCAAAAGAAGAAAGCTCGATGCGAAGAAGGCAGTTAGAAAACGGAAGTTGGCTAAGGAACTTTATCCTTCAGATGGAGAAAGTGAGTGGGAATATTATAATAATCTTCATCAGTATAGTAAGAATAAAATTCATTGTAGTTGTCCATTGTGTCGAGCTAAAACGAGTAAGAAGAAAAATAAATATGGTAGTCTTGAAAGAAACGGTAAAAATTGGAAACACTCTGATAAGAAGAAAATTGATGCTGTGAAAGAAAAAGAAAAAGAGCCTTTATAGGCTCTTTTTTTATTTTATATTTTTATATAGACATTTGCTCTTTTTGAGATCTCCTTAGATTGTTTCTCCGGTAGCGATTATAAAATTAACCGTTTGATATGGCGGCATATTGTTATGCGCCGTTGCAGCTCCACTTGAACCTCCTGCATAACCCGTATTATTCGGGTTAGTAGTATGTGAATGAGAACCACCTGTATTGCTGGCGCCAGTATATGCTGTGTTCCTGTTCGATGTTGTTCGTGAGGTGTTGGCGTACAGTATGGGGTTATCTGATGTGCTGTGCGAGCCTGTGCTGACTGCCGCCGTAATAAGCGAAGGTTTGAAACCACCATATGTGCTCATACTCAATTCTGGAATACTGTGTCTATGATATGGCATATTCGCAGCACTAAGTGTTACTGTTTCCGCGCCGCCAGTTGAGCCTGTGCCATTCAGCGGATGTGAGGTGGACACGCCCAAAGGAAATCTGCCTCTCAAGTCCGGCAATCTGAAGAAATTCCCAGACCCTTCAGACCCGTAAGAATATCCGATAACCTTAAATAATCGCTGATATTTGTCCCACGAAATAGCCGATCCGTCACAAAGAAGCCAGCCTATTGGGGCGCCCGTAGCAGTCACGATTCCATCCGCATCGACACTTTGCGATATTGGTCCGGCGAACATTTTTATAGTGCCAACCATATCATATGCGATGAAACCGCCAGATACTTCGAGTACACCGTTATCTGCGCCTTCACTTTCGTATGTATATCGTCCTATCGAAAATCCCTGCGAAATAATAGTCGTCCCGCTTTTGGGTGTAATAGAACCCGTCACTTTTTGTGTTGTTGCGTTATATGATATAGAATAATTTGCCGCGGCAGTACCGCTTGAAGTGCTTGAGCTTTTTGTCTCAGACCGACCCTCTGTGAAACTAATCGCAATACTTGCCGAGTAAGGCCCACCCGATGACGTAGTATACTTATAGGAATAGTTTGTATATATTTTCGTGTTGGGTGTTGGCGTATGCGGAAAAGTCATTGTTCGCTTATCAGAAGATATCGCCATCGTTCCTTGCACGAAAACAGTTGTCCTTATTCCACTTGGCCTTACGCTAAAAATTGTGTTTTGTTCATTAGATATAAGTGAATATCCATTCGACGACATTTCTATATGTTGAGCATTTGGATCGCCAATAGTAGTAATGGCACCAAAGCTCGCCAGTATATCTTGACCTTCTCTTATATCGACTGAATCGCTGTCGATAAGGACGTTCTTCGTATCTATACCATGAATAGTCGTATTGCTTGCACCGTTTAAGTCAGCAACCATGAGACCACCGTTTTCTCCCGATTCGAACTTCAAAAAGTTATCCGCCACTTTGGAAGCATCCTCAATATCCGAGGCGACATCCTCCGGCGCGGGAGTCCAACTTGTACATTTAGTACCTTCTTCCAACATAATCCCACACACTTCTATATAACCGCCCGCCGGGACGTTCGACGCATATACATAACCAGCAGAATAAGATGACGCTTGATCGCCAGCTAGGGCAAGACCTTCCGCGCTGATATATTGCCAATTGGTGTTTAGCGTCATACTAATAGGCTTGGAATTGGTAGTCTGAGAACTGGAAATCCATATGGGTTGTATGCTAACAACTGAAGAGAATTCAGCACTTGCTCTAATCCAACAACCCATACTGTATTTTTTACCAGCAATAAAGCGATTTGCAAGTGAGTCCTGTGCTATACCGATCCTTGCCGTGGAAGAACCTGTATTCGTACATCTTATACCACCGCTTACTCCCGCAATTGGCGGAGTTGATATATCAATGTGTGAAACTGTTCCGCCACTTGCTCTCCAACCTTTATTGCCAGATGATACTGCGGGCATCGTACCAGAATTATATAGTAAATTTCTACCACCAACTTCAACTGCATCATTTCTAATCAATCCACTAGTATCGCTAATAGTAGCATTAGAACTAATCGTAAGTTTTGAAGCAGTAATTTCACCACTTATATGAGCTTCATTCGCATATAAGTTTCCTGCTTTATCAACTCCAAAGTTCTTTCCAGCAATAATTCTCCAATCATACTTATTGCCACTATTATTAATTGCTAAAGTATGGTTAGTTGCGTCATCGTGACTATATACATATATATAATCATTAGTATTTTTGGTCCCCGCTTCAACTCCACCCCTTGAAAGAACCAACCCGTTTGCTTTAAGTGTTGCATAAGGAGTGGTACCAGTTCGTAAATATAATCCTTGTGCATCAATGTATGTATTATACTTACCCGTACCTGTAGAACCTACTGTAATTGCAGCGCCATTAGAAGCAAGTGCAATTGAATCGCCAAAAGTTGAAGTTGCTGTACCACTTGTATTATAAAATGTTAAAACAGATGCATTTAACTTAGCTCCTATTTTTCCTGCGGCAGTTACTAACCCAGTAGAAGAATTAATAGTAGGCAAACGATATATATTAATAGCACCGCTTCCACCATCTAAATCAATAACTGGCGTTTTATTATAACCTAATGTAATATTTGCTGCTCCAACTCTGGCATTATAATGATATGTTGTTGCATCACTTTCATTTAGGCCTTCGCTTGTTGAGCGCCCAGAAGCAAACCACCCATCATAGGTGCTATCTTTACCATGAAAAAAGTTTTTAGTCCTAACATTCAAAGCATTTACCGTATATGGATCTGCCTCTAATAAAATTTCTGAGTGACTATAAACACCACCATTAGTACAAGTTTGGTCACAATAAAAATAATACGGATAAGATGGATTTTCTGCGGGTTTTACTATTGACCAAGAGTTATGGGTAGAAGCACTTCCGGTAGTAACCCCCGTTTCAGGCGGATCTTCTGGAGGATCATTAGTCGCTTTAGCGAACCAGATGCGCTTGACTTCTTTCACTGCGGAAGCTGCTTGGGACATCGCGCCTTGTGAATCTTCCATACTTTGTTGAGTAACAGATTTCATTACGTCAATATCGTGATTCATATCTGTTAATGACTGATTTAACACAGGACTTCCATAAACCCAAGTTGGCGAACCATCTAAGTGCGTTTGTATACAAGTCCAATATTCGCCATTAGTTACATAAGTTGGTACACTTTTTGTCCATTGGTTTTCTACATTTGCACTTGCTTGACTTATGTCGCTTCCATTAGCAGGTGCTGCAACAGTAGTGCTATTGGTTTTTAAATAATAAATTTCTCTAGTACCTAAGACAGAAACCCCATCAGTTCCAATAAATTCTAACCACTTCCAACTACTGCTATTCCAAGCTGGTATAGGATCGCTTGCAGGGATGCTTAATACTGCAATATAACGAGTATTAGTAGTCGGCGTTTCTTGAAACTGAGAAGCTGCTGTCAATGGCGCTTTAGTTGCGTAACGGATATATGTAGTTAAATCCGTCGTATCTGTAATTGTAATTGTTCCATAAGAAACTTGTGCCATTTTATTTTATCTCCTTTTAATTTCTAATTTGTCCATGAATTGTGCCATCTGGGTCGATGGTCGCGCAGTTTTGATAGAGGGATTTGACGTCGGATGCGGAAAGGGCGGTTGCATAGGCCCTAAAATCACACAACTTACCAACAAAACCGTCTGAAGTTGTACTACGCTTACCAAGCTGTAATTGGTTAACTGAATAAGTCCAATTAGACGTATTAGTTGTAGCAGTTTGTTCTACTCCATTAATATATAATTTACGAGTGGTTGCGCCAGTTTTTACTACTACAAAATGATACCAAGTATTAGCCACTAAATTTGCTTTGCTAAAAGTATATGAATTACCAGCTTTACTTGTACTACATAAAATTCCAGTTGACATTAGACCCAATCCAATACCAGAACCATTATCTACTAAAATAACCGATTGACCTGATGGTATAGTATTCCATTTTACCCAAACCGCTATTGTTTGAATTTCTGTTGAAGGGGGATCTAGATATATATAATTACTCCCTGTATATACTGAACTTACTAAATACTTTGGTGTATCGCTTGAAATAGTAAAAGTCCCTACGATAGTTCCATTATTACAAAAACCGCTTGTATCATATGTTATATTAGTGGGGTAAAAAATATCGGAGCAACATTCTCTATCATTTTCTACATAAGCTTCAGAAAAATATACTTTATGTCCTGGCTTCACGTGAAAACCAATCAAATTATTAGAGCCATCTTGAGAAATACCTTCACATTTGCATAAATAAAAATCGTTTTCTAAAGGAATAATTGAGGTCCATTTATCCGCAGGAACCCCACCATTTCTTGCGTTCCAACCTGGATAACAAATTGCTTCTGTTATCGGTAAACCATTCTCTTCTTTACAAATACATTGTAAACTTCTATACCCACCAGAAAAAGATGGAGATTGGTATAACAAATAATAACTTGACGTACCCGCATTTTCTGAGACCCAGTGTGCATAAGTTTGTGTTTTTCTATAAATATAATTTTTATCAGTAGACTGTCCATAATTACCGCTATGGCCTGAGGGCCCCCAATGTGACCATCCACCCGTTGTAGCTGTGGTTTCAAAAGTTGGATAATTGTAAACATTACTTAATTGTTGAATAGAATCATCTGATAAAGGATAATGCAACACCAATCCTTGGCTAAGTTTTTTAATCTCCATTAAAGAAAGACAATGATTATAGATACGAACATCACATATGTTGCCCTTATAATTCTGACTAGTTGATGTTTTCCAAGCTCCTACAAAATAATCTCCACTTGGAATACTTCCTACTGTACCAGTTAATTTCAATTCCCCATTTAAATAAAACTTAGTTTCAGAAGAAGTTCGAGTCATAACCAAATGATTCCACTTATTTAATTCATAAGTAAAACTTCCTCCTCCCCAACTATAAGCTTTAATAACAGGAGAATTGGTAGAGCCATTTTTTGCTTCTAATTCAAAACCAGATGGACCACCTAAAATAGTTTCATAATTTTTTGTACTCCAGGTGTCATTATGATAAAACCAACAAGCAAATGAAAAATTTGTTTCAACTAAAGCAGATAAGTTTCCAATACTAATTGCATCATCAACTCCATCAAATATATAACATCCACCCAACTTTCCTGCTGAATTAAATGTCGCTCCATTATTCGTAACCGTTACATTCGACAATCCTTGATTCCTTAAATCTTTCGTTAATGGCAACCACACCTGTAATGCCATACTCTTTCCTCCGCTAAATCTATTCGTACACCGCGGCCGGTCGTATGTCGTATATGTTTCGACGTATACGGTCGCGCGGTGTACATAAATTGTATAAAATTTTTCACTATTTAAATTGTAGCATAAATTGAGTAGTTATCAAATTATTTTAACTAGTTTTATAAGCCACACTGACATTACAACTAATAACCAATTTTTTATCAATCATTGAACCATCTATATAAATAGCCTTACCAGTTGCATTATAGGTGCTATCTGTTACCGGATCTAATCCACCATTACTATTAATTTTTTGATAGCTCCATTGATAAGTAATTGACTGTATATCTGAAGTAAGTGTATTAGTTGCTAAATCAGTCGGCGCAGAAACCGTTGCTGCACGAGCATTAGTTTGCCCAGCCGGTATTCTTGACTGCGTTACAGTGGGTAATCCACCTGTAGATGTAATGTTATCAATCAGTTGACCATTACGATATAAATCACAAATAACAAAACCAGTACCTTGACCATTCGTAATCTTATCTCCAATAGTTGAATGTAAATCGCATCTAAATTCATCTGTATTATCTTCTATTGGTAAGTAAGCGTAAACATTTTGTCCACTGGTATTTAATCTACATTCGACCGAAGTCGCGCCATTAACTGCTTCTTTTTTAATAACTAAATTTGCACCGCTCTTATAAATACTTTTTGTATTATCAGTAGTTGTAATTTCACTTGACATAGCTCCATTTACAACATATTTCCAATGCGCTTCACTAGCAGTTACCGTATGTGAAGTACCATTCACAGTAGCCAATGGAGTAATTGTAATTGTTTCAATTGGGCCTTGAAAAACTGTAGCATTAGCAGTTAAATTTAATTCAACTTTATCTTCTGGATAATAACTAACTGAATAAGTAGTCGTATCAGGACCCGCAGAGGTGTTATCTGAATATTTATATGAAACTATATTTCTTTCCCATACATAGTATGGCTTCGCAGTTGAACCTATTGCTGTAGCTTTGTTAGCATTCCACCCACTACTTGGCGGAGTGACACCTGCACCAGAGGCCGAAATTAATTGACAAGCATATTGTTTATTAGTAGTAGTTGATACTGATTTACCATTTTCTGGGTCCGCTGGATAATAGTTTACTGTATAAGCATCTGTTGAATTACCATCTGAATAAGTGGTATGAGTACGACCCCAAACATAATAAGGCTTGGATAATCCACCAGCAGTAATTGCTGCCTCAATTGTTTCTTTATCCTTCGTACCAGTTTTACTAATATCAGATGGCTGAGTACTACTATTGGTTTGTCTATATCTTGTCCAAGTATCAGTAATAGTAACCGAACTACCATTTGCTGGCGCTACATCTAAGTTCCAAGTAAATGTTGCAAGAATAGTATCGCTTATTGGTGAAGTTGTTCCATCTGCTGCAGTTTGCGTCGCGGTATAATCAATAGGAATCGCGCACTGCCCATTTAATGAATGAGCACTAGTACCGGTTTTCGTTGAATCATATACTTTTGTTCCAGCTGGAATTTGAATCGTAACTTTCCCAGTACCCCAAGTAATTGTTCCTTTAGCATTACCACTAAAATCTAAATCATTAATATTAAAAGAATATCCCTTTGTTGTACTGTTTGATGCAGTTCCACCAATAGGAGTACTTCCTTGATAAACAGTATAAGGTAATTCCAAACTATAAGCCGCTGCTAAAGTGCCGTCATTTTTTAAACCGATTGTATCCATACTTTGGGGAAAATCTAAAGTAATAGCTCCATCTCCTGTCGAACCCTTATCCCCTTTCGCGCCTGCTGGCACAAAAGCAACGCTTTGAGAATCTAAAATATCTCCACTACTATTTGTTTTTCTAATTTTACATAAGACTGAAGTAATAGAAGTACCACTACTAATTGTATAGCTGCTATTATGGCTTGTCTCTGCTGTTGAAGAGCCATTTTTGAACCATTCATAATATACTTCGCTTGAACTAGTGACATCAGTGGTAGTCGTATCCTTAACCGAAGTTACTGTCGCCGCTATAACTGTTTGTCCAATAACTTGTCCATTAGAATTAGTGGTAACTCTATTTGGACTTAACGATAGATTATAAATTGTTGGCGATTCACCATCTTCACCAGTTTGAATTTTGGTTAATGACATAACCTTTGTTAAATTCTGGTAACCAGTAGGACCAGTCGCCACAAATTCTACATAACCAGTCTCAGATGTATTATTACTAGCCCATCCATCTACTTTATAGGTATATCTTTTATTAGTAGAATCATATTGTAAGCCATTAGTACTTACTACACCCCTTGGCGTTGCAGCAACTTGATATCCTGTAGTAGTATCGTCTGTAGTAATATTTTCTCCACCTTCTAATACTTCAATTGTAGTTGAAGCTAAATCAAAAGCATGATCTGTCGGTCGCCCCTGTCCATTACAAGGAATCATTTGGTCTTCATTTGATACAATAATTGCAATAGAACTATTACCAGGTGCGCCAACTTGTCCATCATACAATTTTAAAACAGAATATGTATCATATACATTAGTTAATTCTGTAGAAGTTGCATCTGTTCTATGAGCAGTAACTTTTATTTGAGCTTTATTATCATAAAAAATCGGTGCAGTATGATTAATATTACAAGTACTGCCGCTAATTGTAACCCCAGTAATATTACTTAAACTAGTCCATGTCCAAGTATTATTGGTCTTTTTATAGTAATACCAAGCATGTACTGCTACATTACTTGTATAAGTTGCTGTTAATGTAACAGATGTATTTCCATCTATAGAAGCCGGCTGGTCATGAGCGGTATATTTATATTTAAAAATATTATCACCGCTTAATTCTATATCTTGAATATTTGTTGCTTGCTCTACTTTAGAAATAGTAATTTGCCCATAGGCAACTAAATCTGTTCCATCAACTCTATAAGTTGCTTTTATATAATAAGTAATACTTTTGACAGAAGTAAATTCAGAAGCATTCACTGTCAAAGTTTGACTAGTTGCATAAGCATCTCCTGGAGTTTCTGGATTAAAAGTGCTACCATCTGTTCTTTTGTACCATGCATATGTAATACCCGATTCTGAACTCATATCTTTACCACCATAATTAACATATGGCGTCAATGTCATAGAAGCAGGGTTATATTTATTTGATAAAGCATTAGGGTCATAAATAATACTAATACCCGCATTGGACATTGGTACAACACTAAATTGTCCAAAATCTGTTACATCAACAATGGTTATTGAACCATAACTTGTTGCCATTTGTTCCTCCTTTTATTTAAAACATAACTTCACATACAAAAACTGCTTTTTCATCTACATCAGAAGGTGTCAATGGTAACAGATTACTAGTTGAAGGAGAAACCCATGTGGTATCTCTATCACCATTAGGCAATCTTCTATACCAGTCAAAACTTGAAACTTGACTAGTAATATCTGTAGTTCCTTTATATACATGGGCAATTAAAGAAGTTGACACATTCCCCATTCTAAAGAAATTTCCTGCTGTTGAATCGATTTTAACTATTACAGCATCTTCTCCTGGCACCCCTTCTGCTTCTATATCCGCGACATTCTGATATTGTCCAGAACCTTGACCATGTTCGTCTGGAATCTCAAAAGATATTTCAGCTGCGCTAATTCTTAATTTTTTCTCGCCAGTATCTTTATCAGTATAAAAAGCAAGATATTGTTGCAGATCACCAAGATACATATTATCTGTATATATACCTTGTGTACCTCTCATATTATCATAAATATCCGTATTAACGCTTGTCGCGGGTAACGCGGGTAATTTTCCTAAAATTCCTCTAAAGTTATACCCAACCTTTATATCCTCATCTGGATAAATCTCTGTTTCAAACAAAGATATGGCGCGGTCTGGTAAATTTACTGAACTATCTGAACTATTAATTCCAATACCATAATTAGCTTTTAAAGTTGATGGGGTGTTAATATGAGTCGGTAAGTTACCAAAACTTATTAGCGCGCCGCCGACTAATGAACCAACTTCATAATTGATTTCCAAGCTTTTCTTTATTAAGAAATTAATATCTTCATTATTACCGCTTTCACTATAATATTGATTTCCTTCTCCAACATACAGATAAGTTTGATTGTTCAGAACAATGAATAAATAATTTTCACCCGTATCATATTCATCTTCGTGATTCCATAATGAAAAATTTCCTAAATAATTTATAGGATAAGTATTGGTTCCATCTGTAAACAACAATGTTTTTGGCGCCCCAGTAGCAAAATTCACTGATTCTTCATTATCGCCTATTATTAGTATATCATAAAAATATTTCTCAGTCAAATTTTCCATTGAATGAGGATTTTGCGGATCAGTAACATCTGTTAATGTGTAGATGTTCTGCGCGCCAGTAGCCAGTATTTCATCATCGTCGATTACTGTTGTAGGATTGATGACATCATCGAACATCTTCGCCCCATACTCGAGAGTTAAAACACTATTACTAATGTTAGTTATCTCAAAAACATTGACTAATCCACTACTACTTAAAGCAGATTGAGGATCGTCCGGTGAATAGTTACTAACTTTACACCAATCTCCAACTTTGAATAACAACGGATTTTCAACTGTGACTAATAAGTCTCCACTATAGGTAACAGTTTCATCACTTAACGGAATATAGTAGCTTTCTATATGCTCAATATCCGGATTCCCTACAAGCTCATAGTTCTCTCCATTCTTTGTATAATAATCAACATCTGGATCAATTGTATACCCATCTGGCGATTCCCCATCTGGTACAACTTTCGCATATTTCTGTTGGGTTGTAAAAGGAATTTCAGCTGTTCTAATTGTAGAACTCGGCCTGAACATAAATATTCCACCAACCGCTTCTATTTCAGAATATTCAAATACCGCTGTTTTTATTGCTCCGCGCGCTGTAATATTATTGAATATGGCATTTCCATCTGACTTAATAACCCAGCCTTTTGTGGGGTCATCGAAATATTGAGAAGAACCAATCAGTGCATCATCTTCAGTTCCACGTAGAATGATCGAATTATTACTATTTCCTACTTTTACCTCATCAGTAAAAGTACCACCTTTAGCATTAACAATTCCGGTCATTTCAATATCACCAGAATCATCAGTAACGAATACGGGCGCGCCATCCTTATTTTTAATGCGTATTCCATATTCATA
>OCVV011349605.1_pt1 | contig 13142 bp, 10 predicted proteins | sample 1539721 | NCBI WGS metagenome assembly OCVV01 (sample SAMN02144230, study PRJEB22623) | gut metagenome | biome: sheep rumen | host: Ovis aries | place: New Zealand
TACCATATATAGACGAAATAAAGCAGCGAGCCATAGCGGAACTGGGAGCGCCCAATCATGTTACCATAGCAAGAGACGAGAGGACTAAAAACAAATTGCCCATGCTGACACAGCTGTCAAGGCAGGATTACATAGACACATGGAAGACATTCGACTCCGCACTCTTTGATTATAAATTAACCATCTTCGGACATAAGCGAAGAGAATTCTGCTATGCAGGTGATTGGTCGTTTTGCGTAAACTTGGCAACAGGTAAAATGAAGCAGTGCTACAGGTCGTATTACCGGACAGACATATTTAAGGACATCTCCCGTCCGATACCCTTCCGAGCTATAGGGAACTGCTGTAAGGAGCATCATTGTTACAACGGGCACTCACTGATAGTACTTGGAGATATACCATCGCAAAGCACGCCTACATATGCACAGTTACGTAACAGGCAGTGCCTCGATGGCTCAGAGTGGCTCAGGCCGGAGATGAAATCATTTATGTCATCCAGGCTAAAGGAGAGCAACACAGAATACACATTATGGAAGAAGATAAAAACCAACGTGCGTAATCTCACATATCATATCATATGAATACGAAGACAGAAGTCACATGTCAGCAGTTGGACCGTCTCGTCAGGCAGTCACTCACGCCACTCATCCCGAGCGAATACCTACTCTTGGACCTACCTTATTATAGCAATATAGGCGATAATCTGATATGGAGGGGCACAGAGGACTTCCTAAAAGGCTTATCAAGCAAGTGTCTTGGCAGGCATAGCCAGAGGACCTTCCGTTTCCGTCCGCTTCCAAAAGACTGTACAATACTTCTACTTGGAGGAGGTAACTTTGGTGATATCTGGCGAAGCCATCAGGAATTTCGACTGCGAGTCATAGAGAGCTATCCAGATAATCACATCATCATACTGCCGCAGACGATATACTACGAGTCGGAAGCCACCTTTGAAGAGGATGTCAGGAAGCTGAACAGACATCAACAGTTAACCGTATGCGTTCGCGACCACCATTCGGCAGAGTTATTGAAGCAGAAGGGATTCCAGAGACAGTTGCTGACGTTGCCGGATATGGCCTTCTGTATAGACAGAGATACACTGTTAGCAAAGAAGAGAGCTATTTTTCGAGGAAACCTGTTACTATTGAGGGAAGATAAAGAAGCGCCGACGGGTCGAATCATCGGTAATCATACGCACGCCGAGATAGAAGTCCGAGATTGGCCCAATCTCATAGAGACAAGGCGAGCGGCCAGGCGATACCTAAGGAGTCATTCAGCAGCGCAGAGTGACGCCTACTTCAGGACAACGTTTCTGCCCGAGCGAATCCAAGAGGGCGTGCAGTTCGTGTCGCAGTACAAGATGGTGTATTCAACGCGTCTGCACGTAGCTATACTGCGCCTGCTGCTGGGGCTGCCAGTCAAGCTGCTGGATAACTCATACGGCAAAAACCTGAGCTTCTACAACACCTGGTTGAAGGAAGACCCGTTGGTGACCATTCCAGATGAGGAAGAGCAAGAGATGCTACAGATGAACATCTACGCCTATCAACAAAAACAAAAGGCCAAGAGGAAGCGTAAACAGATTCGCATCCTTGCACTGCTGCTTCTCATCCTGCTCACGGTGATAGCGTCACTCTTCATCATTCTGTCCATGAAATAACTAAGTCTAATGCCTGAAACCATCATCTCCATCATAGTTCCAGTCTATAACGTACAAGAGTATGTCACAGAATGCCTGGAGTCAATTGCAGCACAGACATATACCACCGGTGTGGAGAGTATCTTGGTGGATGATTGCTGTTCAGATAACAGCATGAAGGCAGTGCATGACTTTCTGGACAAATACCAGGGCGAGATAGACATCCGCATTGTCAGACACGAACATAATCGTGGACTGTCTGCAGCACGTAATACAGGTATAATGAAAGCCAAGGGCAAGTATTTGCTGTTTGTGGACAGCGACGATACGATTTCGGCAAATTGTCTGGAGTACTTCATGCAGGTGGCTCGGTGCTACCCCGACGCACAGATGATAGCAGCGGGTGCCAGGACCTCCAAGCGGAAGAGCTATACAATGGAGAAGCCCTTCCCCGACTATGCCGATAATCCCAAATGGATAGCAACCATGATGCTAAGTCGTGGCGGAAGGCACGGCATACCGGTAATGGCCTGGAACCGTTTGGTCAGCAAGGACTTCCTGCTGCAGCACCAGCTCTTCTTCCGTGAAGGTGCCGTTCACGAGGATGAGATGTGGAACTTCATGTTGGCACAGCACATCACGCGCATTGCTTTCTGCAAACACGACACCTACTTCTATCGCATACGACCGCAGAGCATCATGACAGCTTTCAAGAGCAGGGATGAGAGGGCACTGGCATGCCTGCCTGTTTGGAGGGAAATGCTGAACATGTTTACTCCTGAACTGGAAAGGGAACAGGCTGAGTGCTTGTGGAACTTCATCAATGATATCAGGCCTACTTGCATTGATTCCACCGTAAGAAAAGAGACCTGGAATATTCTGTGGCAACTGGTAAAGAAGAGAATCTGGCCAACATCGTGCCTGATTGTCCTTTACTTGATGCCCTTTATCTTCTATATTAAGTTCATCCGGAATCTGATTCCAAAGCTTTCCCGAATCAACCCCAATCGCTACAGCTGCTGCATATCATAGAGACGTTTGTAGTAGCCGTCTTTGGCGATAAGCTCGTCGTGAAGGCCGCTCTCCACTATTTTGCCTTCGTAGAGGACGTGTATGATGTCGGCATTCTTGATGGTTGAGAGGCGATGGGCTATGGCGATTGTTGTGCGGCTCCGCATGAGGCGGTCGAGGGCTTCCTGCACGAGGTGTTCGCTCTCTGTGTCGAGGGCGGAGGTGGCTTCGTCGAGGATGAGTATGGACGGGTTCTTGAGGATGGCACGGGCTATGCTGATGCGCTGACGCTGGCCGCCTGAGAGCCTTCCGCCTCTGTCGCCGATGACGGTATCATAGCCTTTTTCTGTCTCCATGATGAAGTCGTGGGCGTTGGCTATCTTAGCGGCCTCGATGACTTGCTCCATGGTGGCGTTCTCTACGCCGAAGGTGATGTTTGCCAGGAAGGTGTCGTTGAAGAGGATGGCCTCTTGGTTGACGTTGCCGATGAGGGCGCGGAGGTCGTGAATCCTGACATCGCGGATGTCTTTGCCATCTATGAGGATTTGTCCGTCGCAGACGTCATGATAGCGTGGGATGAGGTCCACGAGTGTCGATTTTCCTGAGCCGGATTGTCCGACGAGGGCAACGGTCTTGCCTTTCGGAATTGTGAGGTTGATGTGCTGGAGCACGTCGCCACCTTCGTTGTAGTGGAAGGAGACGTCTCGCAACTCCACCTGCTCTTCGAAGCTTTGCAGGGGTTTCGGGTCGGCTTTCTCCTTTATGGGATTCTCGGCCTTGAGGATGTAGTCGATACGCGACATGGAGGTGAGGCCCAGGGGTATCATGTAAGCTTGCCTGGTCAAGTCCTTGATGGGATTGATGACGCTGTAGAGGATGACCATGTAGAAGATGAAGGTAGAGGCATCTATGAAGCCCTCGCCCTCGAGTATCAGCCAGCCTCCGAAGAGAAGGACTATCACGATGATGATGGTTCCCAATGTCTCGGACACGGGATGTGCGGCATTGATGCGCATCATCATGCCTATCGTGCCTTTCCTGAACTCATTGTTGATGAACTGGAAGCGCTTGGCCATCTTCTCCTCGGCAATAAATGCTTTGACGATACGCAGTCCACTGAGTGTTTCCTCTATTTGGGCCATAATCTCTGCCAGCCTTGCCTGAACCTTTGCCGAACGGCTCTTGAGCTTCTTCGTTACTGTTCCCATGAGCCAGGCTGCCGGTGGTGTGACAATCAGAACGAAGAGCGTCAGTTGCCAACTTACGGTGAAGAGGGTGATGAAGCAGATGATGATGGCTATGGGCTGCTGGATGAGGGTCGATATGGCGCTTGTGACGCTGTTCTCCACGACTTGTATGTCGGTACTCATGCGGACGATGATGTCGCCCTTCCTTTCGGCTGAAAAGAAACTAAGCGGCAGTCGCATCACCTTGTTGTACATGTCCATGCGGATGTCGCGGACTACTCCTGTGGAGAGGGGCATCATGATGTTCGACGCACCCCAGTAGCCGATGCACTTGAGGGCGGTCATTACGATGAGGATGCCGCCCATGAGGCAGAGGGTAAGGAAGGCGCCGTGCTGGCCGATGAGCTGCTGCACCCAGGCGTAGGCATTGTTGACGATGAGGTCCTTGTTCAGTGTGCTCCAGGTCCACTCCTTGTATGTATATACATTTTGGTCTATCTTGAAGAGGATGTTCAGGATAGGGATGAGCACGACGAAGGAGAAGACGTTGAGCCACTGCGCCACGATATTGAGCACGACAGACCAGACAATGTACATCTTGTAAGGTTTGAAGTAGCGCTTTACTATATCGAGAAACTGTTTTATCATTCTGCGTTTGTTTATCGGTTCACTGTAGAACCTTTTTCAACTCATTATAGCTCGTTGGACAAAGAGGTAGTGCTCGTTGGACAAAGAGGTAGTGCTCTTTGACCAAAGAGGTAGTGTTCTTTGACCAAAGAGGTAGTACTCTTAGGAGACTCCCCTATAGGAAGTTGGCTGAGCATCTCCGTCAGGCCGTCGTAGCTGGTCTGCAGGATGGCTTTGGCCCGCAGGGTGCGCAGGCCTCCGTCGGCTGGCTGTTCCATCATCACGGCGTCGCCGTTGATGTCGTATATGCTTGTGCCGGTACTGTCGGCAAACAGTAAGCCGGCCGGATAGTTGCAGTAAACGAAGGGATAGGTATAGGTCTGGCTCAGGACATTGCGGCTCCAGGGATACTCATCGTGCCGGATGCCCATCTGGGACAGCAGTGTGGCCGCTATGTCGCTCTGATTCATGAGAACCGACATCTTGCGCGGCTCGCGTATGGCCCCGCCTGTCCAGAGCATCGGGGCCCTGAAGAAGCCTGGGTCTTTATAACTCTGCTTGTAGAGGAATCCGTGGTCGGGAATGATGATGACGAGCAGGTTGTCCCATTGCGGAAGCTGCCGCAGCGAATCCATCATGCAGGCGACGCTGTAATCGGTATAGGCGAAGGCATTCAGTTTCTCGTCCTCCAGTCGGTGATAAGGCACATCCCAGGGCTCGTGGCTCGACAGCGTCTGTGCCACCAGGAAGTGATGCCCGTCTTCCCAACGGCTGATGAGCTGGCAGGCTTTCTGCAGGGCAACGCTGTCCGGAACACCCCAGGACCCCTCCAAACCTCCCCTTAAAGGGGAGGCTTCCTTAGCTGAGTTGACTTCTTCAGGCAATTGTTTCTCCCCCTTTAAGGGGGAGTTAGAGAGGGTCTGCTGGTCGAGAGTTCTGAATCCCATGTTCTTCAGGAATGTCCCCTTGCCCATGTTCGTCATCGCGCCACCATAGATGTAGCCCGTCTCATAACCCTCTCTGCCTAAACTTCGAGCAAGAGACGGGAGCGACGAATGGAACTCGGTTTGCTTCATCAAACCCAGATCCGTATAACTCAACCAGCCGCAGAAGGCAGAGACGGTGCCTCGGTCGGTACGGAAAGAGTTGCTGTAGTAGTTCTCCCAAAAGATGCCTTCCGGAATGAGGCGGCTCATGCCTGGTGCAACATCAGGAATGCCGCCCAACTCCTCCACGAAACGACTGCCGAAGCCCTCGAGGAAAACGACCAGGATGTCAGGCCGCTGCCTGTTGAGAAGGGTGTCCTGTATGTCGTCGGCCGGCTCCGGATAGAGTCCCTTGAAGAGGTCTGCGCGGTCTTCCTCCGAAAGGAAATCATAGCGGCCGGCATAGTTGTCGGTCAGACGAACGCTGCTGGCAAAGGCATAGACGGGATTGACGGCAGCATGGTCGGCAAGTTGCGTGGGATGAGGCTTCGTGGTATAGACATCGCCCTGACGCATCCAGAGGGCTCCCGAAACAATCAGGAAGAGCCAGATGATGCTGATGTTCCGCATCCAGAGGCGTTCCGAATTGCCCGTCGGAAGCTTCTTTGGCGTCATCAAGATGCAGGGGATTATCGTCCACAAAGCAAGTAAAAGGAAAGCCGAAACGCGTATGATGATGTAGGAAAGGCTAACGCTATTGGTGGCTCCTTCTGGCGAAGCGGCATAACTCAGCACAACCATTCCCAGCTTGAACTGCCAGTACTCGTACATCACAGCATCGGCCACGATGATAGCAGCTACGGCAAGTCCCATCAGGATATAGTAAGGAGTGAGCCACGCACGCAGCCTCAACCCTGAATGCCTCAGGGCAAGCAGCCCGACGAGCCAAGGCACAGCAAGCAACATGGCTGCCACCATGAGGTCGTGCTCCACGAAGCCTCGCCAACAAACACCCGCTGCATCGGCAAACGAGAGCTGCTCTATTGGGCGATTATTCAAGATGAACCCCACCCTGCCTATCAGGAAAACGATAAGCAAATGACAGTAAAGGTACTCAAGAAAGTGTATGCTTCGCTTCATCTATGTTGTTGTTTTATAGGATTACCTAGGCTTTCCTAGGTTCTCCTAAGCTTTTCTAGGTCACTTTCGCCCAAAGTCGGCTGGTATCTCGCCCCACTCTTCTGTGTTCCACTTCAGCACTTCTGCGTGCTTGGGGTTCTGCCAAAGCCAGTTCTCAGCACGAATCACGAGGTCGAGCACCTGGGCTGTCTGTTCGTCTCGCTTCAGTGTGGTCTTAGCTTTCTTGTTTCGCACCCACGCCATTCCGCTGATGCTGTCGCTATAGACCTTCATGTCCCAGCCGTTCTTCTTGATGAGCGCGAGGGCATGAACGATGGCAAGGAACTCACCGATGTTGTTCGTGCCTTGTATCGGACCGAAGTGGAAGAGGCGTTGCTCGTTGCCAAGATAGACGCCCTGATACTCCATAGCACCAGGATTGCCACTGCAACCTGCATCGACCGCAATGGCGTTGAAATCGACTTTGCCCTCTAATAATTCATAATTCATAATTCACAATTCATAATTTCACGGCGGACATCTCCCTCCTCCTCGGGGGAGGAATGGGGAGGGGGCTTCCTACATCCTTTCTGGCACCTCGATGCCTAAGAGTCCCATGCCGTTCTTGACGACCTGACCGACTGCAGCCGAGAGCATGAGTCGCACTTGCTGCTTGGCTTTATCCTCTTCCTTGAGAACGCTGAAGTCGTGGTAGAACTGGTTGTACTCCTTGACGAGGTCGTAGCAGTAGTTGGCTATGCAACTCGGGTTATAGTCCTGTCCTGCCTGACGAACTGCCGTCTCGAAGCCTTGCAGACGTTGAATGAGGCTGATTTCCTTTTCCGCAAGTTCCACTTCGAAAGCCTTCTCGTCCAGAGATATCTCGTCGTTCCACTTCCTAAGGATGCTTCTGATGCGAGCGTAAGTGTACTGAATGAAGGGACCTGTATTGCCGTTGAAATCAATACTCTCTTCCGGATTGAAGAGCATGTTCTTGCGCGCATCCACCTTCAGGATGAAGTACTTGAGCGCACCCATGCCCACGATGCGAGCTATCTCCTGCGCCTCCTGCTCAGTAATGCCTTCGAGCTTGTTCACTTTATCAGCCGAGAGCTCCTTCGCATCCTGTATCATGGTGGCAATCAGGTCGTCGGCATCCACAACGGTGCCTTCTCTGCTCTTCATCTTACCGTTTGGCAATTCCACCATACCATAGGAGAAATGCACGAGGTCCTTGCCCCACTTGAAGCCCAACTTGTCGAGCAGGATGCTGAGCACCTGGAAGTGATAGTTCTGTTCGTTGCCCACGACGTATATCATCTTATCGATGGGATAGTCCTGGAAACGCAGCTTGGCAGTACCGATGTCCTGCGTCATATACACACTCGTGCCGTCGGAGCGGAGAAGGAGCTTCTCGTCGAGACCTTCTGCGGTGAGGTCTGCCCAGACGCTTCCGTCGTCGCGACGATAGAAGAAGCCTTTCGCGAGGCCTTCCTCCACCTTCTCCTTGCCTTCGAGGTACGTTTCGCTCTCGTAATATATCTTGTCGAAGCTGACTCCCAAAGCCTTATACGTCTCATCGAAACCAGCATAGACCCATTCGTTCATGCGTTTCCAAAGAGCGCGAACCTCTGGGTCGTTCTGCTCCCACTTCACGAGCATTTCGTGAGCTTCCTTGATGAGAGGAGCCTCTTGTTTAGCCTGCTCCTCGTCCATACCCTGCTTTTCCATAAGCTCGCGTACTTCCTCGCGATAGTGCTTATCGAAGGCAACATAGTAATCTCCAATGAGGTGGTCGCCCTTTTTGCCAGACGATTCGGGCGTTTCGCCATTGCCCCACTTCAGCCAAGCCAGCATGGACTTGCAGATGTGGATGCCTCTGTCGTTCACGATATTTGTCTTAACCACCTTGTTTCCATTGGCTTGCATCACCTGTGCCAAAGCCCATCCGAGCAGATTGTTGCGGACGTGACCGAGGTGGAGGGGTTTGTTGGTGTTGGGCGAAGAGTACTCTATCATCACGAGCGGGCTGTCGTCTGTGACGGGCAGGAAGCCGAACTTGGGGTTCGCCTGTATTCCCTGGAGCAACTTTATCCACTCGCGCGAACTGATGCTCAAGTTCAAGAAGCCTTTCACAGCATTGAATGCGCTGATGACCTCTGGCATCTTCTCCTGCAGACGTTCGCCAATCTCCTGCGCCGTAGCGTCTGGAGCCTTGTGGCTCATCTTGGTAAAGGGGAACACCACGAGCGTAATCTGTCCCTCGAACTCGGGCCTCGTCTGCTGCAGCTGCACCAACTTATCGGGCACTTGCTGACCGTAAAGCTCTTCCACAATGGCCTTCACGGCCTCTGTTATCTTTGTTTCAATCTTCATGTTTCGTTACATTATTATATATAGTATGCGCCGCAAAGGTACAAAGAAAAAATAAGAAATAGGCGTTAATAATAAAAAAACATGGACTATTACCTACGATTTGCAAACTATTTTGTACCTTTGTGGTGTTCCTGAATATAAGAAATATGCATTCCAAACTCACAAAACTCGTACGCCCCTTGATGGGCAGTACGCTTATTCTGCTGACGATGGTGCTGACGGCCTCATCGTGTTACAGTGCTGGCACGAAGGATGATCTGGCAGCCGACAGTTCCCTTGCAATGGAGCCTGCCGAGGTGAAGCTATCGCTCCTCATTGCTGGCGACCTGATGCAGCATATGCCGCAAATCAAGGCTGCTCAGCAATCCGACGGCTCCTATAATTACGATGAATGCTTTGCTGGCATCAAGGACGAAGTGGAGAGCGCCGATGTTGCTATTGCCAATTTCGAGACAACGCTGGCTGGTGCTCCGTATAGCGGCTTCCCTAAGTTCTCGGCTCCAGACGACTTCCTGAGTGGAGTTGTGGGTACTGGTTTCGACATCATGCTCACTGCCAACAACCATTGCGTCGATACGCATCGGAAAGGCTTGGAACGTACGTTGGCAATGATGGATTCTATGGGCGTCTATCATCTTGGAACTTATCGGAACATTAGCGAGCGAGAGAAGAACTATCCTTTCTTGCTCGAGAAAGACGGGCTCAGAATCGTCCTGCTGAACTTCACTTATGGCACCAACGGTTTGCCTGTGCCTGAGCCTTGCTATGTGAACCTGATGGACACGACGGAGATTGCTGCCGACCTCGAGAAAGCCAAGGGGATGAATCCTGACGTCATCATTGCACTGCCGCATTGGGGAATTGAGTATCAGACCTTACCATCGAAGGCACAAAAGGATATGGCAAAGTGGTTGCTGGAACATGGTGTGGACCATATCATTGGTGGCCATCCTCATGTGGCTCAGCCTATCGAGTTGCTTAACAACAAGCAGAACCTGATAGCCTGGTCGATGGGCAATGTGGTGAGCAATCAGAGCAAGCCAAACACTTATGGAGGTTATATGGTGCGACTGGAGTTCACAAAGAACGATACATTGACAGTCCTCTCCGACCACAACTATTCGCTCTATTGGGTGAGTCGTCCGCCCGATAATGGTTATCGCCACGGGTACAGAATCCTGCCCATCGACTATCCCGACACTTTGCTAACAGCCAAAGAGAAGACCCTTCGCAGCGCTATACGTGGAAGCATGCGCCGTCTCATGAAGGAGCACGGCAAAGGTGAGATTAAAGAATACAGCTTACCGTCTTCCTTATAAACCTGCTTAGGCTAATGCGAAGATAATCGACAAGCACACAGACGGCAAAGACAGCGAGAGTGATGATGGTACAAAGCAGCGGCAACACACACACATTGCTACTGCTCAGCAACTCAGCCGACTCTGCCCAAAGCCAGTTGTGAACTATCGGTTGCGTGTGGATGATATAGACGGCAAAAGAGAGCGGAGCAAGGCAGAGAATGGCATTCCTGAATCTAACATTCACTATACGCCAAGCCTTAGCGATATAGAACATAGCGACAGACAAAGGCAGCACCAGCCCATGATAAGCCATCGCAAAGACAGAGTACAGAGTATTCTCGAGCGGATGGTTTTTGTAGAGCGTATAGGCAAACATCACCATCATTGTAGCGATATAGGCAAGGACGGCTTGACGCATCGAGAGAGCCTGGTCGGCATACTTCCTGATGTAGCCTCCAATTATGAACAGATAGATGAAGAGCAACACCTGCTGCTTGTCCATGAGCAGCCATCCGAGCAAAGGCTGGAAGCAAATGATACCTCCTATCACAAGAGCCATTTGATACTGCCTTTTTGAGGCGTGCTGGAATGCCCATGAGATGAAGGGAGCCAGCAGCAAGAGGATAAGATAAGAGGTGACGAACCAATAGTCATTCGAGAGCAGCGGAGTGGCATGACGCAAGAGTTCCTTGCCCTCGAAAGGCACGATACTCAAAAGGACACAAAGCAGATAGATGCCAACAGCATAGAACCAGGTCGTGCTCCACACCTTCCAGATGCCCTTCAGCCGCAATTCCGTCCTGTCTATCATGAAGTAGCCCGTGATGAGGATATAGCAGTTCACGCTTGGCAAAGCCATCAGTTTCAGGATTTCCAGAACACTCCAAACGAGGGCTCCTACTGGTGAAGACGCATCCACACGAAAGTCCCCATAGATGTCCAAGCCATAGTTGAAGACATGGTTCATCACCACGCCAGCCATAGCTAGGATGCGGAGCAGTTCAAACTCTACTCGTCGGCTTCTTTTAGATTCTGTTTCAGCCATTCAGTTTGAATTGGTCTTATTGCTTGCGCATCAGCTTGAACTTCGTCTTCTCGTCCATCTTGCCGTAAAGGTACTTGCCGTCTGCTGAGATGGTAAGGGTGTCTTTGTCGCTGCCGTCGCTGCAGATAATGAGGTTATCCTTGACGGAATACTTCATCTTTTGGGACGAGGGTAAGAGCGCAATGGCTGATTTCAGAGCTTTTCGCTTTGCCCAACCTATTCCGGCATTCTTCAAGGCCTCCTCATCGACCTGCAGTTTCATCTGCATTGATAACTCGTTTTCAGTCTTGAAGGTTACAGTGATGGCTGTTTTCGTGCCTTTCATCAGGGCTTCTGCAACTTTGCGAGCCTCTTCGGCTTTTTTCTTGACTTCCGTCTTTTCCTCGGCAGTCAGGGGTCTTCCCTTCTTCTTCTCAGCCTTGGCCATCTCTTCCTTGATGGTTTCGTCGAGTTTCGAGTCAACCTCATTCTGCATGCTCTTCATCTCATCGGCCATGATGTTGGGATGGTAATAGACGCGCCCCACAAGGCTTGTCTGCGCTTGCGCCCCAACGAAAACCGTTGCAGTCAGAACGATTATTGAAAACAGTCTTTTCATCTTAGTTTCGCTTGTCGTTATTTATCCAGTATCTGAGCCGCATGCTCCTTGGTGTTGACCTGCTTGCCGGCAAAGATTTGTTCGATGATGCCGTTCTCGTCGATGATGAAAGTCGTGCGAATGGTGCCCATCGTCTTCTTTCCGTACATCGTCTTCTCACCCCAAGCACCCATTTCTTCCAAGAGTTTCTTGTCCACATCGGCTATCAGGGGAAAGGGCAAAGCGTGCTTCTCCTTGAACTTCTGGTGGGATGATGCAGAATCCTTGCTCACGCCAACCACCTCATAGCCAGCACCTTGCAGCTCGCCATACCTGTCGCGCAGACTGCAAGCCTCAGCCGTACAGCCACTCGTATTGTCCTTCGGATAGAAATAGAGCACAAGTTTGCGGCCCTTGTAATCGCTCAAAAGAATATCCTTTCCGTTCTCATCCTTGCCCAGAATCTCAGGCGCTTTGTCTCCAACCTTCATAATATTTCTGTTTTGATACTTATCCGAGGACAAAGATACAACATTTTTCCGAACAGACAAACGAGTGACGCAGAAAAACCTCTCCTTCCCTTCTCGTATATATATAATAATGTGTGACTGCTTTTTTCATGGGAAATTATCGTTTTTCAATAAAATAATTATCCTTTTCCTTGCAGCTTATTAAGAAATATCTTACCTTTGCACCGAAATTATTTATCGTTTAACAATAAAACATTACTGTTATGAAGAAGAAACTTCGTTTGTATTGCGGGCTGCTGACACTGGTGCTGGTGGCTGCTATCGTGTGTGACCTTGTCCATGTCAGCTATTCGAATTCTACCGACAAGGAGCGTGAGGAACTTTACTTCGGCGAGGAGCCGGAGGAATTTTCAACGACAGAAGAGATAGAGGGTGGTGTGAGGAGAAAGAGCAAACCGACGATGTCCATCGATGTCAATGTGCAAGTCCGCCATTATCCTAAGGATTATGCTTTGCTCAGCGAGGTAGATGGTCAGGTGTGCCGCGTGGATATGAAGCAGGTACAACTTGTGATTCCAGCTGACCGCGTTACGCAGTCCAAGCCCTTCATCATTACATACTGCTCTATTATACCTAATGTGCTGCTACTTGGCTGGTTGGTTATCATTGTCTTCCAAGTGCTGCGTTCCGTCGGCCGACGTGAAGTCTTCGTGGCGCGCATAGCGAAGAAGCTGGAACTTGCCGGCATCCTGCTCGTAGCCTTTTGGGTGTGGCAATATATCCGCTCGTACATTGTGACGCAGGTACTCGTGCAATACGTCAACATGGCATATTACGACATCAAGTGGTTCACGCCGAATTTCA
>OCVV010698340.1_pt1 | contig 13133 bp, 3 predicted proteins | sample 1539721 | NCBI WGS metagenome assembly OCVV01 (sample SAMN02144230, study PRJEB22623) | gut metagenome | biome: sheep rumen | host: Ovis aries | place: New Zealand
TGGGCAAAAGGTTAATAGACCAGCTGATCCAACTAAAGAAGGTTATACATTCTTAGGATGGTATAAGGATAGTCAATTCAATAATTCATTCAATTTTGATAATGAAATTGTGACTAGCGATTTAACTCTCTATGCACAATTTGGTCAAAATACTGATGGCAAAAATGAATTTACTGTATCTTTTGTATCAGGAGTAGATGGTGTTAATTTTGATAGTGTTCAAACTTACTCTAACACTCTATATAACTTACCAACAGTAGAAGCAAGTGGTAAAACATTTGCAGGATGGTGGGTATCTCAATATAATGATCCAACTAAGCTATCATATAAATATGAAACTGGTATGAAATTATACCAAGATACAACATTATATGCTGCATATGCTAGTGATGCTCCACTCGTATCTGTAGTTGGAAATACAATCTCTTGGGATTCAAAAGGTGTAGGCAAATCTTATACTGTTAATGTTAAAGATGAAAGTGGCGCTACTGTATATACTAAAAATGTAACTACAACTAGCGATACATTCAATTTCTCAAGCGCAAACGCTGGAAACTATACAGTTGAAGTAACCACTGGTAACTATACTGGTAAATCATATTATATAAATAAAGGTTTAGCTTCAGTTTCTAAATTTTCTGTTAATGGATTTGAACTAACTTGGAATAGTGTTCCAAACGCAACAGGATATTCTCTTGTTATTGATAATTCAAATGCAGAACAATCAACAACAGTAGAACTCGGAAATGTTACTACATATAATTTTGAAAGCTTATCAATGCCTAAAAATGGTATTAAATTCACTGTAGTCGCAAATGCGAATGGATTCGTATCAAGCACATCTAGTGAATTCGTAGTATCAAGAAGCTTAGAAGCTTTAACTGGATTAAAGTATGATAATGCTACTCAATCAATTACTTGGACAAGTATGGCTGATGCAGAATCATATAGAGTTGAAGTAACTGATGCTAATGGTAACACTCAAATTTCAACAGTTGAAACTAACAGTTTTGCAGTTGACGATTACTATGGACAAATAACTTACTCAGTAACTCCAATGAAAGTTGGTTTCTATAGCGAAGCTGCAACTGGAAACACTAATAAAGCTGAGCTTTCAACTCCAACAAACATCCAAATGATTGGTAATGATGTAATGTGGAGCAAAGTAACTAATGCTGAATCATATGTTTTAACTATCAATGGCCAAACATATAACACTCAAGAAAATAAATATACATTAACTGAAGATTACATCGTTCAAAATGATGAATTCAGTATCACTGTTCAAGCTATAGCAGCTGCTGAAGCTAATAATTCTAAAGTATCTAAGCAAGTTAATATTGGCAAAACCATAACAACAATTTCATATGCAAATGGTGTTGCATCTTGGAACTCAGTTCTAGCTGTATCTAAATTCGCAGTTAAGGTTGATAATGGAGCGGTTCAATCTGTTAGTGGTGATACTAAAGTTAATTTAGCATTCGAAGCTGGAAAACATACCATCTCTGTTGTTGTATGTAAAAACGATGGCACATATGATGAATCTAAGTTCTTAGATTATGAATTTGATGTTTACACATTATCATTCAACACAAATGGTGGAAGCGAAGTAGAAGATTACTATTTCGTAACTGGTGATAATGTTCCAACTCTTCCAGTTCCATCTTATAATGGTTATACATTTGTTGATTGGTATGTTTCTGAAGATGCAGCATCAAATGATGGTGAAAAATTTACTGCTACAACATTAGATGCTAAGTCTAATGTAACAATCTATGCTGGATGGGTAGGAAATAACTATACAGCAACTCTAAATTATACTGAAATCGGAACTCCTCAAGATGCAACTAGCTCTGTAGTATTCGGTTCTAATTTCAATCTTCCAGTAGTTGTTTCTACAACACCACTCAAAGCGTTCTATGGCTGGTATACTGAACCTAACAATCAAGGTATTAGATATACAGATCAAGAAGGCGCATCAAGAATGGCGTGGAGAGACGCTCAAGATATGACTTTATATGCCGGATTTATCGATGTATTTACATTCGAACTCTCTGGTGATGGAAAATCATACTCTGTTTCAGCTGGTGAAGGTGCACAATACTTAAAAGAAGTTACAGTTCCTGCTAAATATAAAGATTTGCCAGTATTGACAGTTGAAAGTTATGCGTTCAAAGATTATACTAATTTAACTAAGATTTATCTTCCTAATTCAATTAAGAATATAGAAATAAGTACACAAGGTCCAGATGGAACATCTTCAGCATTCAAGGGATGTTATAACTTAACTGGTGTATATATGTACGAAGTAGAAGGAACTATCGATGAAGATGTATTATATTATTCATATGATGGTACTCTAGTATATAAGAACACTGTTTCAACTCCTTCAAAATATGAATTGAAATGGATTCCATATGGAACAGTATCTGGTTCATACACAATTCCAAGTGTAGTAACTAATATTCCAATCAATACATTCAACGGATGTGCTGAAATTACTGAAATTATAGTTCCAGCAAGCGTTGTTGAAGTAAGCGATAATGCATTCGCAGGATGTTATAAACTTGCTAACGTAGTATTTGAAGAAGCAGCTGATCCTGCAAATGAACAACAATTAATATTAGGTTCTGATATTTTAAGAGGAAACTCAACAATTGAAACATTAAATCTTCCATTAAGAGTTGAATCATTCTCTGCTAATACACTCTTAAATACTACAGGACTAAAAGCAGTTAACTTTGTTGGTACTTACGCTGATGCTAAATATAAATCAGTTGATGGTGTTGTATATAGCGCTGATGGAAAAACATTATTATACTTCCCACGTGCTCGTGATGGAGAATTCGTAATTCCTAGTGGAGTATTCACAGTTGCACAAAGTGCATTCGAAACTTGTAGATATGTATCTAAGATTACAATTCCAGGACATGTAACTACTATCGAAGATTATGCATTCAAAACATTAAGTAGAACAACTGATATCGTATTCCAAGGTCAAGCAAACGATAGTCCATTATCAATCGGTGTAGAAGCATTCTATAACGCAGGTAACTTCGCATCTAGCTTTACTGAATTAGTTCTTCCATATAACTTAAAAGCTATTGGAAAGAATGCGTTTGGTAATATGACTAATATCACATCAGTTAAGATTTATTCAACAGTTGAAAACCTAGAATTCGCATCTGCAGCATTCGGTTCAACTGGAACAAATCCTATTTTCAGAGTAACTGACTTATGGTTAAGCAAAGATGTTCATACATTCAGCGTAGCTGGTGTATTCGGCGCAACTAAACTTGAAAGAGTTGTTGTTGAAGAAGGAAATGCATATTATAAAGCTATTGATAACGTATTATATGACGCTGATGTTAAACAAATTCTTTATTATCCTTCATCTTTAGAAGGTGAATTCACTCTTCCAAGTACAATCGAAGTAATTAGCGATAGAGTATTTGAAGAAAAATATGGAATGACTAAGATTACTATTTCTAAGTCAGTTAAGACAATTGGTGCTTATGCATTCTATAATTGTACTAATTTAGCAACTATCGTATTTGAAGACGGTGGAACTGAAAACTTAACACTTGGAGAATATTCATTCTCTAACTGTAAATCTATAACAAGTTTATCTTTACCTGAAAGAACTACAACAGTTGGTTCTAATGCATTCAATGGATGTACTGCATTAACTACTATGAATTTTGGAAAGAATGCAGACTTCGCAAAAGAAACAGTAACAGTTTCAATTGCACGTACAAGATACAACTTTGATATAGTAAATGCATTCACAGGATGTACTTCATTAACTGCAATCAATGTAGATAGCGCAAACGAAAAATATTTATCAGTTGAAGGTGTATTAGCTGAATATTTATTAGATAATGACAATAATAAAACTGGATTCATCAAAGTTGATGTAGCTCCTATGGCTAAGACTGGTGAATTAGTATTACCTAATACAGTATCAGTAATTTCTTATCTTGCATTCGAAAATCAATCTGGAATAACTAAACTCAGCTTTGCAGATGGCGTAACAAGTCTTTCTATGGAACCATATTCATTCAGCAGAGCTACTGGATTAAAGAATGTTGTTTTACCTGAAGGATTATCAGAAATAAGTAGTTATTCATTTATTTTCTGTACTTCACTTGAAACTGTTAATATTCCAGCAAGTGTTACTAAGATCAATAACTCAGCATTCTCACGTTGTTCTTCACTCGCAAATGTTAATTTTGCAGAAAATAGAACATTAAATCTTGAATTTGCTGATGGTGATTTCAAATATGAAGGAAGTGAATCTGCAAGTGAAGCTGAAGAATCAAGATATTCATCAATGGATCCTATTTCAATCTTCTATGGTTGTGATTCATTAAAAGAATTAGTATTACCAGTTAAGACAACTAAGATTGGTAGTACAGCATTCGGTGGAATGAATGGTCTTGAAAAGATTACAATTCCTTACACTGTAACTTCAATTGGTGATTATGCATTTGTAATTTGTCCTAACCTAAAGACTGTTGTATTCACAACTGATGGCGCATCACAACTTACAAGCATTGGCCAAGGTGCATTTAGAGGTGCACATTCATATGAACCAACTTCACTCCAATCAATCAACTTACCTGCTGGATCATATACAATTGGCGCTGGTGCATTTAAGTATACATCACTCGCTAATGTAGTAATCCCTGAAGGAGTTAGTGAAATTGGCACAAGAGCATTCTATGGTAACGCATTATTAGAAAGTGTATCTCTCCCTCAATCTCTCAAGGTTATCGGAGAATATGCATTCGCAAATAATAAAGCCTTAACTACTGTTAACCAAGTAGAAGGTTCATTACTTGAAGGAATCGGAGGATTCGCATTCGCTAATACTAAGATTACTTCATTCACATTCCCAACATCTATTAAACAAATTGGACATGAAGCATTCCTCAACTGTACAAGTTTAACATCATTAACTTTCGCAAACGGAACTTCTAGCTTAACTCAAATTGGTTATAAAGCATTCTCTAACACTGCAATCACAAGCTTCACATTCCCAACTGCAAATGAAGTTTATATCTTAGGTGGAAATGTAGTACTTGCTGGCGCATCATCAGGCGGTGGTGGAAAAGAAGATGAAAAACCAAAAGAAGGTAAAGGAAAAGAAGATCCTGAAGTACCAGTAGAAGTAATCTATGATAGCTTCATATTCGATGGATGTAAGAAACTCACAACTGTAACTATTTCAGAGTCAGTATCATCTGTAGATCAATTATTTGTAAACTGTCCAGCTTTAACAACTGTAACAATCGCTGCAAATAACCAGAACTTAAAACATGCTACTGATCAACCAATTATCCTCAATCTTGATGGAACTGCATTAAGATATGTATATGGTAAATTAGTTGGAGAATTCAGTGTTCCAGAAGGAATCACTCAAATTTCTCAATATGCATTCAGTGGACAAACTGGCTTAACAAAAGTTACATTCCCACAATCAGTTTATGAAATCGGTGAATATGCATTCAAGAACTGTCTAAACTTAGAAACTGTTGAATTCGCAAGTGATTCAGCATTAGCTAAGATTGGCAACTATGTATTCGCAGACTGTAAGAATTTAAAGAATGTTTCACTCCCTAGAGCTTTAACTGAAATTGGTAATTATACATTCGCAGGATGTAAATCTCTAACAAGCATTTCATTACCATCATCAGTAGCTAAACTCGGTGATTATGCATTCGCTAACTGCGGATTCACTGAACTCACAGTTCCATCATCAATCACTACTTATGGTAAAGGAACATTCGCAAACAATAATAGTTTAACAAGCGTAAGCTTCGCAACTAATACAGCAATAGTTGGTACATACATGTTTGCTAACTGTTCTAAATTAAATGATGTTACATTACCATCATCATTAACTTATTTAGCAGAAGGTATGTTCCAAAATTGTACATCATTAACAACTGTTGAATTACCAACTGAATTCTATCGTTTAGGTGGAATAAATTCTACAACTAATGAAAATAATAACTTTGCTGGATATGTATTTGATGGATGTACAGCATTATCAACTATCAATTTAAGTGATACATTAATCGCAATGGGTTCATATACATTTAGAGGATGTACAAGTTTAACAGAAATTACAATCCCTGTAAATGTTATCAATATGGGCGAACATCTATTTGATGGATGTAGTAACCTTGTAACTGCTACATTATTAATGGAAGGCGCTAAAGCTAACTATTTACCTCAATATATGTTCTATAATTGTACAAGCTTAAAGAATGTTGAAATACCTGATCAAGTAGCAAGACTTGGTGGTACATATTCAACAACATTCGCTAATGCTACTGCAGGTTATGTATTCTATGGATGCGCATCACTTGAAACTATTGAATTTAAAGAAGGTTTACAAAACATCGGACAAAATTCATTCAATGGATGTATAAATCTAAAAGAAGTAACATTCCCAAGCACATTAATTAGACTCGGCGCAAGTTCATTTGAAAATACCGGACTTGAAACTGTAACATTCTCTGAAGCAACAAAGACATTAACATATCTTGGAAACTACAACTTCAGATATTGTCATGATCTAGTTACAGTTAATAATATGCCAACATGGAACAACAACTTTGGATACGGCACATTCACTGATTGTTATAGCTTAAGAGATATTAAAGCACCTGCTAATATGAGAATGCTTTCAAATGAAACATTCATGAACTGTAGATCATTAATTAAGATGGATTTCAGTGGAACATCATTATATAGCATTGGTACTAATGCATTCCTAGGTTGTACAAGTTTATCACAAGTAATGTTACCAGCTGAAATTACACTAAATATGAATTTCACGATTGGAGTTTGTGCATTCAAAGATTGTATCGCACTAGAATCAGTTGTATTACCAACTATCCCAGCTGCAAAATTCTATACAATCAACTATGGAGCATTTAGCGGTAGTGGCCTTACTAACTTCACTATCTATAAACAGATGAACACTATTCAAGGTGGCGCATTCAACAACTGTCCAAATCTACAATTAACAGTTGATAGTGCTGTAACTAAGTTCGCAATTGTTGATGATATGTTCTTAGTAGAAAATGTTACATCTGGTGGTGTAACTACTCAAAAGATAGTTTCATTACTAGTTAATGAAGGTGATGTTGTTATTCCAGAAGGAATGGATTTCCAAACTTATGCATTCTATGGTGTAAGAAATATCGATTCAATTACTCTTCCTTCAACACTTACAAGTTTGACAAGTTATGTATTTATGAACTGCCAAGCTAAAGAAGTAATTCTAAACGAAGGATTAACATCAATGAGCAGTTATGTATTCCAAGGATCAACTGTTGAATCAGTTGTATTACCTTCAACATTAACTTCTATCCCAGCTCTAGCATTCAAGGATAATACTAACCTCAAATCAATCGTTATTCCAGGAAGTGTTACAACTATCTACTCAGATGCGTTTAGAGGATGTACAGCACTTGAATCAGTTACACTTGAAAATGGTGTTACTGAAATCGGTGATAATGCATTTAGAGGATGTACATCTCTTAAGAGTATCACATTCCCTGAATCACTCAAAGTAATTTCTAACTATGCATTTGAAGGAAGCGGATTAACATCTCTTGTTATCCCTGAAACTGTAACTACAATTGGAAAATTCTTTGATGTAGTTGATGATTATAGTTATGATCAATATGGACATGTCTTTGAAAACTGTAAAGATCTTGAAACTGTAACATTCTATCCAACATCTATTTCAAGTAAATATATGTTCAGTGGTTGTGATTCTTTAAAGACTATCACATTCCCTAACGGATTAGTTTCAGTTGATGGATACGCATTCAACGGATGTAGTTCACTTGAGACATTCGAATTTGCTGAAGGATTAAAGAACATTGGTCCATATGCATTCAGTGGAACATCATTAAAGACTGTATCATTACCATCAAGCTTAACTAAGTTATGTGATGGAGCATTCGCTAACTGCTTAGCTTTAACAAGCGTAACATTCTCTAGCGGATTAAAGTACTTAGGTGCTCAAACTATTACAGCTTTAGATTCTAACTCTAATGATGGTGGAGTATTCGAAGGATGTACTGCATTAACAACTGTAGTATTACCAACAACACTCTTCGCAATCAATGGTCGTGCATTCGCTAACTGTACATCAATTTCATCAATCGTAATTGGTGATAGTGTATCTTATGTTGGTGATGGAGCGTTCGCTGGATGGACTGAATCTCAAACAGTAAATTCAACACAATCAGAATACGTAATTACTGGCTTATGGGAATACAACACTACTGAAAATGGTATGTATTCTTACGAATCTGATTCTAATGCAAGATTTGTATTTGATTATTCAGAATAATAGTGGTAATTACCTAGGAGGCAATTTTATTTGTCTCCTAGGTTTGCCATTTTAAAGAACAATAGAAGAAGGAGGATAATAAATGGATATTAAGAAAGATTTTAAGAAATTATATGATGCTTATAAGAAAAACATCATTAAAAAATCGTTAATATATTCACTATTACTTAGTCTAACAGCTTTATTCGTTACATCTTTATTCTTCTGGATATTTAATGTAAAACAATTCTATATAGCATTTATTGGCTTTGCCATATTAGAAGGAATTTTGTTTTCAATATTCTATTATCTAAATAGACCAAATGAGACAAATTTCGCAAGAGAACTAGATGCCTTAGGACTTGAACAGAGAGTTATCACTATGTATGAATATAAAGATGATGACTCTTTAATGGCTAAGATTCAAAGAACTAATGCAATTGAACATATGGGTAAAGTCGATACTAAACTATTAAGATTTGTTTTACCTACATTATTTTTCTCCCTTTTAATAGCCGCAAGCATATTAAGCGTATCAGCTAGTACTGTATCAATACTAAGCGCTACAGGAGTTATTAAGAGCGGAAGAGAAACAATCAAGGATATTATTCCAACAGAACAAAAAGAATATAATGTTTATTATAACGCTAGAAAAGGCGGCTACATTAGAGGAGAACTAAATCAGGTTGTAAAAGAAGGAGAAGATGCTACTCCTGTAATCGCAATAGCTGAACATGGATATATATTTGTATCTTGGTCAGATGGGGTTAGAAACCCATATAGACAAGATGTAAATGTCGATAGAACACTCGAATTATTTGTAACATTCGTAACTATTGATGAATACATAGAAATGCTAAAAGATCCAGGTGAGCCAGAAGTCCCTGAAGAACCAGAAAATGCCGCATGGCAGATGCCTAAACCAGATGATGAATCTGATGAAGATGGACCAAAGAAATACGATTCAAACAGTATGATTATCGATGGTGAAACATACTATGGTGAAAGCGTTTATGATGAATACTTATCTGAAGTGATAGATGCCTTATCACAAGATAGTGAAATGTCTTCTGATACTAAGAAGATAATAAATGATTATTTCGATACTATTGAAAAATAAACAAGAGGACAGATTATGATTAACGAAAAAGACATTAACGATTTTAGTAAGAAAATTCAAGAAATTTTTGATCAAATTTCAAGAGATGTTATCGGCCAAAAAGAAGTTGTCGAAGGAACTGTTGTAGCGATGATCGCTGGTGGTAACGTTCTACTTGAAGGTGTTCCAGGCGTTGGTAAAACACGTTTAGTTAGAACATTAGGTAGAGTATTTGGACTTCCATTCTCAAGAATTCAGTTTACTCCAGACTTAATGCCAGCCGATGTTACTGGTACAAACATGGTAGTTAGAGATGATAATGGAAAAACTTCATTCAAATTCCAAGAAGGTCCAATATTCGCATCTATCATCCTAGCTGATGAAATTAACCGTGCTACACCAAAAACTCAATCAGCTTTACTTGAAGCGATGCAGGAACATAAAGTAACCGTAATGGGTGTATCAAGACAATTAAATGAACCATTCTTCGTTCTTGCGACTCAAAACCCAATTGAACAAGATGGTACATATCCATTACCAGAAGCTCAAATGGACCGTTTCATGTTCAAGATTTTAGTTCCAAATCCAGGTTTAGATGAACTAATGACTATTGTCAATTTAACTCAAAAGACTATGGAAGAAGTTGCTGATACAGTATGTAGCGGTGATGAACTATTAAAGATGAGAGAAACTGCTAATAGTATTCCAGTTGCGAACGATGTGTTAACATACGCTATGATTTTAGTAAGCGCAACACATCCAACAGGTGAATACGCATCTGAAACAGCTAAAAAATATTTGCGTTTAGGCGCATCTCCTCGTGCTGGACAAGCATTTATCAGTGCCGCAAAAGTTAAAGCTTTAATCAAAGGCAGATACAATGTAGCATATGAAGATATTGATGAACTTGCATGCATGATTTTGCGTCATAGAATCAAACTAAACTTCGAAGCTATTGCGGAAAGAGTTTCTCCAGATCAAATCATTGAAGAAATCATTAAAGAAGTAAGAGCTAAATACAAAATTAAGTAACAAAATACTAAATAATCCTAGTGTCAACTATATTATCTAGGATATGGAAGTGATATTATATGGAACTATCATACATTAACGACGAATTCTTTGCTCGACTAGAGTCTTTGTCTTTTAATCTTAAATCATATTTATCAGGATATTTCGGCGGAAAACATCTGGTCAAAACTTATGGCCAGACCGTCGAATTTGCTGATTTTAGAGATTATCAACTTGGTGATGATATAAGAAGAATAGACTGGAACTTATACAGTCGTTTTGAAAAATTCTTCATCAGGTTATTTACAGATGAAAGACAAATGAAAGTACAAATATTCTTAGACGCATCCGCATCTATGGGTAAAGACAACCACAAAAAAGCTGCTTACGCTACCGCATGTGCTGCAGGAATAGGATATCTTGCTGTACATAATATGGATAAAGTTTCATTCAATATCATGAAAGATGATAAGAACCAAAATACTTACGGAACTATAGTAGGTAAAAATCAGTTCTTTAAATCGATTGAAGTATTAGAAAACCTAACGTTTGAAGGTGATACTGATATCGAAAAATGCATTATTAATTCAAATGATGAAGGTACCGCAAATGGTATCACAGTAATAATATCTGACTTTTTAACTGAGAACAACTGGAAAAAAGCGGTTGATTATCTCTTATATAAGAAAAGACAAGTATTGTTATTACAAATATTAACTCCAGAAGAACTAGATCCTTCATATAGTGGTAGAGTTAATCTAATAGATTCTGAGTCATTAGATTTAATAGATCCAAAGAATATGAAATTAAGAATCAATTCTGGACTTCAAGAAGCGTATCAATTAGCGCTTGCAGACTTTAAAAAAGGAATCTATGATTTCTGTAAGAAGAGAGATATAGATTATATATCAATTGATACTAGCGAAGCTATTGAAAGCGTGCTGTTTAAACAGTTATTAAAGGTAGGAATAATGTCATGACTTTAACAAATTTATTAGGCTTTATTTCACTACTTAGTTTAGTTGTTCTATTACTCATATATATTCTTAAACCAAATTATCAAAACCAATTTATTTCTAGTACATACATTTGGAAGTTAAGCCTTAAATTTAGAAAAAGAAAACTACCTACAAGCAAACTAAGAAATATACTTTTGATTATTACTCAGGTTCTATTATTAGTAACTTTAACAGCAATTATTGTTAGACCATTTAATATAACAAAAGAAAAGGTCGATAATGAATCTATAATCATTGTTGATGCTTCCGCAAGCATGAGAACTAGTTTAAATAATGAATCAAGATTTAATAGAGCTATAGATTTAGCTAAACAAAAAGCAAGTGAAACATTCGATAAAGATGGCACTGTAAGTGTAGTTATTTCAAACAATAAGCCATACTTTTTAGTAGAAAGAGGAACTGTAAATTCAAGATGGGATATAGATAAACAGTTAGATGATCTAAAGTCTAACGATCTTTCGTGTTCTTATAGTGAAACTGAACTATCTGAATCAATAGCTATATGTAGGGATATTTTAGTAGATAATCCAAACGCTAATATCTATATTTACACAGATACACAAGTAAGTTTTGTTGATGAATCAATACAAGTAGTTAATGTATCTAAAGAAGGAGAATATAATTTCGCTATATTAGATGCGTACGCTGAACTAGTTGATAACTACTATCAATTCGTAGTTGAATTAGCTGGATATGGAAGAGATGAAAGTGTTGATTTAAGTTTATCAATCTATGGTGCTAACGCTACTGAATTAGATGAAGATGGCGTTGTAGTATCATTAAGCGCAAATGTAGACCTTACTGGCGATGCAGTAAAGAGAGTTACATTTGTTAACGAAGAACCTGAAACCACTCCAGATGAAAACACTATCGTTGAAGTAATAAGCGAACCAGAGAGGGTTTCAACATACGATTCAGCTCATATAGAATTATTAGATGATGATTGTTTTATGAGCGATAATGTCTTTGAGATCTATGGTGGTACAAAAGAGAACATTAAAGTTTTATATTGTTCAGATGCATCAAACAGCTTCTTTAATGGTATTTTATACGTATTAAGAGATGCTTTAGCTGATAAGTATCATATCGATTTTGAAGAATATAAAGGTGAAGATGAGAATATTCCATATAAAGGATATGACCTATATATTTATGAGCACGCAAAACTACCAAGCATAACACCAAATGATGGTATAGTTTTATATGCAGATCCACAAGCGACAGTCGCTAATACAGGATTTAAAGTATATGGATATCAAGATTTAGAAGGATATGGAGTTCCATTTACTCAGGAAGAAGAACATCCTTTATTAAATCAAATGGTAGTAGATAATATTGAAGCGTCTAGATATACTGAGTTATCAGAACTTGATAGAAACTATGAAGTTCTTGCGACTTTAAATAATAGACCAGTATTACTATATAAAGATTTAGAAGAAAGCAAGATAATTGTAATGTTATTTAGTTTACACTATTCAAATCTTGCATTATTAAAAGAGTTCCCAATATTTATGATCAATATCTTTGATTATTTCCTTCCACCAATTGTCGAAGACAATTCTTATGAAGTAAATGATGAATTAAAGATTAGATCAAGAAGTAGTGAAGTTAGAATTACAGGCTATGAAACTATAACAATAGATGA
>OCVV010885828.1_pt1 | contig 13133 bp, 12 predicted proteins | sample 1539721 | NCBI WGS metagenome assembly OCVV01 (sample SAMN02144230, study PRJEB22623) | gut metagenome | biome: sheep rumen | host: Ovis aries | place: New Zealand
CAGAAGGAAAGAGGATATTAGTTGTAAATAATGGCGCATACAATTCCCGTGCCGTTGAAGTTTGTCAGATGTATCATATCCCGCACATCGACCTCAAGTCCAGTGTTTTTGAGCAGCCTAATTTGGATGATGTTGAGAAGACTCTGAGAGAGAATTCGGATGTGGCGGTTGTTTATTGCTGTCACCATGAGACCGGAACCGGAGTGTTAAATCCTATCCGTGAAATTGGAGCTCTGGCACATAAATATGGAGCGATTTTCATTACAGATACTACATCTAGCCTTGGAATGATTCCTGTGGATGTTGTTAAGGACAATATTGATTTCTGTATGGCCTCCGCGCAAAAAGGTTTGATGGCGATGTCTGGACTATCGTTTATCATTGGGCGACGGGATATCATTGAGGCATCAAAAAACTATCCGTCACGATCATACTATTGCAATTTATATTTACAGTATGAGTACTTTGAGAAGACAGGAGAGATGCATTTTACACCGCCTGTTCAGACTATTTATGCAGCTATTCAGGCTTTGAAAGAGTATTTTGAAGAGGGCGAGGAGGCTAAATTTGCTCGGCATCGTAGAGTTTATGAAGCAATTCGTAAGGGTGTAGAAGAACTTGGATTTGAGACCGTGATTGACCCTAATATAGAGTCCGGACTGGTTGTTTCTGTGAAGTATCCAGATGATCCAAACTGGAGTTTTGAGAAGGTACACGACTATTGTTATGAGCGGGGGTTCACTATTTATCCTGGTAAGATTTCTTCTACAAATACTTTTCGCCTTTGTTCGCTCGGCGCAATTGAGGAGGAGGACATTAAAAGATTTATATCCGTTTTAAAAGAGGCTATGAGATTGCAGAAACATAGTTAAAGTAAATTATTCTGTTGTTTGATATGTCAGTAAATCAATATAGCGAAAAATATAAAATCTCATTATTTAAAGTATTTTATTATCTCATTGATTTTTTGAATCAGCATCATCTACGCTGGTGGGCTGCGTATGGTACACTTATAGGCGCAGTAAGACATCATGGGATAATACCATGGGATGATGATATAGATATATGGATGCCAAGAGATGACTATGAGAGATTACTCTCTCTAAAAGAAAGTTTTTTTGATGGTCGTTACGAAATTGCTCATGTACGGACCGATGCGGGATATGCGGCTCGATTTATGAAAGCTATGGATACAGGAACGACTATTCAGGCACAACGTTTTATCCCTTCTGTAATGGGTGTTTTTGTGGATATTTTCCCATTGGATTCGATGTCTGACTCTATTGACAGTATCCTCTTGATGATGAACAATGTTCGTACTGCATGGTCAGACTATTTTGACTATATAAAACATTATCATATTTCGGATTTTTTTGAGGAAGGTTTCTCTCTAAAAAAGGCATATGTTTATATAAAGACGAACTTAAAGAACAATAATAAGCTCAAAATTAAATCTTTGAGTAGAGCGCTAAATCAAGAAAGTCAAGCCTCATCTTGTTCATTTGGAAAGTCTAAATATTGTTATTCGCTTTATGGCGGTTATGGAGAACGAGACATCTTCCAAACAGAATGGTTTAGAGGTCATCAAGAAGTACAATTCGAAGGATGTATTATTCGAATTCCTAATGGATTTCATGCTATTCTGACAAGATTGTATGGTGATTACATGACTCCTCCTCCGAAGGAAAAACGCACCCCGTCGCATCTTCCATATTATGCCAATTTAAAGGAACGATTGACATTAGAACAAATTTCGATGAGAATCAAGAACGGAGAGGACTTGGTTTTCTAGAATAGATTCTTTGTATGGCTAGCCATATAGGTGACAATAAACGAATAGCCCGTAATACCTTGTTCTTATATATAAGAATGGGTATTGTGATGCTAATTAGTTTATATACAACTAGGATTATACTACGGGTGTTAGGAATTGAGGATTATGGTATTTATAATGTTGTTGGTGGCTTTGTGTCAATGTTCGGCGTTTTGAGTGCGACATTGACAAGTGGTATAAATCGCTTTTATAATTATGAGATTGGAAAGGGCGAAAATGGGAATATCACAGATGTTTATAATATAGCCTTAGTTGTGCAGATACTTCTCGCAATTATTATTTTTATCGTTGTAGAGGGGATAGGAATCTGGTATGTAAACCATGTAATGGTCATTCCTTTGGACCGCTTGAAAGTCGCAAATTGGTTGTTTCAGTTTGCGGTAGTTTCTATGATATTGATTATTATTCAAGCGCCATATTCTTCAGCGATTCTAGCATATGAAAAAATGGATTATTTCGCGATAATTAGTATCGTGGATGCTGTTTTAAAATTAATCGTATGCTTTTTAATCCAATCATTTGAAACGGACAGGCTATTAACTTTTGGTTGGATGATGCTTGTCATATCTTTTTTAAATTATTTCTTATATCGCGGATATGTTTTGCTAAGATTTAAAGGATTTAAGTTTTCTTTTCATATTAATAGAGAATTGCTTAAGGCAATGCTGTCTTTCTCCGGCTGGTCATTATTAAATCCTCTAGCATATATGGCGAGAGGTCAAGGATGTAATTTGGTGTTGAATTACTTTTTGGGCCCTATTGTTAATGCGGCTCAAGGTGTCGCAAATCAGGTCGCATCGGCTGTTGATCAAATGTCGAATAATTTTTCGGTATCTTTTCGTCCGCAAATAATTCAATCATATTCTTGTGGGGAGTATACTCGCACAAAAAGGCTAATGTATAGTATGTCAAAAATTTGTTTCTTTTTGCATGCTTTGTTCGCCGTACCAATTATTTTTGAGATTAATGGTATATTGTCCTTATGGTTGGGTAAAGATTCTGTGCCTGACTTTGCTCCTTCATTTGCGTGTTGGATTTTGATTATCAAATGGATAAATAGTCTTAATCCTCCCATAACAAATGTTATGGCGGCGACAGGGCGTGTACGAAAAATTAATGTTTTTACAGCATGTATAGTAACGAGTATAATACCGATATCTATTCTCCTATTATATTTTGACTGCTCTCCGGTGACAATATATATGGCAATGTTACTCCTAACACTCTTTAATCAATATGCTGGCGTAAGGATTCTATGCGATACATTCCCGGAAGTAACGGTAGGGGATTATTTAAAGAGAATTATTCTCCCTTGTTTGGAATTATCCGTTCTTGCAATTTGTTTCCCTATTTTGCTTAAGGTCGTAATGCCTCCATCCTTAGTACGGCTATTCATAACTATAGGTGGTTCCTTTATTGTTATTATTTTATCGTCGTTTGTCTATTTTGATAAAGAAGAAAAAACATTGCTTAAAACAATGTTGAACGCACTGCTTCAGCGTATTCGGTTGAAAAGATAATATCCAGAAGTATGATTTACTCTCCCTTAATTGAAGTTTGTAATCAAATACGGAATCACTCTCACATTCATATAAGCAGCGGTGCCCAAGTCCCGCATTTGATGGTTAGGGAGATATGTAATCGTGTCAAGGAAGGAAGACTGAAAGACATTCATTTCCACCACTCTTACTCGGAAGGAGAAGTTATTCCAGATGATATGGAAGGTTACGAAATTTATGATGATGTCTTTTTTTCAGGAGCGAAGGCCCGTAAACAAATATTGGGTGGTAATGCTGATTATATCCCGGTCCATCTGGAGGACACGCAGTTATTGTATCGCTCGGGAGCCGTCCATTGTGACGTTGCAATTGTGATGGTGTCATCTCCGGATTATCATGGACGTGTGTCACTTGGTGGAGATTGTGTTTGCTCATTGGGGGCGATTGAGGTGGCGGAAGTCGTTGTTGCCGTGGTTAATGATAATGTTCCGTATTCCTTTGGAGATACTATTATTGAACCGGATAAAATTGATTATTTCATTGAGGATAATAGTACGTTGGACTATTCGCCAAAAAGAGGCCCATCGGTTATTGATGAAAAGATAGGACGATATTGTGCGGAGTTGATTCCTGATGGAGCGTGCCTTCAGATGGGGATTGGGTCCTTGCCAGATGCTTTGGCTGATAATCTCAAAAATCATAAGAACTTAGGCTGTCATTCGGAGATGTTTTCCGATGGTATATTTGAGTTAATTCGAACAGGAGTTATTAATGGGTCTAAAAAAAACATTGATAAGGGTTGTGTCGTGTCCTCATTTATTCTAGGCAGTGCAGATATCTTTAAGTATGTCGATTACAATCAGGATATCCTTTTCAAGGATATTGGATATACAAATAATCCTTTTGTGATTTCTCAAAATGATAATGTGGTTTCGGTCAATGCTGCGATAGAAATAGATATAACGGGACAAGTGTGTGCTGATAGTTTTGGCGATAGAATCATCTCCGGTACGGGTGGACAATTGGATTTTGTTCGTGGCGCTAATCGTTCAAAAGGCGGTTTTTCTATTATAGCACTTCCGTCTCGCTCCAAGATGGGTACATCTAGGATTGTTCCTCATATCACTGTTGGAGGAGGGGTAGTGACCCCCCGTGCAGATGTTCACTATGTTGTAACGGAATATGGGGCAGTGAACCTGTTTGGAAAGACACTTCGAGAAAGGGCGAAGTTATTGATTAATATAGCACATCCTTCAGATAGAGAACATCTAGAGAAAAGAGCTTTTGAGCGCTTCGGGAAGAGATACTAATAACAATGAATAGGTCATTTGATTTACAGGGTTTTAAAGTCATCGTTCTTGGGGGTGATCATTATAACACCTATGGCGTAATCAGAAGTTTGGGAGAGGCAGGCATTTCCCCGTATGTTTTTTTAATAGTGAAAGACAGAAAGCATAGCTATGTAGTTAAAAGTAGGTATGCTAAACAGGTGATCATCGTTCCCAAGTGTAATGATCTTTCTCATCTTCTACTGGAAAACATAGATGGAGATAATAATATAGTAATCTGTTGCTCGGATGAGGCAGAAGAACTTATTTTGGAGCATTACGAGGAATTGTCTCCGCGTTTTATTTTACCGGTTTGCCGGGATTATCACAAGACAAAAGAATTGATGAACAAAATGAGCATTGGCTCTTTTGCACAAGAATATGGTATTTCCGTTCCGCGATCATGGGTCATTGTCAAAGGGGACGTCCCTTATGATATAGATTATCCGTGTATTACAAAACCTCTTTATAGTGTAAAGGGGGGAAAGGAAGATATTGTAAGATGTGATTCTCCCTCTGATCTTGAGGCCGTATTATATACTCATTCCTGTACTCAGTTTTTAGTACAAGAATATGTCCCCTATGAGAAAGAGGTTAGTATTCTGGGAGCAGCCTTGCCAAACGGCGATGTTATTTTTTCGGGATGTATTGATAAAATTCGTACTTGTATGATAGGGACATCGTCCTTTGCGGTAATGAACGATAATTTAGTCCTGGGTGATAACTTGCCGAAACTGAGGGATCTAATTATAGGGAGTGGATATAGGGGGCTTTTTAGTGCGGAGTTTTTATTATATAAGGATGTGTTTTATTTTTTAGAAGTTAATTTTAGAAATGATGGTAATGCATATGTTTCAACAGCTTCAGGAGTTAATCTTCCGTTTCAGTATGTGTTGAGTTTTATTGATCCTACTTATCATGTCGATTCGGGAAAATATCCATGCTATTTTATGTTGGAACTTGAGGATCTTCTAAGTAAGAAGAGGAATCATGTTTCATTAAGACAATGGTTTAATGATGTGAGAAGGACGGACTGCTTTCTTGTATATGATAAGAAAGATAAAGCACCATTTATAAAGAAATGTATATTAACACTTCGAAATCTTATGGGACGAATTATAGAAAAAATTTAAACGAAAATCATTATGGAAATAATTAATAAGATTAAAAAGTATGGACTTAAGGAAGGAATTCGTTATGTTCTTCGGGAAGTATTCCATATTGACTATTGTAAAGCACATTATCTAAGGCTCAATATTGATATCGAGAAAACAAGTGAACTTTTGCATGATTTTGATTTGCCAGTGAAGGAATTATCCTATGAAGATTTCCTTAAAGGTGACCGAACTGTTTTCAAAGGAGAAAAACTTGAGATTTATCATCGTAGATGTCAGGATCCAACATATAAAGCATATGGCATCATTGAAAATGGAGAGTTGATTTATTCAACTTGGATCTCATATCATCGTATGGGAATGTCTGTGGAAAGAAAAGCGATGTTTTTGTTACCCAATGAAGGGTATTTAGAAGATTCATATTGTGCCCCATCTGCACGAGGAAGAGGACTACATTCAAAAATGAATAATTTCCGTATAAAAAAAATATATGAATCAGGAAGAAATCGTGTAATTGCAATTGTCATTGATGGGAATGTGCCTGCGATGAAAGTACAATTAAAAAGTGGATTCGAAGAGTTGGGGACTTTCTGGCAAGGTTATTTCTTAGGAATAAAAATCAATACACTAGATAAAAAAAGATTTGATGATAAATGAAGTTGTTGAAAAGAATACGGTATAATCAACTTTGGAATATCGGTTTTTGTGAACAATCTATTTCAGAGGTGTTTCAGGAATACTCGTTGCGAAAAATTAGATGGCTTAAACATCCGTATCGTGATAGGTGGTTTGCTGACCCGTTTTTATTGGATGTAAATGATGATACGATAATAATCTTTGTAGAAGAACGATTAATAGAAGGCGATAAAGGCTATCTTTCAGAATTGTTAATAGAAAGAAAAACGCTGAAATTGTTGGAAAGGAAAGTGATATTAGAGCAAGAATCACATTTGTCTTATCCGGCGATTGTGCGATTTGAGAATAGTGTTTATGTATATCCGGAAAATGCACTTGGGGGAGCATTAAAGATATATTCTTATGATCCTACAAATCATTGCCTCGTAAATCCACGAATTATTCTAGATGAGAGCGTTGCAGACGCGACTATCTTTAATTATGGTGGACATTTCTATATCATTGCGACTAAATACCCGAATTCACAGGAGGATGCGTTTCTGTATAAGGCGGATAAGATAGATGGTCCATATAAACAAGTTAGTAGTCTCCCGATACAAAACGATCGCAGTTGCTCTCGTCCAGCAGGGAACTTGTTTACGTATAATGGCGTTTTATTCCGTCCGGCTCAAGACTGTTCGAAAAATTATGGTGGGGGACTATCTATTATGATGATTAATAACCTTTCTCCATATGATGAACAACTCATTCTAAAGGTAAAACCGGAGAGTGTTCGATATAATTTAGGAATTCATACATTCAATTGTTCGGATAACCTCATTGTAGTTGATGGATGCGGCTATCTATCTCCTCTTCTTGGGAGGGTCTATTATTCCCGTTTTATTAGAAAAGTGGGATCAATTATTAAAATGAGTAATAGCTTAAAGCTATAGAACGAAATGAAGGTCTTCTTCCTGGTTTTTTTTGTGTCATTCCTTCTGTCATTGTTTCTCCCTGATAGGACGGAGAAGCAATGGCGATGGAAACTAGTGATAATATTTATTCCGTTGTGCTTATTTGGTGCGTTACGAATTGATTTTGGCAATGATTATACAATTTATGAGAATTATTTTTATGAGTTTCATAGTGGGGTCAATTTCTCCTTTGATGAGTCATCGCATGCAGAGATCGGATATCAGTTACTGTGTTTTTTGATGCCTTCATATCGATCAATACTTGTCCTTAACTCTATACTGTTGTGTCTTTCGTTGGCTCTGTTTTGTTATCAGAATGTCCCCCGAAAATTAATCTGGCTTGTTGTTTTGTTGATTTTCTTAAATGGACAGAAAGATATTTATGGAAATTTGGTTGGATTACGAAATGGATTTTCAGTAATTGTATTTTTATTAGGGACAGTATTGATTCAAAAACGGAAGCTATTGCTTTTTTTAATTTTTGCCATTATTTCTGCATCGTTCCATACCTCGGCCATATTATTTCTTCCTGTGGCTTATTTAGTTGGTCAGAATATTCGTTTCTCATATACCGAAGTAATTGTATGGGCAATGGGGATATTGTTTTTATTGGTAACAAGCCTTTCGGGTATTCTTGACTTAATTACTCCATTTATTACCCGCTATATGGATCGCTATGAAACATATATTGAGAACTTTGTTGAGCATAGAGGGTTATTAATGACCTTCTCTAGTTTGATGATATTTATTTTCTATAGTTTATTACTGATGGAAAATCGAGAATGCTTTTCAGAGGAACAGAATTCTTTATGTCGACTTGGACTTTTGTATATTGCATCTAATCTTATGGGGTCTTTATCAATGAGAGCTGGATATTTTTACATAGTTTTATTTATAGGTGCAGTTTCTCTATTATTCTCTAAAAGAGGGAAGCATGATGCGATAGGATATGTCTTCGTTTCATTAGTCGTATTGACATCAGCTTACTCATTATACCTATGGATGATGGCATCCCATGTTCATAACAATCCTTTATATACAGTTTACCATAGTTTAATTGGCTCTTGGTGATGGAATTGATAGAAAAAACTAATTATTTGTATAAAAAGACTCATATCCCGGCAGTTTCTGTTATAACAACAGTGTATAATCGTCGAGATGTTTTACTTCGGGCAATGAAGTCTGTGGACTGCCAGATTTTTCGTAATATTGAATATATTGTAGTTGATAATGGGTCCTCAATTAATATAGATGATGTTGTATATAATTTTATGGATTCCGCAACGATTCCTGTTTTGTATATAAAACGTACTCATGGCATAGGGCCACATACTGGGAAGAATACGGCAATTCAAGCAGCAAGGGGCGATTACCTAGTGATGTTGGATTCGGATGATGAACTTCTTCCGAATGCTATCGAGGTGCTATATAATACGTGGAAGTCAATCCCTGAAGGCAAGAGAACAACATATCGTGAAGTCGTTGCTCTATGTGAGGATGAAAACGGAACCAGAATAGGCGGCCTTTTTCCCCCGTGTTTAAATTCCAGTTCAAAACGGGCAGCCTCTAAAATATGGCATCAGAAAGAGTTTTCTGTTGAGCATGTCAATATGAGTGTGACGGCTCAATTGAAGTCGTATCCGTTTCCCGAGCCAGAAGGTGTAACGTGGGTTGTAGATAGTATAGTTTTATGGGACCGTCTAAGCAAGTTGTATCGATCTTATTTCATCAATGACTGCCTTAAACGTTATTATGTTGGCTCTATTGATTCAATTTCTAATTCTCAAATTAAGAAAATAACATTTCAACATTGTATCAATATGCTTTTTGCATATAAATTTTGGTTGAATCATCTAGATGAGTATGATTTTTCTTTTAATCAGTATATTAAGCGGCTGTTGCATTATTGTATATTCTACAATATCTTATTGCTGGAAAAGCATTTGCCAGAATATGATTGGTTTAAACAAAAAGTGAATGGGGTGATTAATCAAATATGGATAGGATTGTTATGGATTCCTTCAATATTGGGAGCTAAATACTTTATTAAAAATAAGATGAGTATATGAAAACAGTTATCCTTGCTGGCGGCTTTGGTACAAGAATCTCTGAAGAGTCGGCGTTTAAGCCCAAACCTATGATTGAGATAGGGGGTATGCCCATACTATGGCATATTATGAAATTATATTCTCATTATGGATTCAATGAGTTTGTGATTTGTGCTGGATATAAACAGCATGTGATAAAAGAATGGTTCGCAGATTATTTCTTGCACACCTCTGATGTTACTTTCGATTTCACCGGGGGTGAACAAGAAATGATTGTGCATCGAAAGCATGCAGAGCCTTGGCGGGTTACTGTAGTTGACACTGGCCTGAATACTCAAACGGGAGGGCGGGTAAAAAGAATTAAAGATTATATCGGGAATGAGCCGTTTATGCTAACATATGGAGATGCGGTCGGAGATATTAATATAAATGAGTTGTTACAGTATCATAAAACACATGGGAGAATCGGGACAGTTTCGGTTTATAATTTTGGACAGAATAAGGGGGTACTTGAGATAGAGAATGGAGAGGTTAAGGCATTTCGAGAGAAATCCGATTTGGACGGAGATCTTATCAATATTGGCTTTATGGTCTTTCAACCCGAGTTCTTTGATTATATAGACGGAGAGACGACAGTATTAGAGAAAAATCCGATGGCTCGTCTATTAGCAGAAGGACAACTTATGGCATATACCCATAAAGGTTTTTGGCAGTGTATGGATACGTTAAGAGAAAAAGAAAAATTAGAATCTTTATGGAGTTCGCCTTCATGCCCTTGGAAACTTGATTAATTCTTAAGAAAATGTTTAAAGATGGTTTTTATAAGGGGAAACGAATCCTTATAACCGGACATACTGGATTTAAGGGGTCGTGGCTTTCAATTTGGCTTCATTCTTTGGGGGCAGAGATAATAGGTGTTGGACTAGATCCATATTCGGAGAGAGACAATTTTGTTCTTTCTGGTATCGGAAAGAAGATAATGGCAGATATTCGTGCTGATATACGAGATGGAGAAAGTCTAAAGGCAATTTTTGCTCAGTTTCAACCAGAGATTGTTTTTCATCTTGCAGCTCAACCACTTGTTCGTTTAAGTTATTACATTCCCATGGAAACATATCAAGTTAATGTTATGGGGACGGTAAATGTATTAGAGGCGATTCGTGCGACAAAAAGTGTTCGTGTTGGTGTTATGATAACTACGGATAAGTGTTATGAGAACAGGGAAGTTTTAACTGGATATAAAGAGAATGATCCTTTTGGTGGCTATGATCCATATTCATCATCCAAAGGTGCGTGCGAGATTGCAATTCAATCGTGGCGTCGTAGTTTTTTTAATCCGGATAAATATGGGAAAACACATCATGTTAGTTTGTCAAGTGCAAGGGCTGGAAATGTTATTGGTGGAGGAGACTGGGCAAAAGATCGTATTATACCAGATTGTATTCGAGCATTGGAAAATGGAATCCCCATTGAAATTCGTAACCCTCATGCAATCAGGCCATGGGAGCATGTCCTCGAACCCCTGTCGGGATATATGCTTCTTGCTGAAAAGATGTGGGATGCCCCCCAATCATATTGTGAGGGGTGGAATTTCGGCCCAGAGCAGGATTCCATATTAACGGTATGGGAGATAGCCTCCGAGATTGTACGCATTTTTGGTTATGGGGGATTAAAAGATGTTTCATCTCTAGAGAATCTCCATGAGGCAAGTCTTTTGATGCTGGATATTACGAAAGCAAAGACACGGTTAGGATGGACTCCCAGAATGGATGCGCATCAAAGTGTTTCACTTACAGCTGATTGGTATAAACGATATAAATCGGAAAATGTATATAATTTGTGTTTAGAAGAAATATCTAAATATATTGGCTAGAGAATTATGGAGAAGATCATCATTACAGGTGCGGATGGATTTGTCGGTAGTTATACTGTCAAGTTTTTTCTAGAACAAGGCAAAACGGTTTTGGCAATTGATATGAGCCCCGCACCTCGCCGTCTTGTAGAACACGAAAATTTACGCTATGTACAATGCGATATTTCAGATATTGGTCATCTTAAAAAGAGTATACCACAAGGGGAGTATGATACGTTTATTCATTTTGCATGGGCTGGGTCTGCCGGCCCAGAGAGAATGGATTATAAACTTCAGATGAAGAATGCTTTAAATACAGTTGCATGTATGCAAGCGGCTAAAGAACTGGGATGTTCAAGATTCGTCTGCGCGGGAAGTATTATGGAGTATGAGGTTGAAGCATCGATACATTCTCAAGGTAGTCGTCCGGGGATGACGTATATATATGGAATGGGGAAACACATTGCTCACTGTATGTGTAAAAGTGTCGCTGTCAATATGGGTATTGATTTGTTATGGCCAATGATTACAAATGCATACGGGGTCGGAGAATTCTCACCTCGGTTCGTAAATACTACACTCCGAAAAATTATTAAAGGAGAGCCACTTCAATTTACGGCTGCTACTCAGAATTATGACTTTGTTTATGTCAGCGATGTGGCCAAAGCCTTCTATTTAGTGGCAGAAAGAGGAAAGCCATTTTGTGAGTATATGATAGGAAGTGGTAATGCTCGTCCGCTAAAAGAATTTATTTTTGAGATGGTGTCGGCATGTAACTCGACTAATCAGCCTATCTTTGGTGATATCCCATTTACTGGGACCAATATGCCATTAAGTGTGTTTGACATCAAACCAATTCAAGAAGACTGTGGGTTTATCCCCCGTATTTCATTTGCAGAAGGAACAAAGATGACTATGGACTGGCTTAAAACGGTTGAACATGATAACGAAATTTTGTTTTGAGGAATTGGATCTTAAAGGGGCATATAAGATTCAACCATTTTATGCCACGGATGAGCGTGGCGGATTCATTAAGGATTATAATGAAGAGATTTTTCAAACAAATGGTATTGATCATAAGTTGAAAGAAGTATTTTACACCATTTCTAAGAAGGGTGTTATCCGTGCTATTCATTTTCAACTAGCGAAACAGCAGGCAAAGTTAGTTCGTTGTGTTAGTGGGCATATATATGATGTTATCGTAGATCTTCGTCCTCACTCGATCACTTTTGGACAGTGGCGAGGTTTTGATCTAACAAGTGAGAATCAACAGGAGTTATTTGTTCCTCAGTTTTTTGGTCACGGCTATCTGGTATTGGAGGATAGTGTTGTCAGCTATAAGTGTGGTGAGGTTTTTTATTCAGAGGGAGATTCCGGGATTATGTTTGATGATCCAGAGATCGGAATTGATTGGCCATTGGAACGGATAGGGGGGCGAGAGAATCTTATCATTTCTCAGAAAGATCAACAGTTAATGAGTTTTGAAGCATACAAGGCTCTTATGAAATGAAGAGAAAACTTTTATTTATAGTAACCTACTTTGATATTGGGGGGATAAGCCGCTCTCTCCAGAATTTGTTATTGTCTGTTGACGCGACGCTATACGAGATTGATGTTTTTGGGATGGCGCATGAGGGGAATTGTTCCGTGGATTTTAAGAATTGTAGAATATTCCCCAAGAATATTTTTATGGATTGTTGTGTGGGTCACCTAAATAAGAAGAGGGGACTTTCATGGATTGGGTCGGCCGTAATCAAGTTTTTAAATAGATTATTTGGGGATAAACTTCGCCAGCGAATCTATTCTAGGACGGCAGATGAATTAAGGAGAAACGGATATGATTTTGTTATTGCATATAGTGAGGGGGC
>OCVV012866161.1_pt1 | contig 13131 bp, 12 predicted proteins | sample 1539721 | NCBI WGS metagenome assembly OCVV01 (sample SAMN02144230, study PRJEB22623) | gut metagenome | biome: sheep rumen | host: Ovis aries | place: New Zealand
CACATCACCGGAAAGGCGGTTGTGCAGCCGCACGGACGCAGGCTGCTTGTGCAGAATCCGCCCGCTCTGCCGCTGACCACGCAGGAGATGGACGCGGTATATGGCCTGCCGTATCAGCGCACCTATCATCCGTCCTATGAGGCGGAGGGCGGCGTGCCGGCGATTGCGGAGGTACAGTTTTCCATCATCCACAACCGCGGCTGTTTCGGCGGCTGTAATTTCTGCTCGCTGGCATTTCATCAGGGACGGTTTATTTCGTCCCGTTCGCATGAATCCGTTCTCGCGGAGGCGAGACGCATCGCGCAGCATCCCGATTTTAAGGGGTATATTCACGATGTCGGCGGACCGACTGCAAATTTCCGCTTTCCCGCCTGTGACAAGCAAAAGGAGCACGGCCTGTGCCGCGACAAACGCTGTCTGTTCCCGCACGCCTGTCCGAATCTCAAGGCCGACCATTCCGATTATCTGACGCTGCTGCGCCGTCTGCGGGCGATTCCGGGTGTCAAAAAGGTGTTCGTGCGTTCCGGCCTGCGGTATGACTATATGATGGCGGACGACAACGACGAATTTTTCCTCGAGCTGGTGCGCTATCACATCAGCGGACAGCTCAAGGTTGCGCCCGAGCACATGAGCGACAACGCGCTGTACTATATGGGCAAGCCGTCGTTCGATGTATACGAACGGTTCAAACGCAGATATGAGCGCATCAACAAGAAGCTGGGGAAAAAACAGTATCTGGTGCCCTACCTGATGTCATCCCATCCGGGCGCGGAGCTGAGCGATGCGGTGCATCTGGCGGAATATCTGCATTCGATCGGCTATATGCCCGAGCAGGTGCAGGATTTTTATCCCACACCGGGCACACTGTCCACAGCTATGTATTATTCCGGCATTGACCCGCGCACGATGAAACCGGTTTATGTGGCCAAGACACCGGAGGACAAGGCGATGCAGCGCGCACTGCTGCAGTGGCGCAGACCGGACAAACGCGCGCTCGTCATCCGCGCCCTGCAAAAAGCGGGGCGGGAGGATTTGATCGGCTATGGAAAGGAATGCCTGATTCGTCCGCGCAAGGGCGAACAGTTTGCACATCTGCGTGCACGGGACACCGGCAGCCGTCCGGCGCCGCGCGGACGGGACAGAAAACGTTCGGACAGCCGTCCGGCAAAACGGAAGGCCGGCTGGGCAAAGCCAAAGAAAAAGAGATAATATCGCGGTTTTTGGGAGAAAAAAAGCCGCTGAGATAGATGGAGAATGATTTTTTATGTGGATTGCAGACCAATGGAAGGAATTTGAGGTGCTCGACTGCGGCGGGGGCGAGAAAGCGGAGCGCTGGGGAAAGCAGGTGCTGGTGCGTCCCGACCCGCAGGCAATCTGGTCCAAACAGCGCGGCGTTTCCGCATGGGCACATGCGGACGCGACCTATCACCGCTCGTCCTCGGGCGGCGGAAAATGGCAGATTCGCAAATTGCCGCCGCAGTGGGACATTCATTACCGCGAGCTGACCTTCCACATCAAGCCGATGAACTTCAAGCACACCGGTCTGTTTCCGGAGCAGGCGGCGAACTGGGATTTTATCGACGGACTGATTCGCCGTTCGGACAAGCCGGTGCGGGTGCTCAATCTGTTCGCGTATACCGGCGGCGCGACGCTGGCGGCAGCGGCGGCAGGTGCGAGCGTCTGCCATGTGGATGCCTCGAAGGGCATGACACAGTGGGCGCGAGAAAATGCGGCGGCATCCGGACTTGCCGACCGCCCCATCCGCTGGATTGTGGATGACTGCAAAAAGTTTGTCGAGCGCGAAATTCGCCGCGGGCGGCGGTATGACGGCATCATCATGGACCCGCCGAGCTACGGGCGCGGTCCGACCGGCGAGGTCTGGAAGATCGAAAACGACATCGCGGGCTTTGTCGAGCTGGTATCCGGCGTGCTGTCGGATGACCCGCTGTTTTTCCTCATCAACAGCTACTCCACCGGCCTGTCCCCGTCGGTCATGGGTTATCTGCTCGGAACGATGGTCGCGCCGCGCTTCGGCGGGCACATCGACTGTCAGGAACTGGGACTTCCGGTGCGCTCGACCGGACTGGCACTGCCGTGCGGCAGTACGGCGCGCTGGGTCAATCCGAATCGCTAAGGCGGACTGTTTTCAGGGGAAAGGGTATCATGTCGGAAATGATTCAGGCGGAAGGCTTGACCTTTCGCTATACAGACCTGTCTCATGCGTCGCATCTGGCACTGGACAGCGTCAATCTAACCGTGCCGCACGGACAGTTTGCGGCAATTCTCGGCCGAAACGGCTCGGGAAAATCGACGTTTGCGCGCCATTGCGGCGCGATTGCGCTGCCCTCGGGCGGACGCATTCTCGTCGATGGAATGGATACCATGCAGGAGGAGCGCGTGTGGGATATCCGCCGCGTCTGCAGCATGGTGTTCCAGAATCCGGACAATCAGCTCGTCTCCACCGTCGTGGAAGAGGATGTGGCATTCGGTCTGGAAAATATGGGTGTGGAACCCGGAGAGATCCGGCGGCGTGTGGACGAGGCGCTCCGCCTCGTCGGGATGTATGAATTTCGTCAGCACGCACCGCATCTGCTGTCCGGCGGACAGAAGCAGCGGATTGCGATTGCAGGCGTTCTGGCAATGGAGCCGAAGTGCATCGTGCTCGATGAGCCGACGGCGATGCTCGACCCGCGCGGGCGCGCGGATGTCATGCGTGTGCTGCGCCGCATGCACAGGGAGAAGGGCATCACGATCATACTCATCACGCATCACATGGACGAAGCCGCACAGGCGGAGCGCGTCGCGGTGCTGGACGGCGGGCATCTGGTACTGGACGGCACGCCGCGCGAGGTGTTTGTACAGACGGAACGCCTGCGCACGCTCGGCCTCGATGCGCCGCAGAGTGTTCAGCTGCTCGCGGCGCTGAACAATCAGGTAAATGCCGGTCTGGCACTGGACGCGCTGACGGTCGAGGAATGCGCCGACCGGCTGGAGGCGTGGCTGAAAGGAGGCTGCACACATGCGACAGACACCCATTCTTGAGGTGCGCGGCCTGACCCATGTGTACAGCGCGGGCACGCCGTTTGAACAAAAGGCGCTCGATGACATCAATCTGACCGTCAAACAGAGCGAATTTATTGCAATTATCGGGCATACCGGCTCGGGAAAATCGACGCTGATTCAGCATTTGAACGGTCTGCTGCGTCCGACGGCGGGGCGGGTTTTGTTCCGCGGACGGGATATTTTTGCCGAAAAGAAGGAGCTGCGCGACATTCGCTTCCGCATCGGGCTGCTGTTCCAGTATCCGGAATATCAGCTGTTTGAGGAGACGGTCGGACAGGACATCGCATACGGGCCGGTAAACATGGGACTGGATCATCAGGAGATCACACAGCGCGTGAATGATGCGCTGGACGCGGTCGGACTGCCGCGGTCCATCGCGGAAAAATCGCCGTTTGAGCTGTCCGGCGGACAGAAACGCCGGGTTGCACTGGCCGGCATTCTTGCGATGCGGCCGGAGGTGCTTGTGCTGGATGAGCCGACCGCGGGTCTCGACCCGGAGGGGCGCAGAGAGATGTTCGAGCTGATTCAGCGGCTGCACGACCGGAACGGAACAACGATTATTCTGGTCACACATTCTATGGAGGATGCGGCGCGCGTCGCATCGCGTCTGGTTGTCATGCAGCACGGACGCATTTTCCTGACCGGCGCACCGTCCGAGGTATTTGCACAGGCGCAGGCGCTCGAACGCACCGGCCTGTCTGTGCCGCAGGTTACAAAAATCATGCTGGAGCTGAAAAAGCGCGGCCTGCCGGTGGATGCCCGCTGTTATACCGTGGAGCAGGCTGTGAGGCAGCTGACGGCGTGGTGGGGGGAGGTGCACCGATGCTGAGAGATATTACGCTCGGCCAGTATTTTCCGGGAAATACACGGATGCACCGCGTGGACCCGCGCACAAAAATTCTTCTGGTGACAGCGATCATTGCTGCGCTGTTTGTGTGCAGCAATGTTCCGTCCTACCTTGTGCTGACAGTTTATATTCTGGGTCTGACCGCCGCTTCCAAGCTCAAGCTGCGCATGGTGCTGCGCGGACTCAGGCCCATTCTGGTTATTATTTTGTTTACGGCTGTGCTCAATCTGTTCCTGACGCCGGGCGAGACCGTACTGTGGCGCGCAGGCGTGCTGAGCATCACGAGTGCGGGCGTCAGCAAAGCGATACTGATTGCGGCGCGGCTGATTCTGCTCATCGCAGGCGCTTCGCTGCTGACCTACACCACCTCGCCGATTCAGCTGACGGACGGTCTGGAGCGCCTGCTCTCGCCGCTCAAAAAGCTGCATCTGCCCATCCATGAGCTGGCGATGATGATGTCGCTGGCGCTGCGGTTCATCCCGACACTGGTGGAGGAGACCGAAAAAATCATGCGCGCACAGCGTGCGCGCGGCGCGGATTTTGACACCGGAAATCTGCTGCATCGGGCACGCGCGCTGGTGCCCATTCTGGTACCGCTGTTCGTCTCGGCGCTGCGGCGGGCGGATGAGCTGGCAACCGCGATGGAATGCCGCCTGTACCGCGGCGATATCGGGCGCACGCGGCTGCGGCAGCTGCGCTTCGGACGGGATGATGTGATCTGCGCGGCGGCAGCGGTGCTGTTTCTCGGCGGCGCGATCATGCTTCAGGTACTGCTGTGACAGCGGCAGAGCGGAAGAAAGGAGAGAATATGTATCGTCTGATTGCACTCGATCTGGACGGCACGGTGCTGACCAGTGATGTGGATATTCTGCCGTCGACGGCGGAGGCGGTTGCGTATGCCCGCAGCCGGGGGGTCAAGGTCATCGTCTGTACCGGACGGATCGTGGGGGAAGCTGCGGTTTTCGCAAAGGAAATCGGGGCATCCTCTCTGCTGATTTCTGCGGGCGGCGCGGCAATCTCTGACGTGCGCAATGCGCGCAATGTCAAGGAATGGGCGATGCCGTGGGACATCGGCGCACAGGTGGTCGAGGCGGTGCAGAACCGCCCGGTTACGGTCATGATTTATGTCGGCGACCGCCTGTACTTAAATCCGTATTCTGACGAAATTTTGTCCAATACCAAGCGCACGGAGGGTTTTTGGGCGAGCAAGGTTGTCCTGCCGGATGTTGCCGCAGCCATCCGGGAACACAAATTTCCGGTTTCCAAGGTGTTTGCACGCGGAGAGACAGAGGTGCTCGCGGAAGCGCTCGGTGAAATCAATCTCCTGCCCGGCATCCACATCACACGCTCTGCGGAGAACAATTTTGAGGTCATGCCGAAGGGCGTCAACAAAGGACTGGCGCTGCGTGAGCTGGCACATGTCATGGGTATTTCCCTCGACCAGATCATGGCAATCGGCGACAGTGACAACGATACCGATATGCTGAAAATTGTCGGCATGCCCGTCGTCATGGGCAACGGAGATGACGCCGTCAAGCAGCTCGCGCGATACATAACCGACACCAACGACAACGGCGGTGTCGCACAGGCGATTTACCGCTTCATTTGAATTTCGATAAAAAGCAAAGCCGCCGCCCCTGCAAATGCGGGAACGGCGGTATTTTTGTGCGTTTTTCGCATGGTTTCATGCGCTTGCGCGCTGCTGCCGGCACAGCACCGGACATGCGGCAGAAGGTATCCACGGCCAGAGGCAGTCAGGCCGACAAATTTTTACACCTTGCGGTTGCGCTTCTGCCACTCGCGCGGCGGAATGCCGAACACCTTGTGGAAAGCGCGGGAGAAGTGCAGCTGATTGGGATAGCCGACCGAACGGGCAATGGCGGCAATCGGCGCAGCGGCGCGCTCGAGATAGCTGCATGCAATTTTCATGCGGTGGCGGATCAGATACTCCTGCGTGGTCATACCGGTCGCGTCGCGGAACAGCTTGCCGAGATAACTGCGGTTGAGTCCGCAGTACTCTGCGACATCCTCCACGGAGATATCCTGCGGATATTTTGTCTCAATGAAACGAATGGATTTGTCGACATAGTAGCGCTGAAGGTTGGCAACCTTCGGCTGAACGGGACGGGGGGTTTCGCGCAGCAGACAGTCGAGAATCTGCATGGCTTTGCCTGTCGCGCACAGCGGACCGTATTCCTGCGCAGGATCGGTCAGGGAAGCGAACAGAGCGGCAGCCTCGGACTGCTCAGCCGGAACAGTCGGCATGAGGGTGGGCTTCTGCGGCGTCAGACCTGCGCGCTGCAGCACGGCCGGCACGGCGTCACCCGACAGCTCCATCCACATGCCGCCGGATTTTCCGCCTGCCAGTGCGGAACAGTTGACGCACTGACCCGGGAACAGAACAACGACCATGCCCGGCTCAATGGTGTGTACGGAAGCCCCGAGCTTGACAGAGCCGCCTTCTCCGGTGACGTAAACAACGATGGTGTTTTCTGTCAGGAAAGGGAGCAGCGTTTCGTCCGCATCACCGGTGAAGCGTCCATACTGCTTGAGGGATAGTTCTGCGTAACCGGTGGAGTCGCAGAAACGATTTGTAATTTCGGACATAAAAATCTCTCCTTGCTTTTGCCGCCGGCGTCGAGGGGGAGACACCGACATATGCAGTTATTCGATCATTATTGCTCTAATTGTATTCATTATACGGAAAAATGATACATAATTCAAGGGGAAAGAATGAATTATTTTGTATCTGCGAATAATTTCCATATTGCAATAAAATGACGATGAAAAAGAGCCGGAATACCCGCCCTGACCAATCGTCAAATGTTTTATTTTGAATAAAAAAGAGGAACATTGCGTTAGCGGAAAGGATATATTTTTGTTCAAAAACAGAAGAAAAAAACGATATATGCAATAAAAAAGAAAAATCAGCTTGCGCCGGAAAACCGTCCGGCTCGTTGGACAACCGGGGCAAAATGTGCAGACAAGCCGGCGGCAGGAGCATCAACATGGTATATTTTATGAAAAATGGCAAATTTAGGCGATTATTTTGACGCAAAATTATCACCCATACCCAAAAGATTTCCGCAGAAATACTTGTCATAAAACTGCGGTTGTGATAAAGTAAACGAGATGGGTGGTATTGATGCGGACGGCGGAATTCCGCTGCCGGAAACAAACTGCACCGGATGTTTTTTCTTACTTTTTTCGGCACGGTTCACAGCGCAGACCTGCGAGTGAAACCGATGCACAGGGGATCGCCGCCGGACGAGCACACGGAGGTGGTTCATATGAAAATTGGATTTATCGGCGCGGGAAAGGTCGGTACGTCGCTGGGCAAGCTGTTTGCACACCACGGCGTCTCCGTCACCGGTTATTACAGCCGTACCCCGCAGCACGCCGAGCAGGCAGCAGCATTCACACAGTCAAACTGCTATTCTTCACTGGCGGACATTCTGGACGCGAGCGATACCCTGTTCGTGACCACGCCGGACGGCGTGATCGGCCGCATTTGGGACGACCTGGCGGCGCTGCCGATCAAAAGTAAATGTATTTGCCATTGCAGCGGTGCGCTGCCAAGCGCGGTCTTCGCCTCGGCGGAGAAGTGCGGGGCGCGGGTATGCTCGGTTCATCCGCTGCTGGCAGTCAGCGACAGGTTTTCCTCCTGGCAGCAGCTGGAAGGCGCGTTTTTCACGCTGGAAGGCAGCGGCGCGCCGGAAATGGCGGAGCTTCTGCACAGCTGCGGCGCACAGACGGCAACCATTGCCGCGGCGGACAAGGCGCGCTACCATCTGGCAGCGTGCGTGGTGAGCAATCTGGCGGTCGGGCTGTCCCATTGGGGCATGCAGCTTCTGGAGCAGTGCGGCTTCACGGCGGAGCAGGCACAGACGGCGCTCACACCGCTGATTCTCGGCAATGCACAGGCTGTCTGCTCGAAGGGACCGCGCGATGCGCTCACAGGACCCGCAGAACGCGGCGATGTGGAGACCATCCGGTCGCATATGGCGTGTCTGAGCCGCGAGGATCAGGCGCTTTATGCCCTGCTGACGCGAAAGCTGTGCGATCTGGCGCAGCAAAAACATCCTGACAGAGATGATACTGCCCTCAGAACTTATTTGGAGGGATTGTTATGAAAAACACAGTCGTCACTTTCCAGCAGGCAAAACAGAACAACATCAAACAGACCATGCTCACGGCCTACGACTATTCTACTGCCAAGCTCATCGATGCAGCGGGCGTCAATGCAATCTTAGTCGGCGATTCGCTGGGCATGGTCTGCCTTGGTTATGAGGATACGCTGTCCGTCACAATGGAGGATATGATCCATCATACGGCGGCAGTTGCTCGCGGCGCGAAAAATGCGCTGCTCGTTGCGGACATGCCGTTCATGTCCTATCAGACATCCACCTATGACGCCCTGGTCAACGCCGGCCGTCTGATGAAGGAAGGCCGCGCACAGGCTGTCAAGCTCGAGGGCGGCGCCGCGGTCTGCGAACAGATTCGCGCGATTGTCGACGCGTCCATTCCGGTCTGCGCCCATATCGGTATGACACCGCAGTCGGTCAATGCGTTTGGCGGCTTCCGCGTACAGGGCAAGGGCGAGGCTGCGGCACAGAAGATTCTCGACGATGCACGCCGCGTACAGGAGGCAGGCGCCTTCGCCGTAGTACTGGAGTGTGTACCGGCACCGCTGGCAAAGAAGATCACAGAGGAGCTGGACATCCCGACCATCGGCATCGGCGCAGGTCCGGACTGCGACGGACAGGTGCTCGTCTATCAGGATATGCTGACCATGTTTTCCGACTTTACACCGAAATTTGTCAAGCCGTTTGCGAATGTCGGTGAAGCTATGACGGCGGGCTTCAAGGCTTATATTGAGGAAGTGCAGAACGGCACCTTCCCGGCAAAGGAGCACACCTTTAAGATGGATGAAAGCATCATTGACAAGCTGTATTAATCACCGGTTCATTCACACGAATGACTGATTGCAGAGAGGAACGCAAATGACTATCGTAAAAACCATTGAAGAAGTGCGCGCACAGGTGAAGGCATGGCGCGCAGAGGGCCTGACCGTGGGACTGGTTCCGACGATGGGCTATCTGCACGAGGGTCATCAGAGCCTGATTGCCCGCTCCGTTGCGGAAAATGACCGCACGGTCGTCTCCGATTTCGTCAATCCGATTCAGTTCGGGCCGTCGGAGGATCTCGCCACCTACCCGCGCGATATCGACCGCGATGCGGCGCTGTGCGAGCAGACCGGCGCCGACCTGATTTTCCATCCGGAGGCAGAGGAAATGTACGCGCCGGATTTCTGCACCTATGTGGACATGGATCATCTGACCAAGGGTCTGTGCGGCAAGACGCGCCCGACCCATTTCCGCGGCGTGTGCACCGTCGTCAGCAAGCTGTTTCACATTGTTCAGCCGGACCGCGCGTATTTCGGACAGAAGGACGCCCAGCAGCTGGCAGTCATCCGCCGCATGGTGCGCGACCTGAATATGCCGCTGGACATTGTCGGCTGCCCGATCATCCGCGAGGCGGACGGTCTGGCGAAGAGCTCGCGCAATACCTATCTGAGCGCAGCGGAGCGTCAGGCGGCGCTGTGCCTGTCCCGCGGTCTGAACAAGGGCAGGGCGGCTGTCGAAGCAGGTGAGACGGATGCGGCGAAGGTCAAGGCGATGATCACCGCGGAAATTGAGGCGGAGCCGCTGTCCCGCATTGATTATGTCGAAATCGTCGACTGGAACAATCTGGAGCCGGTGGACAGCACGGCGGGTTCCATTCTCGCAGCGGTTGCAGTATATATCGGCAAGACGCGCCTGATTGATAATTTTATCATCGAACGCTGAATTACGGAGGATATACATGACGATTCAAATGCTCAAAAGCAAAATTCATCGCGCAGTTGTCAAGCAGGCGGCGCTCAACTACGTCGGCTCGATTACGATTGACAGTGAGCTGATGGAAGCGGCGGGTATCTACGAATACGAAAAGGTACAGATTGCGGATGTTGACAACGGCAACCGTCTGGAGACCTACACCATCGCAGGTGAGCCGGGAAGCGGCATGATCTGCCTGAACGGTGCAGCGGCGCGCTGTGTGTCGGAGGGCGACACGATCATTATTATGTCGTATGCCGATGTGACACCGGAGGAGGCCGGCACGCATAAGCCGAAGGTTGTGTTTGTCGATGAAAACAACGCCATCACACGCGTCACACACTACGAAAAAGCAGGCGCACTGTTCGATGAGGAACGCCTGTAATCCATAGACTGATTTTAAAAGGCATGACCGCGAGGTCATGCCTTTTTTTGCCGAAAAAAATGCGGCTCGCTGCAGCATTTTGCAGCGCTGCGCGGTGACTTTACCGCCTGCAGCACGGGGGTCGAAGGGCGCCGGCGCGTGACGTTTCCGCCGGAGCAGGAATAAAAAGGAGGCTCTCCCTGCGTTCGGGGAGAGCCTTTCGGGGTTGGGGATGCAGCTGACATTCAGCCGCCCTTTCGCATCTGAATGCCGCGCACGATGCGCAGCAGCGGCTTTTCGGGGACAAAGCGCGCCGCGGCTGTGCCCAGCTTCATCATGGCGCCGGGGACGATGAGCAGCTTTCCGCGCAGCGTCTGCTCGACCGCTTCTCCGGCGACCTGTTCGCTGGACAGCGAATCAATGCCGAACTGTACGCCGGCCACCTGGTTGAATTCCGTATCCACCGGACCGGGACACAGACAGCTGATGGTGACGGCGCTGCCATCCGCGCGCAGCTCCTCGTAGATCGCCTCGCTCAGGCGGACCACATAGTTTTTCGTGGCGTAATAGGTGGACAGCAGCGGACCGGGCAGAAAACCGGCGGAGGAGGCGATGTTGAGAATGCGCCCCTCGTTCTTCACCATAAAGTCGCGCAGAAACAGCTTGGTCAGGATGTGCACAGCGCGGATGTTGACGTCGATCATTTCCAGCTCGCGGTCGAGGTCGGTCTCCGCAAAGCGTCCGTACAGACCGAAGCCCGCGCCGTTGACGAGCAGGGACACATCCTGTTCCTTTGCACGCTCGTACAGCCAGCGGCAGTTTTTCTCGCTGGAGACATCGCAGACGTAAATGCGGCAGGGCGTGTGCAGCTCGCGCGCCAGCTCCTCCAAACGGTCACGGCGGCGGGCAACCAGAAGCAGACGCCAGCCGCGCGCACTCAGCTCGCGCGCAATATCCCGCCCGATGCCGGATGAAGCACCGGTAATCAATGCGGTTTTCATATAAAATCCCTCCTCACAGGCAGCATACGGATGATATCTTTTAGTATACCATATTTTGCGGAATCATTGCACCTTTTCCTGCAATCCGGTATACTATGAAACATAAGGGAGGCGAATTCCGCATGCAATATACCATCCCGCAGTGGATGCTGCTGTTTTACGTATACTGCTTTTTCGGCTGGTGCTTTGAATCCACCTATGTGTCTCTGAAAGAGAAACGGTGGGTCAACCGCGGCTTTCTCCGCGCGCCGCTGCTGCCGATTTACGGCACCGGTGCGATCTGCATTTTGCTCGTATGTCTGCCCGTGCGCAGTCATCTGTTTGCCGTATTTCTTCTGGGCATCCTCGTTCCGACCGCTCTCGAATATGTCACCGGATGGGCGATGGAGCAGCTGTTCAAAATGCGCTACTGGGATTATACCGGCAAGCTGGGAAATATCAACGGCTATATCTGCCTGGAGTCGTCACTGGCATGGGGCGTGCTGTCCCTGCTGCTCGTGCGCGTTATCCAGCCGCCCATCGGGCGGTGGGTGGAGCGGCTGCCGCGGCCCGTCCTGCTGACAGCGGTGAGCATGCTCAGCGCCGTGTTTGTCGTCGATTTCATTGTCTCGTTCCGCGCAGCATTCCGTCTGCGGCGTGTCCTTGAGGAAATGGAGCGCGTGCGCACGCAGCTGGAGGAGGCGCGTGTACAGCTCGAGCTGGCACGGGCAGAAATGCGCGACCGCGTGGAAGAACTGGGACAGGATATCCGCGCAGACAACCGCCGCCGCCAGCGGGAGCTGGAGCAGCGCACCGAACTGCTGCGCGCAAAGCTGAGCCGCCGCCTGGCACACGACCGCGCGCGCTATTTCAACCGCGCCCTGCTGCGGGCACATCCGTCGGCGAGCAGCCGCCGGTTTGCACAGTCGCTGCATGAGCTGCGTGAGAGCATGGAATCCAGACACAGATGACAGCCGGTTTCCCGCGAAGCGCACACATACGACAAAAAAACGGTATGACAAAGTCATACCGTTTTATCTTGATTCGGATAACGTCTCAGCGCTTGACGACATGCGGCAGGCGGAAAGGACGGTGCATGCTGTGCGGCTGCTCTGCCTGCTGAGCGGCAGAGGGTTTGCGGTGAATCGGATGCAGGACAAAGCCGCGGTGCTCTGCCTGACGGATGTATTTCGGAATCCAGATGTTGGACAGATACAGAACAACAGAAATAGACGTGCCGATCATCCAGCCGAGCGGATAAGCGTAGCAGATGCCGGCGAAGCCGCAGATCGGCGTGAGGACATAGGCGAGCACAACGCGCAGCGCCAAATCAGCGAGCGTTGTGAGCATGAACGAGCCCATCGCGCCGCCGCCGCGCAGCACGCTGTCACAGCAGTTTTTGATGCCGACGAGCGGATAAAACGGTGCGACAATCAGCAGATACTGCACGCCGATGTTGGTGACCGTGCCGACACTCACCTCATCGCCGAGGAACAGGCCGAGAATGCTGTCGCCGGCGATGAAAAACAGTGCGATGATGCTGCAGATGACGATTTCAGACATGATGATGCAGGCGCGGATACCCTGACGGACACGCGGAATATCCTGTGCACCGATGTTCTGCGCCGCATAGCTGGACAGGGCGTTGGGCAGGGAGTTCATCACCATCAGCGCAAAGGTGCTGACCTTGAGCGCGGCGGAAAAGCCCGCGACGGTGAACGGCCCGAGGGAATTGACGAGGCCCTGTACAAAGAACACGCCGACAGAAACAAACGACTGCTGGCAGATGGACGGAATGGCAATCAGGCTCATGCGGCGCAGCAGATGTGCGTCAAAACGGGCGGGGCGGCGCTCGGTTTTGATGCGGGCGAGACGGCGGATGAGTGTGACGACTGCGAGGACGGACGAAATACCCTGTGCAATCAGCGTGGCCCAGCCGACACCTGCGATACCCATGTCAAACGTCGTGACAAACAGCAGGTCGAGGATGACATTGAA
>OCVV011124905.1_pt1 | contig 13120 bp, 20 predicted proteins | sample 1539721 | NCBI WGS metagenome assembly OCVV01 (sample SAMN02144230, study PRJEB22623) | gut metagenome | biome: sheep rumen | host: Ovis aries | place: New Zealand
CATCTCCTTCTCCTCCATCGGCGGGGAGTACAACTCGGATATTGCCCGGAAGCGGGTGATGAAGTATGCCTACGAGATCATTAACATTGCGGACGTGAACGGTGCGCAAACCTGTTATGTGACTCTGCTGGGCGATATGGTTTCTGGATTGATTCACAGTGCAATCCGCGTGGAGAACAAGGAGAACATTATCGAACAGGTGGTGGGTGTCTCCGAACTGGTGGCCGACTTCCTGCATGTTCTTTCCGAGAACTTCAGCGATGTCTATGTGAACTCTGTCTCCGGCAACCATTCCAGGCTAGACATGAATGCGGATGACGCGCTTCGCGGAGAGAAGCTGGACTCCCTGATTCCGTGGTACTGCAAGGCCAAGCTGGCGGACGTGGCGAACGTGACCTTCTCTGATGACGGCCCGGACACCACGATTGTCGCTAAGACCATTAAGGGCAAGACTTACGTGGCTGTTCATGGCGACATGGACAAGAACCTGTCTGTTTCTGCCTCCAACATCGAGCGCAAGCTGGGTACCCATGTGGATTATATCCTGTGCGGACATCTGCATGTGCCTGAGTTCCGGTTTGAACACACCGGCTTCATCCGCAATGGTGCGGTCTGTGGCTCTGGCGATGAGTACACAGTGAAGAAGCGTTTGTTCAGCCCGCCCTCTCAGGTCTGTATGCTGGTCAGCGACCGAGGTGTGGAGGCTGTCTATCCCGTGATGCTGTAAGGAGGAATGACATGAGCTCTATGCTCCCCGACAACCATGTGTACTCCTACACGCAGCTGACTTCCTTCTGTGAGTGTCCTTTCAGCTTCTATATGGCGAGGATTGAGCGCGCCCCTCAGAAGAGCAATGCTTTCTCTGAGCAGGGCACGCTGATCCATAGCCTGATCGAAGAGTGGGCGAAAGGGCAGTTGGAAAAGGACCAGTTGGCTGCGGAGTACGAACGCCGCTATGCTGACGAAGTGGTTACCGCGTTTCCGCGAGTGCTTGCTACCCGTGGTTATGCCGAGAAGGCATACCAGCTGGGTCTAAGCTACTTCGAACACTTCAACGGCTTTCCCGGCTACAAGATTCTGGGTGTGGAGCAGAAGTTCCGCACCGAGATCGCAGGCAGGCCCTTCGTGGGCGTGATCGATATGGTCCTGCAGGATCTGAAGACCGACAAGCTCGTGATCCTGGACCACAAGAGCAAGTCGCTCTCGTCTTTCAAGAAGAACGAGGACGATATGTACAAGCAGCAATACTTGTACTCCCTCTATATCAAGGATAAGTATGATACCTATCCTGACAGGCTGATGTTCAACCTCTTCAAGGAGGGCGGCATGCTGATGGATCGCACGTTTGAGAAGCAGACGTTCGACCAGGTGCTGCAGTGGGCAGAGGATACCATCAAGGCGATTGAGGCCTGTGACATGGTAGACTGGCTCACCTCCAAGGAAAAGTCTGACTTCTTCTGTCAGGAACTGTGCAGCGTCAGAGACGAGTGCCCTAACGGGAGATAACGGAGGAAACTATGGCAGACACAAGGATCGTGAAGCTTGGACGACAAGAAGCCATTGATGTGATCAAGGATACCGAATCGGTATCATATCAACATGGATGTTTTAATCCTTGGATTAAACGACAGACATGGGAAGTTATTGATGTTATTAAAGATCCAAGGAGTTGTCCTTACGGCGCTGATGTTTGGAAACATGGAGACACATATCACGTATGCATTCCTTGTGCAAGCGATATGTGGTGACATAAGAAAGGATGAGAATCATGCGTAACGCTGAACTGGGAACCTACAACGGAAAGACGACCTACTGCCCCGACTATGAGTACGGCAGCTGCCCCTACTGCGACAAGGAAGGGATCTGCCACATCGACGATCCTTTCGAGGATTGCGATGACTGGTTCTCGGGTGTCTATGCTGCGGACTGGGACGAATGGCTGGGTCTGGAGGAATAAACATGACGATTGCTGAGATCATTGAGATCCTCTACGGCGACATTGAGATTCGCAAAGAGAACGGGGAGACGCTGTATCTGGGCAAAGCGTACGGTGTTCCGGCTGAATTGCTGGATAAGGAAACATTCTTTATGATGCCGTGTGGTTCCTGTCTTGTTGTGGACATCAAACAGTAAGGAGTGAATGGAAATGATAACCAAGAAAGAACAGATGGCCATTGTCTGCGAAGCGATCCAGAAAGTTATTCGCCTGAAGCCTGACAACAAGGACGTAGAAGTCAGGTACTACATGATCAATGAGAACATCCTTGAGAATCTCGGGCCTGAGGTCGCCAAACGCTTCAGGCTCGTGTTGGATGATGAGTTTGTTTTCTTTATCAAGGATTCGCATCTGCTTTATGCCCAGAATGTGAGCGCAGACTCCGCTCTGATGGCGATGGCAGAGGCATCCTTCCTCGCTGCCTCCAAGTTCTGACCGGAAAGAGGTGAATCATGAGCACCCTGGAATACGAGAACTATCACTGTCACTCTATGTACTCCAACTGTCTGACTCAGCCGGACTCTACGATGACCATCGAACAGTATGCCAGGGTCTATCGCGAGAGAGGACAGCATGTGCTGTGCCTGAGCGAGCATGGTAACCGCTCTAATGTCTGGCAGCAGTATGAGATCGCAAAGAAATACTCGGATGACAGCTTTCGGATGGTTCCGCTGGCTGCAGCCGAGTGTTATTTTGTCCCGGTCCGCAATCCTGACCTGAAGGACAGGCGTAACTTCCATCTGGTCGTGATTGCGAGAGACCAGGAAGGCTTCTATGAGCTCAACGAGATGATCAGCGAGGCCTATCTCAGCGGTTTTTACATGAAACCGCGCATTGATTTCGAACTGCTTGGCAGGCTGAACCCGAAGCACTTTCTCTGCACCACGGCATGTGTCGCCGGTCCCGTAAGCGATGATGAAGGCCTGAAGTGCTGCGAAACCCTTCACGAGATCTTCCGGGACAACTTCTTCCTGGAGGTGCAGCACCATCCCCAGGAGATTCAAAAGAAGCACAACGCCAAGATCATGCAGATCTACCGCAAGACAGGCATTCCGCTGATCTACGGGACGGACAGCCATTACATCACTCATGAGGATGCTGCCCTTCGCAAGGAACAGCTCCTGTCTTTCGGTATCGACAACAAGTATGAGGACGAGTTCGATCTGTTTCTTCCTACCGCGCAGGAAGCGTATGCCATGATGCTTTCGCAGGGTGTGCTCAGCGTACCCCAGATTCGTGAAGCCATGGAACACACGCTGATCCTGCGGGACTGTGAAGGAGTCAGCTTCACCACAGAAAAGAAGATCCCGAACTCGAGACGCGACCTGACACTGGAGGAGCGCAACCACCTGTATCAGAAAGAAGTCTGCAGCGGATACATTGCAAAAGCAGGCATGCCGAACAAGGAAGAAGCAGCTCAACTGAGACAGGAAATGAACGCCGTAACAGACACAGGCACAGCCGACTACTTCATTACAATGAAAGACATTGTAGATGAAGGCTTGCGTAACGGTGGCGTACTGACTACTACAGGAAGAGGATCCGGTGTGTCCTTCGCCACGAACTACGCTCTCGGTTTTACTTCTATTAATCGTCTGCACTGCCCTGTCCGTCTGTTCCCGGATCGCTTTATCTCTAAGGAGCGTCTGGCATCCGGCAGTTTGCCTGACCTGGACCTGAACATGGCCAACGTACAGGCCTTCGAGGATGCTGGCAAGAAGTTCCTCGGCAAGTGGGGCTGTCTCCCCATGATTGCGTACGGCACGTGCAAAACTCTGTCCGCATTTAAGCTGCTGGCGAGAGCGAGAAACCTGGACTTCCAGCTTTCAAACGAAATCTCGAAACAGATCAGCATTTATGAGACAGACCTGAAGCATGCCAGAGAAAACAACCAGGACGACCCTGACTACGACCCGGAAATGGACGTGCGCATTGAAGACTACGTGGACACACAGTACCTTCAAATGATTGAGGATAGCAAACAGTACAAAGGTATTGTCACTACCATCGCGCCTCATCCTTGCGCACACCTTCTTCTGGACAGAGACATCCGCAGAGAGATTGGCATCATTCGTGTAAAGGCGAAGACAGGAAGCAAAGAGCCTGTCTACGCCGCATACATCGATGGCCAGACCGCAGACGCATACGGTTATCTAAAAGCGGACTACCTCAGAGTCGATGTTGTCAAGACTATTGACGCTTCCTTTGCCGCTTGCGGACTGCCGGTTATGCCTGTGCAGGAACTGCTTGATAAAGTTAAGGATGATCAGGCTGTCTGGGATCTGTATGCCAAGGGCTTTACCATGGGCCTGAATCAGGTGGAGAAGGAGAAGACGACCGAGCGCGTCATGATCTATAAACCGCGCAACGTGGTGGAGCTTGCCGCTTTTGTCGCTGCCGTTCGACCAGGATTCAAGTCCATGCTGGACACATTCATCCATCGCCACAGGTTCTCCTATGGGATTCCTTCACTGGATAAGCTGCTGCAAACCAAGGAGATTCCTGATTCTTTTCTGATGTATGACGAGCAGATCCTGAGAATTCTGCAGGCTGCCGGTATTCCTCCTGCAGATGCATATGTTTGTGTGAAGGCGATTAAGAAGAAAAAGGCCGAGAAGGTTGCTTCCTTCAGACAGCGATTCGAAACCGGCTTCACGGAAACGTTGAAGCGGGACGAGGGCGCAACAGATGAGGAAGCAAAAGAGATCGTTGACAAGATCTGGACGATCATCAACGACGCTGCATCCTATATGTTCTGTGCTGCCCACGCTTTCAGCATGGCCTGCGATTCTCTGTATGCTGCTTGGCTAAAGGTCCATCACCCCTACGAGTTCTATACCGTGATGCTTAAGCTTTACACGGCGAAGAGCCGCACCGACAAGATTGCTGCCATCTCTCAGGAGATGCAGAAGTATGCCGGGATCAAAGTCCAGGCAGGTAAGTTCGGTGAGGACAACAACGACTGGTATGTGGACAAGGCGAACAAAACCATCTCACAGAGCTTGAGTTCCATCAAGTTTATCTCTGCCAACGTGGCTGGAGATATGAAGGCTGTCAGTGAGTACAAAGACAAACTGTTTGTAGATGTGCTCCGCAGACTGCAAATGCAGACCAGGATCAACACAAGACAGATCCAGGTCCTGATCCAGCTTGGATACTTCAGCCAGTACGGCGGAAGTGCAAAGCTGAACAAACTTTTCCATGAGTTCTTTGAAGGACCGAACAAGCTGACAAAGACATACGTGGAAAAGACCGTAACGAAGCGATTGGAAGCATTGCGCACAATGGAACAGGAGCTGCCCGACGAAGAACTGCCTCTTGAGGAAAAGATCGCAGCGGAACAGGCCTACATTGGACGCTGCATCTCTTACAACCCGGAAGCCGCGAACAATTCGTTCTATGTCCAGTCTGTGGATGACAAGTACAGCATCCGTCTCAGGCTGTACAGCATGAAGCGCGGCACAGAAGGCGTGATCCGCGTCAGCAAGGGTGTCTTCAACAAGGATCCGCTGAAGGAAGGCGACTGCATTACAGCCAAGTTCGAGAAGCGCCAGCGTTGCGTGTTCAAGGACGGCAAGCGGTTCGCCGTAGACGGAGTCTACGATTTCTGGCTGGTTGATTACGACAAGGAAGAAAGGAAGGCAACTGCATGAGTACATACAGTACGCCCGGCTTGTTTGGAGAAATCATTCACAAGGATCAGTACGGCAACGTGGTTGGGACGAGCTGGCCCGGATTATTTCCGGGCAGCTACGACAACTACAATGCCAACATGGAACTCAGTGGGCACAGCGATCCTGGCGTTGTCGCCAGCTATGTCCACATCGATAACGAAGGCCGCAGGAGTGGCGTCACATACGAGGCCGCTCCCGGTTACTACACCACTTACGACGAAGACGGATTCGCAGGAACCACCATTGACACAGGATATGGAGGAGATTCCGACTTCGATTTTACGTTCTGAAGAAAGAAGTTGATGCAATGGGATACATGCTGCCCATAAAGTTTATCCCTGTATCGCCTAGCATGTAGATATGCGCGACACGAGTCACTGCCATCATGTCAGCAAAGTTCTATCAGGCGAAAAAGATCCTGCTCGAAGAGAGACGTGCAGGAACTCTCGTTAATGCTGCTGGCAGGCGCGCCGCCAAGACCGTGCTCCTGATGGACAACGGAACAGTGGTCGCTTCCTGCTATACCATGGCCAGACTGTTGAGCTACATCGCAAAATCAGATGCGAAAGGCACAGACAGCACGACTATTCCGAAGGGTAACAACGTCAGGCTGTACATCGCAGACGTTGAAGCCATCGGCCCAGACAAGGAACTTGTTAAAGCCAAGGCGGAGAACATCGATGACATTATCGCAGACACGCTTGCGGAGGATGAGGAAGACGAAGACATCGTCCTTGATGACGAGGAGGTGTCTGACGAATGATTGTTGCGAATCAGAGTGTCAAGATCCTCTCGCCATCCGAAGAGGAAGGCATCGCATGTGCGAAAGCTATTGAGTATGCCGCGAGAAACTGCTATGCCAGCCAGGACAGGATTACGGATGAATCCTGGAGTACCATGGTGCCGAACCTGATCAGCAGAGGGCATGAAGCGCCTGTTGAGTTTGCGGACATGACCGTGGACATTACCACCTCACGAGCAATCCTTGCGGAACTGACAAGACACAGGGTCGCTTCCTTCTGTGTTGAGTCTCAGAGATATATTCAGGAAGCCAAAACCGGCGATATCACGTTCATTCGACCCAACTGGTGCCAGGATTCCGACGAGGATGACCGCAGTGCCATGTGGTACAGTTCCATGCGAATGGCTGAGCTCGCCTACAAAAACCTGATCGAGGATGGCGCGAAACCGCAGGAAGCCAGGGAAGTGCTGCCCAACTCTACCGCCTGCCGGATTATCATGAAGGCTAACTTGCGGGAGTGGCGGCATATTTTTGCGCTGCGCTGCTCTGTTGCTGCCTATCCACCCATGCGTGAGCTGATGCTGGATCTGCTGCGTCAGGCTCACGAACGAATCCCTGCTGTGTTTGATGATCTTTACCAGGAATATTTCGAAGAGAAAGAGGTAGATGGCTGATGGAGGTCTATCAGTGGAGACTGAATACTCCGGGCAATTATCAGGGTGTGGTGCTGGCCAGTGATGCCGACGCGGCATTCGACAGCATTGTAAACTATGCAAGCGATGAGCTTGGCGAGAACACGAACGACATCGATATGCTGTGGATCGGTTACAACAGCTCAGCGAATCCTGACATCTATATGCTTAATAATATGTGAGGTGGTTCCCATGAACGTTACTTTATTTACGACGGACTGTCCTCAGTGTAATTTCCTCGAGGCAGTTCTGAAGAAGAAGAACGTGCCTTTTACTGTGGTAAAGGGCGCTGATGAGATCCTGAAACGCGGTTTCAACTCGGCTCCCATCCTTGAGGTAGACGGAACGCTGATGTCCTTCAAAGACGCCGTCAACTGGATTAATCAGAAGGAAGAAGGTGTGTGAGATGATTGTCGACAAATACATGCCTTACCGAAGAGACCTGAACTTTATCAAGAAATACTGCGAAGCACAGAACGCAGCCAGCGGATCCGAAGTGGATGCCAACTCAAATGTGAGCAACAAAAACATTGCAACCATGGCCCCTGAGATTCATAAGAAAGACAACATTTACGCAAACCGGCTGATGATGTACGACTACCTGAGCCGTATGTATGACGAGGATATTGCCAACGAGTATCTCCGCCAGCTGGAGGAGCATGAGATCTATCGCCATGATGAATCGGGCATGCCGGTGGGTACTCCTTACTGCGCCAGCATTACCCTGTATCCGTTTTTGTTTGACGGCATGACCAAGCTTGGCGGTACCACAACTGCTCCGAAGCATCTGCAGTCCTTCCTTGGCGGTTTTATCAACCTGGTCTTCGCCGTCTCTGCCCAGCTCTGTGGTGCCGTTGCCACGCCTGAGTTTCTGTCCTATATGGACTACTTTATTCGCAAGGAATACGGCGACACGTACTACCTCTCCCCGAACCGCATTGTGGAGATCTCTTCTCGCAGCCGGACCATTGATGAGATCATCACGGATGCTTTCGCACAGGTTGTTTACAGCCTGAACCAGCCTGCCGCAGCCCGTGGCAGCCAGTCAGTTTTTTGGAACATCGCCTACTTCGACAAGTATTACTTCGATCAGCTTTTTGACGGCTTTGTTTTTCCTGACGGCACAGAGATGCAGTGGGAGTCCGTAAGCTGGCTGCAGAAGCGCTTCATGAAGTGGTTCAACCGGGAGCGCCTGAAGAATATTCTGACCTTCCCTGTGGAGACATTGTCCCTGCTGAACGACGGCAAGGATTTCTGCGACAAGGAATGGGCTGACTTCGCTGCGGAGATGTATGCGGAGGGCCATTCTTTCTTTACTTATACAAGCGATTCCGTGGACTCCCTGGCTAGCTGCTGTCGGCTCCGTAATGGCATCCAGGATAACCAGTTCTCCTATACGCTGGGTGCTGGCGGTGTCTCTACCGGATCCAAGTGCGTGATGACCATTAATCTGAACCGGCTTGTGCAGAACACCTGTCCTGTTCCGCCTCACAGCAATGAGGATTATGCCGCTGCGTTCGAGCGCATCTCCAAGGCTGTCAAGGAACAGACCGACAAGATCCACAAGTACCTGACCGCGTTTAACCAGATCGTGCTGGACATGCGGGACAATCGTATGCTGCCCATCTATGACGCAGGCTTTATTTCGCCTGAGAAACAGTACCTGACGGTGGGCATCAATGGTCTGGTGGAAGCGGCTGAGTACATGGGGCTGGAGATCAGCAATAACCTGTTCTACGCCAGTTTCGTCAACGCTATCATGTCCCCGATCTACGAGAGCAACCGGGAGGCCAAGACCGAAACCCTGATGTTCAATACTGAGATGGTTCCGGCTGAGAACCTGGGCGTGAAGTTCGCCAAGTGGGACCGCAAGGACGGCTATCAGGTGCCCCGTGCCTGCTACAACTCCTACTTCTACAAGGTGGAGGACGAGACTTGCAACCCGGTGGACAAGTTCTTCATGCACGGCAACAACTTTACCGGCAGGTTGGACGGTGGCAGCGCTCTGCATTGCAATCTTGACGAACACCTGTCCAAGCCGCAGTATGAGAACCTGCTGAAGCTGGCCATCAAGACCGGCTGCAACTACTTTACTTTCAACATTCCGAACACGGTCTGCAATAAGTGCGGCCACATCTCCAAGCATCGCCTGGATAAGTGCCCTGAGTGCGGCAGCGATGATTTGGATTATGCGACCCGCGTGATCGGTTACCTGACCCGTGTCAGCAAGTGGTCGCAGGAGCGTAAGGAAGAACACGCGAGGCGGTTCTATTATAAGGGGGCTTAACGCATGGGCGAGTTCGCTAACGACAAGTACGGTACGACGCTGAAACTTTAGGATATCAAGCTCGCTTCCGTCGATTCCTCATGGAAGTCGATCATGAACCAGTTTGAAAAGACAAAAGGCGTTGCGACCATTGTCACGTACTCTCTTCCGAGTCTGAACGAAATCGAGGAGATTCTTGACAAGAGGACAAACGGCGTAACCATTATCGCCAACTCGAAGTTCGAGAAGAAGGCAATGCGCATCCAGGACCATTACCCGGATCTGAAAATCATTCTTCGCCCAGATGTCCATGCAAAAATGCTTCTTGTCGCGCCTGAGATTGTATGGCTGTCGTCTGCCAACTTTGGCAACAGCGGATGGTTCGAGCAGTGGATAGGCATGCACAGCCGCAAGGCGTATAAGCATTACATCAATGTAATCAACAACTATCTGATAGGAGAGTGACGTTCTTGAAATACACAGACCGCGTAGACGGGTTTCAGATCTGCGATATTTCCTGGCTTGTGCCGCCCAACAACACGCATCCTCTCCGGTTCGATGTAGTGAAATGGTACGAACACCAGCCAGAGGAGCAGATCAACTACCGCACAGGCGAAAAAAGGATCGTATCGGAGAACTGTTATTCCGTTGGAACGCTTGGTTACAACGGAAAAGAAGGCTGCTTCGACTTTAAGTCTGTCGGAATGCGCTGGCTTGCCTCGCATCCCACTAAAGCGGCGGAAGATATGATTCTTGATTTTTCGGAGAAGATGCTGGGCTGGATTCAGCAAAATGTGGATGTGGAAAATGGAGGTGTAGTGAACTATGGTTTACTACCGTGGATACACCGTGAGTTTTCAGGAAGTGCCGGACGAGACAAGCCTGACGATACTGATTGGTGATTGCCCCTTCAAATGCAAGGGCTGTCATTCGCCTGAACTGCAGGAGGCGCAAGGCCGTAATCTTCTGGTAGACATTGACGCGCTGATTGATATGTACAGTACTGCCATCACCTGTGTATGTTTCATGGGCGAAGGCCGGGACGAGGAAGGACTGCTCGCCTGCAACAAAGTAGCAAAGGACTGGGGCTTCAAGACTGCCCTCTATTCAGGGAGCGATACTGCTTTCGCGAGAATGCTTGATCACTTTGACTACATCAAGCAAGGCCCGTACATAGAAGAACTGGGAGGCCTGGACAGCCCTGACACCAACCAGCGCATGTATAAGATCACGCACACGGATGATGGCGTTTACGTAGAGAACATCACCAAAAGATTTCAGAAACCAGCGTTCTGATTTTCCGCAACCTCGAAAATGAACGTAATGGAAAGAAAGAGGAGGCGATGCCTTTGGTTGAACTTTAGGGCGATTACCGCGGATTCAAGAAGGTACTCGACAGCGATCCGCTGCTGGACAAAGTCTACCAGCAGGAGAACCCTTATGGCCTGCTGGAGAATGAATACCTCGCCGTAATCTCATCCGAGACAGGCAAACCTGTGGACCGTCTGAAATATCAGGACGGCAAGTATAAAACCGTATAGCGCAAGCCGGTAGAAAGCTCGCTGAAACTCATGGGCAAGATCTATCCGAAGAACATTGAGCAGCAGTTCGCCCTGGACATGCTGATGGATCCGACGACCACCGTCAAAATGATGACGGGGTCTTTTGGTTCAGGTAAAACATTCCTTTCCTGCGCTTGCTCCCTGTCCTTACTGGAGGCCGGTGTTGTCGACAAGATCATGTGGGTCAGGAACAATATCGAAGTGAAGGATTCCAACCCGATCGGCTTCCTGAAGGGTTCATTCCAGGAGAAGATGTCTGTCTGGGCCATGCCACTGGCTGATCATATCGGTGGCAAGGAAATGCTGGACATTTATATGCAGCGTGGACAGATCGAAGTGGAGCACCTGGGTTTCCTGCGAGGCAGGGACATCAAGAACACGATCATCTTCTGTTCCGAGGCTGAACATCTTACCAGAGAACATGTTCAGCTACTGCTGGGCAGGGTAGGAGAAGGTTCCATCCTGATCCTGGAGGGTGATGTGCGCCAGATTGATGCGAAAGCCTTTGAGAAGGACAACGGACTGCAGGCTGCCATCAACAAACTGAAAGGCAACAGGCTCTGCGCTTACATGCATCTGCAGGAGTCTGTCCGAAGCGAGACAGCAAAACTGGCTGACTTGCTGAATATTGACTAATGAGGAGGACAAACCATTGAGCGAATTTCTGATCGAACCTACCATCATGTCGCTGAATCTTCCAGATGAGCGTCTGCCGGAACCGGATATGCTTTCTTATTATATCCTGGAGAAGGAGCGCAAGATCTTCCTGGAGACAGAAGTGGACGGCAATATCACCACACTGGTGCGGATGATTTATCGCTGGAACATGGAGGACAGGGGTGTCGCTGTGGAGGACCGCAAGCCGATCCGCTTGTTTATTATGTCTCCCGGCGGTGATCTGAGCTACATGTGGATGCTTGTGGATGTCATTACCGCATCCAAGACGCCTGTGTACACCATCAATATCGGTACGGCAGCTTCTGCAGCGTCCCTGATCTTCCTGGCTGGACACGAGCGCTGGATGATGGCGAACAGCCAGATGATCATTCACGAGGGCAGCGCTGCTTTCCGTGGCGATGCGGTGAAGGTCATGGATGCTTCCGAGTCTTATAAGCAGGATCTGCAGAGGATGAAGAAATACATCCTGGAGCGCACCGAGATTCCGAGCTCTACGCTCTCCAAGAAGAAGAACAACGACTGGACTTTGGATGCGGATGACTGCATGAAGTACGGCGTTTGTCATCATATTGTCAAGTCGCTCGACGACATTCTGTAAGGAGGAATATCTATGCCAATCGGATCTTTCGATTGTTTTGACCGATTCTTCATTGTTCGCAATGGCGACGAGATCGCCATCACAAACATCACCAAGAAGCCAGAGGAAAAGGACCGTGCCCGTGTACTGCCTGGTATTAAACAGGTTGTGTTTAACAAGAACAAGGGTTACACCACGGTCCTGTGGGTGGACGGAACCTCCACTGTGGTCCACTGCGGCGAGTCTGACAGCTTCGAGCGCTACTTCGGTTTCTGCGCTGCTGTGATCAAGAAGCTCTTCGGCTCCACGACTGCGGCCAAGAATCTGATGGAGAAGTACGATCTTGAGCGCGAAAAGGAGCGCAAGGAACAGGATCGTCTGCGCAAAGTGCAGGCGCAGCTGGACATGGAACGCAAAAACCGTGAGCGCAAAGAGCTTGAGCGGATCAACACGCAGAAGAAGGACCGTGAAGTTCTCGATAAGATGAAGTCTAACAAGGATGATTTCTTTAAGGCGCTGCTTGACATGATGAGTGGAGGCGACACAGATGGTGATTGATTGGACAGTCTGGCTCTTTGTTGCCGGTGTAATCATTGGCTTTCTTCCCGGCTACTATCTCGGGCGTTATCGCCAGAAGGAGCTTGAGAATGGAAAAAGACTTTGATTTTGAGATGAAGATCATCAAGAATCCAGACAAAGAGTACGTCAAGGAGATCAAGAAGCGGATCAAGGACAACAATGGTTACTGCCCCACGCAAATGGAGAAGAACCCTGACACTAAATGTCCCTGCAAGTATCACGAAGAAACCGGAGACTGCATGTGCGGTCTCTGGATTCGTGTGCCTTGCTGAAAGGAGAGCGCATGGATTATTTCGGTTACGATGTCGCACAGTTCGAGAAGATCTCGTTCGGCCAATACTGCAAAGACGTTCT
>OCVV011281010.1_pt1 | contig 13118 bp, 13 predicted proteins | sample 1539721 | NCBI WGS metagenome assembly OCVV01 (sample SAMN02144230, study PRJEB22623) | gut metagenome | biome: sheep rumen | host: Ovis aries | place: New Zealand
ATAAAGATTGTGTCAGCAATGCTTTCAACATCAGATACAATATGTGTCGAAAGAAGGACGATGCTTTTCTTCCCTAACTCATCAATTAACTCACGAAACTTAACTCTTTCCTTTGGATCAAGCCCTGCAGTAGGTTCATCTAAGATAAGAACATCCGGTCGATTAATCAGAGACTGCGCTATTCCCAATCTTTGCTTCATGCCACCGGAATATGTCTTTATTTTTTTCTTTGATACATCCTCTAACCCCACCAGTTCAAGAAGCTCATCACTCCTGACTTTCCCCTCACCCTTACTAAGTCCCTTCAGAGCAGAAAAATACATAAGAAAATCCTTTCCGGTAAATTCAGGGTAATAACCAAAATCCTGTGGAAGATACCCTAGAACATTTCTGTACTCTTCTTCTGAAACAGAGATACCATCATAGGTTATATCACCACTTGTTGGCTGCAGTATCCCACATATCATTCGCATTAATGTAGTCTTTCCGGCACCATTTGCTCCAAGCAGTCCATTAACGCCTCTTCCGAGTGATAAGGATACTCTGTCAATGGATATTTTATTTCTATATTGCTTTGTGACTCTATCGACCTTTAATTCCATCCGTACTCCTCCAAATGATATATTTTCTTAAACTCGTAACATTCTATAAAAGCTAAAGCTATTAAAACGATAATCATATAATTATTCTGAAGCCAAAACAGAGGCTGTATTTTTATCTGCATAAGCTTTATACAAACTGATATGAACGCCGACACCATCAGACACACAAAAGGATTATTTCTTCCAAATGTAGTTCTTTCAAACTCCAGACATATGATAGATGATGTCAGATAAGGAATGGTAATCACCATACAGATATTCACAAAACCCATTTCATCGCTTCTTATAAATGAGGCAAGACTTAAAGTAAGTGCTATATGTACTATTCCTATAACTATGATTCTTGAAAACAGTATTTGCCTGAGAGAGTATTTCGATGCCCATTCCATCTCATACATTCCATACCTTCTTGAGCGAAATGTATCATATACTGCAATTCCCGAAACAAATGGCATAAGTGCAGCAACTATTTCAATTCTTTGCCTTAAAGATATATCAAGTATTCCAACCCCTAATATGAATACTATTATAGATAATACCCACACACTCTTACTTATATATTCCACCTGGCATAAAAGCATATTAAGTGTATTTGACTTGTTATAATTAAACTGTTCTCTGTGTGCTCTGATAAAATCATCCTTACGCTGCGGAGCCGGAACACAGAACATCCTTTTTATATCGTTATTCATATCCCTGCTCATCTTCATCCCTCCCATCAATCAAATCTCTCAATTTACATTTTGCTTTCTTTATTCTCCGATAAACAGCAAATCTAGAAATTCCGTAAACTTTAGAAATGTCAGCAATGGATTCATCATTTGCATATCTGAGCAGTAAAATCTCTAAATCTCCCTCAGGAAGTTTAGATAGAATGTCTTCATAATAAAACGAGTTTATCATGCTGTTTTCAAGTTTGCCTTGATCTGTATTTACCATTTCAAATTTAAATAATGTTTCTCGCCGGGAAGCTTCTGCTGACTGTTTTCGCAGTTCGTCAACGCAGAGATTTCTGGCAATCGTATACAAATAGTTTATTTCTCTCCCATCATCCTTATACTTACTCCTCAGAAAACGCAAAAAGACTTCCTGTGTAATATCCTCAGCGGTTTGCTGATTCCTCACCTTATAAAAACAGAAGCGATATATCTTGTCATAGATTTCTTCAATATTCATAAATACTCCAAATAATCGTCTATATAATGTATAACGAATCATAATCATAAAATGTGCGGTTAAAAAAGGAGAACCTGACGCATCAGGTTCCCCTTTATTCATTGATTAATTGTGACATATTTTTGATATTTGCTACGAGGTTTATCCGGAATTGTTCTGGAAAGAAGACCTATTTCCAACAGTTTGTTAATATGGCTCATTATGCTTTTTCTATCCTTCATATTCAAATATTCCATTATCTCTGGTCTACTCTTTGGCGTATTGCAATAATTAAGTATACTCTTATCAATGTTGTTAATTCTAAAATCAATATCATAGGACTCATCATGAGGGGTATCATGAGGGGTATCATGGGGGGTATCATAGGGGGTATCATAGGGGGTATCATAGGGGGTATCATAGGGGGTACTATCCCCCATGTTAATCCGATTAAATGGAAGCGTAACCACTATAGCATTATCCAAAAACTCAAAAGCGCCCTTCCCATATTTCTCAACAATTCTCGGAACCCCTCTTCCTGAACGCTCACTTATATGCAGCTGTAAAAATATTTCTGATAGTTTCTTATTTACCGGAATAGATACGCCTCGAAAGAATCCATCCTTTGTTTGTTTTGGAGGAATATTTCCAATTGAAGTAATCTCAATTCTGTCCTGAAAAACTGTAAACATCGGAGATAACTCCTCAACCCATAAGTTGTGTGCAAATGCATTTATCACAGCCTCTCTAAAAGCCTTTTTATCAAAAAGCATTACTTCTTCACGTTTTACTTTTCTGTTTCTTTCATCAGCCTGTGGAACATTTATGGTATCTCCATAGTCTAAAACTTTATCAAGAGCTAACAAGATACACATATTCCCAAAATCTCTGTCAGCGTACATTGTAGAGGCTTTGGTCTTTCCATTAAAAAGTGAAAAGATAATATTTATATGCGGATTATCAGACAGTAACTGCGCAAGCATATTGTACTTACCATCCGGCGTAAGCAATTCGAGATTCTCTTTGAAAGTATCTTCTCGAAGCTTAATCCCATTGCTTTCATAATAAACAAACAACTGACTAAATGAAAGATCCTTAAATCTCGATGGTGTGTTTAATAAGGTCGGCGGACCATAATTCAAAACTCTAAATAATGCAGCTTCTCTTTCGGGATGTTTTTTAATATCTTCTTTACTCGAACCAATTCTTATATATCTTATATCTTTAAACTCTGTTGGAACAGTTCTGGCTGCCGGAATTATTAATACAACAACCCTATTTCCATCTATTTCTTCTTCTTCAAATCTAAAATAAATAGCCGGTTTTATATTTCTTGCAAGGAAATGTTGAAAAGGTTCATGCTTAATATCTTTCTGATAATTAACATGCGTATTGGTAAATGCATGCGTTTCATTATTAATTCCCCAGATCAAATAACCAAAAGGTTCACCTGCCATAACAGCAGCATTAGAAAGCGCAGATATATACTGTCCTATACCTACCGGATCAAACCAACTATCTTTAAAATCGAACCACTCCTGTTCATCATTATATGACAAGCATCTGCTTATAATATCTCTAATAGTCTCCATATTATCAGACCTCACTATCTATAATAACACTATCATAATATCACCTTTTTTTCTTTCTGTCATTGTACTTATGATATAAGAATAAAGCGTCACTGTTATCACTATAATGACAACTCAACCTTTCTCGACTTCCCTTGTCCTCTTTCCTGTTCTCGCTCCTGAGTTTCTCTCTCCACCAGCTGAATTCCCTGATTCACTATCTCCTCTGTTTTATCCTTCCCAAGAACGCATTCAATAAAACTAAATTTTTTAGCTATATCATTAGCTTCAAGATATTTTCTGGCAATCATATTTCCATTTTCTTCAGCCTTATATCTCCTCTTAGATTCGTCATCAAGTCGCTTATTAAGATTTTTGATTTCAATCATAAAACCATTACATTTTTTCTGTAACGATATAAGCTTTTTAAGAAGCTTCTTTACAAATGGCTTAATATATTTTTCTTTATAAACAGAAGCCTTTATCAGTTTGGGAGGATCTGGAATCTCCCACTTGGATTCGTCAAACTCTTCAATCCCTTCCGAATATAATTTGCTATCCTCTATAAGCTTGTTAACTTGTTTTTCCGCGTCCTGACATTCTTTTTTTATTTTTTCGTTTTCTTCCTGCAGTTCTTTATTCTGAGCTTTTATATCGTAATTTTCTTTCATTGTAGCTTTAAAATCTTCTTTCAGTTCCTGAGATTTTTCTTCCTGGAATTGTATTCTGTCATCCAGCTCAGCAGCCTTCTTTATTTTATAGGTTACAGCATCCACTCCATATTCTTTTTTCTTTTCTTTGTGCTCTACCTTCTCCTCTTCTGTCATCTGTTCATATGACTTGCAATCCTTTACCGGGACACCTCTTTCCCTCATTCTTTTAGGATAGTTGGTATTTATAAAGTTGAAGAATTTTAAATTGAAATCCTTCTTGGCATTCATGTTATGAATACCATTTTCATCTGTTGTTGTAGTTGTGACAATCCTATGAGTGTGTGGAGATTTTCCTCCCCATTCATCAAAATGAATTACTGCCGCCTGAGTTTTCCACTCAGGAGCCCATTCATGAAGTAACTCTTCATATACCTCATTACTGATTTTAAGAAGTTCTATCTGATCATCTCTAGATAAATCCATCATTACCTCAACAGGAACTTTCTCTATCATTTCTATGGCAGATACTGTATCTTTCCTTAGTGCTCTTTTTCCATGCTCTTTTCTTTCTGCAGATATTGCATCGACCTCCGCTTGTACTACGCCGACCATATCAATATCAGTATCACCTATAAGCCACACATTGTTCTCCGTAAGATCCTTATCTATAGATTTATCTTTACCTCTACGCTTATCACACATCTCTTCCCAGGCTGATCCAACACTACATGTTTTAGCAGCCTTTCCATTGTGTTTTTGATTGGAAGGATTAAGCGATAGCTTCATACAGGGTAATCCTACAGAGAATGATTTCTTTATATTCATACTCATTTTCCTCTCATTTTCTTTTTAAATCCAATCATAATTTGTGCCCATATTTGCCCGTGCCGTTCGGGGTAGCCATATTTAAGAAGCTTAAGTACGTGTCCTCGTACTTAACTGGCGTTAAGTGTCGGACCTCTCCGAGGGGAACCGTACCGCTTCACCGTAAATATCAGCCTTTGGGCTGATATAATGGATGTATTTTGCGACTGTAAGATGTCACCGGCATCTTACAAATATCACTCCAACCGGAGCGATATGGTAGCATACTGCTACCACGCAAACTACATCTGAATATTAAGTAGTAGCAGTGTGCTACCACTTAATATCCACCCATGAAATCCAGTGCTTCCTCCGGAATACTGGATTCCAAAGATTCACCTGAGTGTAAAGCCGTCAGGTTCATCTTAGTGCTAAGCTTTTCGATTATTCTGTCAGAAAGTCTGTCCACCAGACTATCAGACAGAATACTTTGCACGCTGTCCTGTAAAGCGATAACTGTATTTTGCAGAGCAAAACTGTTATCACTCACGGACATCTGCCTGCTTAGCACCTGGAGCACAAATCCATTCATGGACTTATGCTCCTCTTCAGCCGAGCTATGAAGCCAATGCCACACATCAGCTTCCATCATGTCATCAAGATTGAACCTGATATGTATGCATTTATTATTTTTTCCCATTTTACTTCATCTCTTTTCTAAGCACCGCAAAGGCAAACTGTTCGTAGCCCTTGGCTGTAGCTCTAATATCATCCATATATTCCACATTTGTATCAGGTAAGCATAAGTATCTTTTCACAATATCGGATCCCCCGCCCATGCAGATTAACTTCATATAATCCGGATCATATCCATGTTCCTTGAGCTTTCCTATTATGGAAGAAACATACCTGCTAGCAGTTTCATCCATAATGGTTTGTATACGCTCGGATAAAGCAGTAGTTTCTTTTATTAGATATTCCTCGCAGATGTCGTAAGGGATGTCCTTCTGCATCTTGTTCGCAATTTCATTCTGGATACTCTCGATACACTTCCGTACCCCAAGTTGGTCAGTAAAACATCTTGAACTGTTAATCCTATGATCATTTATGTACATCACATTAATAGTTCCATTTCCTATATCAGCAACATAGTAGATACCGTCCAGTTCGCCAATGTGCTCCATGATTGCTACATATCCCTGAGTGAATACCAGAACTCTCTCAATAGTGACAGAGTAGGAAATCCCCTTATACTCAAACTCCAGCTCTTTCTCACGCATAAGATAATTTCTGAACACTTCCCTCTGTTCCTGCGCCCACATAAGAGGCAGTCCCACAGCAAGTACCAGCTTTGCAGATCTGATTTTTCTAATTCTCATCTCTTTCGCTAATGCTGCTATCGTCAGATAATAGTAATCATCATTTATTACTTTATCTGACTCGAAGCTTTTATGATTTTCCCCGATGATCAGATACTTATCCTTATACTTCACAACATCCGGAGCAATGTCATTCTCTGCATCACTGACTGTTATTCCCGCTCGGAAAGTTGTATTTCTTGTTTTAATATTTCCGAAACCATGATCTATTCCTATGATTTCATAATCTTTGAATTTTATATTTTCCATTATTTCAATATCTCCTTGTTACGATTATATTTTTTTTCAAACTTTTTTATCGTTGGTTTACAGTTTACCGTTTACATTTTTGTAAACCGTAAACTGTAAACGAATGTCAAAAAACTATTTTTATTAAAACGGAAGATCCGTCGTATCACATTTAATGAATCCATCATCATCAACCTTATCTTCCCGATACCAGAATTTCTGAGTACCATATTTATTGAAACGATGAGTCTTCTTATCAGAATGCTTCCATCCTTTTATGCTTTCATTCATGATACGGTTTATTTCTTTTATCTCATATTTCTTCGGTTCACCTTCCTTATTAAGTGCCTCATGATATAACATAAGACTGCAAACCTGATATTTATCAGTATCCTCAAGCCAAGCCCTGATAAGACCGATATCTGTATCCTCCGGCATGAAGTTCTCCTGAAGCTCCATAAGATATTCTTCAATACTCTGTGAAAACTTGAGACTGAAAGCCCCACTTCTGAATATCACCATAGCCTCTGCCCAAAGTTGTTCGATATAAGCCCTGGATTCTTCCTCATCCTCAAGAATATGTTTCTCGATACGCTCAGCATGAGTAAGGATTGGTGCAAATCTTCTGTTTCCGGTCCTGTCCATTGGAAGGAAATCCATGTTGTTGGTTGTACCAACAAAGATACACTGACGAGGTCTGTCCTTCGGGAACTTATCATAAGGCGTCTTATAAGTTTCCTTCTGACGACTCAGAAATGACTTAATTTCTTCAATACTTTTTGCATTTACCGTAGCAATCATTTCCGACATTTCTATAATCCAATGACCATACAATCTCCTGAAGATATTCTCGTCATCGATTCTTCTTAAATCATCCGAAAACCATTCATCCTTTATTGCCAACAACCTGAATAATGATGATTTTCCGATACCCTGACCACCTACAAGGCAGATTATCATATCGAACTTTACTCCCGGAGTATATATCCTGCTGATTGCTGCCATAAGAATGAGCTTCGTTGCTTCATAAGTATATTCACACTCATCAGCACCCACATATTTCGGAAGAAACTCATCTATCCTTGATTTTCCGTCCCACTTTAAGCCTTCAAGGTATTCCTTGATTGGATGAAAACTATTTTCTGCAGCTACTATATTTATAGCCTTATACATATTTTTCTCATTCATAAGGCCATAGGTGGTTTCCAAATATAAACACAGGTTATCCAGATCATCATCGTCTATGCTATCTCCGGCACCACGCTTCCAACCCATATCTCTGCATATATCATTTCGCCCCGTCATCTCATTTCTTCTGATACAACCTCTCAGAAAAGGATCCTTTGTAAAAACAGTATGATAATTCTCAATCCCCTGCTTTACTGTCCCATCCTTACGCTTCACTAACTGCTGGAACACATCGTCCGTTGTGAAGTATTCGTCTTCCACTATCTTCGCTACTTCGTCCCATGAAGCCTGCTCTGATGTTGTTAATCCTTGAGACAATATCATCCACCTCCTTCCGTCCTTTTATGAAGAGTTCTTTCTTCTCTTCTTCAGTTCCGGTGCAGAGGATGTCAAGAAGATAGCCCACATAAGGCTCAGCATCATAGATAACATCCAGTTCTGGTACATCAAATATAGAAGAATCCTTATATCTCTTATTGAACTCTTCCTCTAAATCTTTAATTGTATCTCTACATTCACATAGGGAATTAACTGATGAGAAACACCAGTTCTTAAAAATATCCTGGATTCGGATAAGATTCTGTTTTCTCTGCATTCGCTGTCTATCGCTCGGAGTAAATGTAGTTCTACCACCCTTAATATCAATTGGCAGGTTCATATCATTTATGAGTTTTAAAGCAGCATCATACTGAGAAAGGCCATGCATTTCTGCCACATAGCCAATGGCATCACCTTTTGCACCACAACCGAAGCAGTAATAATAATCCTTATTAAACTTCATACTTGGTGTCTTATCATTATGGAACGGACAGCATGCCATTCCATTTGGGCGCACTTTGAGCCCGTAATATTCTGCAGCATTTCTTGGTGCTACACGGTCCTTGACCTCATTAAAAATATTAGACATTTCATAAGTCTCCTTTTCAAAAAATCTTTTATTTTGCAGGAGCCTCTGATATACTTCTAATTGCGAGTTAGGAGTAAAAGGGGCTTCTGCTTTTTTTACTCGGGGATGTTCTTAAGATTTAAGGACATTCCCTTTTTTCTTAATTCCACGAATTTTCTGTACCTATCAAGATCAACAGCGTCAGGATTATTTTCGAGTAATATTATTAATTCCTGCATTAATGCATTAATATTGAGTAATAAATAATAGATATCCTCATCATCTGTATCTATTGAAATGCTTTCTACGGATAATCTGAGTTTCTTCATTTCAACTGCCAGCCTGTCACTTTTATATTTCCCCAAAGCAACAGTTATTTTACATCCAAGGATAGACTTAAGAAAAAACTCAACCTTAGGAATGCAGCTTATTGTGATACGTGCTTCAATTCTTGCTCGTTCCTCCGGCGAAGCATGAAAATTCATTATCTGATTCCGATACCGACCAACTTTTTCTTTCTTCTTAAAACATCCTGGATTAACTTTTTTATCCTTCATCTACAACTCCTTTCTGAACACCCGATAATCTTTCAGCTATATTTTTCTCAGAATCATCAGACGAATGACAATATGTCTCTATAGTAGTTGTAACTCTGCCATGCCCTAGTCTTTCAGCTATTTCTATAGGGTTAAACCCCATCTTTACCAACATACTTGCATGACTATGCCGCAAACAATGAATATGTATTTTCTTTACACCTGAAAGCTTTATTCCACGATGTAATTCTCTTTCAATTTGCGTTTTGCTATACTCACCAAATAATCTTGTCTTGAGTTTAGGATGATACATGGAGTTAATGTATTCCTTTAAATCAGTTGCAAGCCCTTCAGGCATCGATATAGTTCTAATGGAAGCCTCTGTCTTAGGTGGTCCAATAATATCTTTACCATCCAGACGGCAATATGATTTATTAATTCTTATAGTAGATTTATCAAAATCAACATCTTCTACAGTCAAAGCCATTACTTCTCCAAGTCGCATACCGGTCCAGAAAAGTACATTGAATAGCATCCATAAAGCATACTTATCAATTATTGCATCTGCAAACTCACTAAATTCATCAAAAGTCCAGTAATCCATTTTTCCGGCTTTGCTTTTTCCCATACTGCCAGCTTTATGGCAAGGGTTATTTTTTAAGTCATAATACTTTACCGCGTAATTCATCAATGCAGTTAATTCATTATTTATTGATTTCAGATATGTCTGCTTATATCCCTTTTCCAGAAGCTCAGCTTGCCATTTTCTTATCATTGGTGCATTAATATCGCAAAGTGCTGTATCTCCAAAGTATGGTAGAAGTTTTTCTTTCATGATATATTCTTTACGTTTTATAGTCGTATCTCTCAAACGACTTCTCATATCCTCTTTATATATTTCCCAAAACTCCTTAAATGGCATATTCATATCTCCAGCCTGCTGAAGCTTAAATCTCGCCAACCATTCCTCAGCCTCTTTCTTTGTTTTAAATCCTCTTTTTTGTGATTTTTTCTTTTCTCCAGTCCAAGCCGTATACCTGTATTGTATATGCCAGGTTCCGTTAGGATCTTTTTTAGCGCTAACACTCATTTTTAATCCTCCTTTTCTGCGCCATACCATTTCTTATTAAAATACTCAACAGGTATTTTCCCTGAAATAGTCAGATAATTATTCTTTGCCAATTCCTGATTCCAAGTTCTGATAATCTGATATGCTTTTCCTCTGGAAATGTCTAACATATCTGCAATCTCTGCCGCTGTATAATACATTTTAGATGTATTTTCTTTTGTGTAATTCATGGTTTCACCTCCTTTACTTGATATTGTTTTGTTCATACCGTAACATTTGTTACGATTGCATTCTATCACGTATTTTATTTAACTGTCAATACTTTTGTTTCGCTTTATTTAACTTTTGTTACGATTTGTTTATCTTTTTGTTTCTTTATGTTATTTTTTATGATATACTTTTTCGAGTAAACCCTTTGATCACTTCGGAAGGTAGGTACAACATGACAGTTGGAGAAAACATAAGAAGAATACGAATTTCTAAAGGACTAACCCAGAAAGAACTCGCTGATATTCTTGGTGTAAGTGAAGCTAATATACGAGCATATGAAAAAGGAAGAAGAAATCCCAAACCAAGTTCATTAAAGAAATTTGCTGATGCCCTAGGGGTAAATCCGGAAGTATTAAGCAACTCCGAATTCGATTCTATTACCGCAATGCACCGCTTGTTTCAAATCTTTAGAATGTACGGAGGAAATATAATTACTCTTCCAGATAAGGATGATTCTTCATCCGATAGTGTTTATATTTCATTTAACGCATTAATACTTATGCGCTCCTGGTATCAAAGATATATGGAATATCAAGATGAATTAAGTGCTATCCAAAAAATAAAGAAGGAATCTGACAGACAACGAGCAATCGAAGCTGCTGAAGTTGCTTTTAATGAATGGATGGATACATATCCTGATTCCGAAATGGATTTAGATCTGCTAAATATAGCAGCGGGATTTGATAAAAGAATGGATTTCTATGGTACTAATCCATTAAATAATGAATAAGAGTTAGAACAATAATTTTGTACCCAAAACGTACCCAAACAAAAAAATAATCTCCGGAAACCCACTGTTTATGCAGGTTCCGGAGATTTTGTGTTTTACTCATATTCCACTGTTGCTGGTGGTTTTGGTGTATAGTCAAAAAGTACTCTGTTGATTCCCGGCACTTCTGTGATGATACGATTAACGAGGTGATCAATCAGATCATCTGGAAGGTGTTCAACTGTAACTTCCATTACATCGGTTGTATTGATAGCTCGGATGATGCAAGGCCAGTCGAAGGTTCTCTTTCCGTCCTTTACGCCTGTTGATTTGAAATCAGGAACAACAGTGAAGTACTGCCATACCTTTCCTTCAAGTCCATTTTTAGCAAACTCTTCACGAAGTATTGCATCTGATTCTCGTACGGCCTCAAGACGATCTCTTGTGATTGCTCCCGGACATCTTACACCAAGTCCCGGTCCCGGGAATGGCTGACGATATACCATGTTGTCAGGAAGTCCAAGCTCCTTACCAACCACACGAACCTCATCCTTGAAAAGTATTCTGACAGGCTCTACAAGTTCAAAGTTCATATCCTCAGGAAGTCCTCCTGCATTGTGATGAGCCTTGATTCCAGCTTCACTTTCAAGAATATCAGGCCAGATAGTTCCCTGTGCAAGGAACTCTATTCCATCCTGTTTTCTTGCTTCTTCTGCAAATACCTCAATAAATTCACCACCGATTATTTTTCTCTTCTGTTCAGGATCAGTTACTCCGGCAAGCTTATCCAGGAAACGATCTGTTGCATCTACATAGATAAGATTCGCATTCATTTCATCTCTGAACACCTTTATTACCTGCTCAGGCTCCCCTTTTCTAAGAAGTCCATGATTGACATGTACGCAAACAAGCTGCTGTCCAATAGCTTTGATGAGAAGTGCGGCAACTACTGATGAGTCAACACCTCCTGAAAGAGCAAGGAGCACTTTCTTGTCTCCTACCTGTGCTTTCATCGATGCTATCTGCTCATCGATAAATGCCTTGGCCAGCTCTGGAGTTGTAATTCTTTCCATATTCTCTGGTCTTACATCTAACATTGATTCTTCCTCCTTACATCTAATGTATCATCTTCTATTCATTTGCATTGATATAGCTATCTTTGCATATCTGAAATATTTCCAACGACATCTTATCATAAATATATACCTATGCACCAGTACTAAATGTATCATTTTCGCGTCATTTATATAACTCATTTTTGCAGCTTTTCGGATTTCTCAATTACCCTGCGTTTACATAAAATCATATATAACCAGATATATCCCCATCAGGATTATAAACACATTTACCCATTCATCGACTCTTTAGGATGATAAACACATTCAATCACACGGTTCTTTAGGAATATAAGCGCATTTATTCAAACGTGGTACCATCAGTAATATAAAATGTGCCAGACCTCTGACAGATGCACCGTCAGTTTGCTCAACAATCAGACAGCGTATCCATGCTTCAAATGGTCTGGCACAAGTTTCCCCTTCAGGAAACTACTAATATTTATTTGTTACTTTTCTTTCTCTTCTTAAGAGTAAATGCAACCACTCCTATACCGCAAGCTGCAAGACACATCAGAGTTATAATCATACCAAAAGGTACTGTATCAGATGTTGCTGGTGACGCAGGCTTTGCAGGTGTTGATGGAGCTGCTGGTGTGCTAGTTGCCGGCGTTGATGGCGCGGCCGGTGTGCTAGTTGCCGGCGTTGATGGCGCTGACGGTGTGCTAGCTGCTGGCGTTGATGGCGCTGCTGGTGTTGATGGTGCTGCTGGTGCTGACGGTTCCTTTACAGGATTCTCTACTCTGTCAAGACCAACCTCCGGATCATCTCCAACCTGTACTGTTGCTGTAGGTACACCTGATTCTCCACCTTCTGATGAAGAGCTTCCACCTGATGAAGAACCATCACCTGATGCATTTTCATATCCACCGTTTACTACACTGCCTGAACCGCCCTTTGATTTAAGTGCTCCTTCAAGAACCTTGACTGTAAGTGTTACCTTTCCATCCTTA
>OCVV012831529.1_pt1 | contig 13114 bp, 11 predicted proteins | sample 1539721 | NCBI WGS metagenome assembly OCVV01 (sample SAMN02144230, study PRJEB22623) | gut metagenome | biome: sheep rumen | host: Ovis aries | place: New Zealand
CGACCCGAGCTTCACCGGCGAATCGGGCGGCGAGCCGCGCTACATGAACAGCCCGGACATCAACACCGAAGACTTCATGGCGTCCGTGGACTTTCTCTCGACCCGCGACAACGTTGACCCGGAACGCATCGGCATCATCGGCATTTGCGGCTGGGGTGGCATGGCGATTAATGCCGCCGGCATCGACACCCGCGTAAAGGCGACTGTTGCTTCGACCATGTACGACATGAGCCGCGTGACTGCAAACGGCTACTTCGATTCCGCAAACAACGCCGACGCCCGTAACGAGGCCCGCAAGGCTCTGATGGCCCAGCGCACCAAGGATTTCAAGAACGGCACCTACGACTTGGCCGGCGGCGTGGTGGACCCGCTCCCGAACGACGCTCCTTACTTTGTCAAGGATTACTACGCTTACTACAAGACCCCGCGCGGCTACCACAAGCGCTCCCTCAACAGCAACAAGGGCTGGGCCGCCTCCGCAGGCACCTCGCTCATGAACACCAAGCTTCTCGCATACGCCGACGAAATCCGTAACCCCGTGCTCATCATCCACGGCGAAAAGGCCCACAGCCGCTACTTCGGCGAAGGTGCATTCGAAAAGATGACCGGCAAGAAGGCGGACGTTCCCGCAAAACTCGACGCCTCCAAGAACTGGAGCAAGACCGTCGGCAACAAGGAACTCCTCGTCATCCCCGGAGCCACCCACGTGGACCTCTACGACAACCTGGAAAAAATCCCCTTCGAAAAGCTGAACGAATTCTTCAAGACGAACTTGAAGTAAGATCGAATTCAACAACATTAAGCGAAAAGCGGCCTGCAAATTGCGGGCCGCCTTTTATAATGCGGCCAGAATCGCCGGGATTAAAGCCTTTGCATCCTCCATTTTTTCAAACGCAAAACACGCCTTGCCTAAATCCTTAAGCGACGCTCCAATATGATACAGTTCCTTATTGTCGATAATCAAGAATCGGTCGTGCATCTTTTTGGTGAAGTCCATAACTGCGGTCGGGTATTGCGTGTTGAACTGGTCAACATCAATTTTTTGCAATTCTGCTTTCGGGTGCGTGAAAATTTTTACAGCAACATTCTTCTTTTTTACTGCAAGCCTTTCCAAAACAGACAAGTCAACATAACCATCAATAATGACAATTTCTTTTGTTGCAGTCTTTATGATGTCTTGAAAAAAGGCGTAAGCATCAAAGATTTGCCCCTTGAAAAACACCCCTTCCTTCGCCCTTTGGGGCGAGGCGTCCAACTGGTTGAAGATTTTCGAGAAATTTTCGTCAATCTTTTCAAATTTGATGTCGTGTTCAACAAATCTTGCGTTAAACCTGTTTTCTACGGCGTCAAGGCGGTTTGCGATGGCAATGTTGCCGCGCAGGTAATGGCGCATTTGCACAAACGCGTTCATGATTTCAATACTGACCTTGATTGCCCTTTCGCTGCGAAGAACAGCCGAAAGCATGGCTACGCCCTGTTCGGTAAAGGCGAAGGGGGCATAACGCAACCCTTTTTGGTCAGATTTGGAGGTCACAAATTGTGACCTCCAATCCGCAAATTCATCTCGATCAAGTTCGAAACAGAAAGATTCAGGAAACCTATCGATATTTCGTTTTACAGATTGTTTTAGCACCTTGGTGTCTATTTCATACAATTCGGCTATATCTCTATCGATAATTACCTGCACATCGCGAATCACCACGATTTTGCTTGCAATTTGCGCATTTGACAATTTGGAGGTCACAAATTGTGACCTTAAAACTTTCCCAGAATGGACTTTTTCCATGTTTTACCCCCTTGGATAACGAAGCTTTGTTCCGCATTTCGGACACCGCAAAACCATTTCCTTGAGTCGCCTGATTTCAGCGTCCTTTTCTTCCAGGGTCTTGGCGAAATCCCCAATGCCGTTGTTATTGCCGGGGTTAGGACTCCCGTTAATTTTTCCGAAAATTTCTTCGAACATAAAAACTCCTTGTTGAAGTAAGCCTTCAACATCTTGGCAGGAATGCACCTGCGAATACAGAACGCATTACGCCCTTGTTGATTTTTGAATGTTTGGGATGATCTTGCGATGTTGTTGGCGGGGGCTTTCCCCGGCGTTACTTGCCACCCCCGAAGGGGTGAACTCGAGCAGGTCGTGTTCCTGCCAGCTATCCAACAGCATCAACAAGAAGGTTGATGGGCCCCACCGCGGATGCACGTACGGACCGAATGGTCTATGCCGACTGTCGCAGGGATTGTCAAATTACGAAAACAATATACATAAACAATGTGGCATTGTCAAGCAACATAAATTTCGCCACTTCAAAATACAAAAAAGCGACCAGCAAAATTGCGAGCCGCTTCATATTTATCCTTCCTCGTCCAGTTCCGGTTCGTACTTGTTTTCCACCATCATGGTCAGCTCCAGTTCTTCGTTGAACTGTTCCAACTGGCTAAGAGCCACATTGTCCAGGTCAAAACTGACAAAGGCGGGAACCCCGTCCTCGCTCATGTTGGCAAGCAGATTCAAGATGCGTTTGCGGCGCCAGCGTGGCATGTCGGTAATGGGGTATTCGTGAAGCTGGTCCAAAAAAGATCCGGGACAGTAGTCCATCGCTTCCGAAAGTTTTTTCTTGAGCATCTTGCGGTACTTGTCGACCTCGTCCTTTTTGCCTACCCGCGGAAGCTTGCGTATGCCGGGCTCGATGCCTTCCAGCACGAAACTGTCTACTGCAAAGGATACCGAGTCGAAGGTTATTTCGCCCCTGCGCAGGAATAACCAGCACGTTGTAGAATTCCCTTCGGTATCGGTATAGGTGACGGTCCCTCGCCTGATGTGGCGTTCGTTGCCGACAACCTGGTCCATGGGCACGTCACGCCCGTTAATCTCAAATGTCACCTTGAAATTTTCTGTAGGAAACTTCTTGACGATGTATTCCCGGATGTAATCCGGGAGCCACTGGTGCTTGAACAGGTTCAGCATTTAAGCCTCCTTTTGTTTGGCTTTGTATTCTTCAAGTTTCAGCATGTGGACCACGTCTTCGATGGGGAGGCGTTCATCTTCCATCTCTCCCAGGCCTGCATTTGAATTTTGGATAGCGGCCACCAACGCATTCCCAAAGGAGACTGCCTTCAAGTCCGCTTTCGTAGAGTGTGCCTCAAATTGGTGACCGCACGAGCCGCAGGTCATGGCAATGTTCTTTACCCCCGAAAGAGGACTCCCGCCTCCACCGGTACAATAGGCTGTTTCATGGCACTTGGGGCATTCTGTTTGAAACAACGGATTTTCCCACAAACGGAGCAAGCCGCCCAAGAAAGTCACCGGCATTTTCCATTCGCCAGAATATGCCAGTCCAAATCGGATACAGTCTATGTAGCAACAGGCCATTTTTTCGTCTGCAAAAATACGGTCCCTGTTGCGAATGAACAGGGGCACGCTTTCGCGAAGGATGCGCTCGCGGCGCTCCCTGCGGGCTTTGTAGATATCGGCAATGGCTCGTTCTTCCATGAGGAACGCCTGCTGATCATCACTGACGGCAGGCATTTCGTAATGTTCCATAAAAAGAGTCCTTTTTTGTTGGAAGTTCTATTATATATCGCTTTTAAAAAGCGATTTGTAAAAAGGAAAGCCGTATTATTTGGAGTAACTAACGGTATTTGTGGGACTTTGTTGAATGTGTGGTGTCTGCTTTTATCAGGATTCCTTCACTAAGGTTCACTAGCCCTTGAACCCAGGTATATCGGACAACGCTGTGGGCGTCCAGCAGGCTGTCGACTGTAGCACGGGGAACATTGGTAAAGTCGAAAGGACGGCATCCCGACTCGATACGTTTTTCAAATTCTATCAATGAATCTCCATGGGCTTCAAATCTGTTCGTGATTTCGAATTCAGCGTTTTCCCAGGCGATAAAACCCTCAGGACATTTAATCTCAAATCCTCTTAGGGAGTCTTCGCGATCTCTACGGACTTCAAAAATTACCTGCGTAACGAATACGGATATTAAAAGTCCCACGCTTACCCAGAACCAGGAATTGTTAAGGGTCTCTTTCGAAAATAGCCTCATTACATCCTCGCTTTCGAAAAGAAATTGACGGCTCCTATCTTATATCGTTAGGTGCAGAGGGAATGTAAAAAGCCACCAGAAATAAATCTGGTGGCATATATCGAGTTTTTATTATAAAATTACAATTTAAAGACTACGATTCGTAATAGTCTTCGGGATTTTTTTTGAGGGCTTCAAAAAACCATCTTGGAATACACTTATTTCTTTCTATTTGCGAATCCGTGAACATCTCGCTGACGTTAGTTGTTTTGTGCACCTTCCACTTCGTTATATTACCGTCAAAACAGGTTTCTCTAAACATCTCTGACATGTTAGTGACATTGGAAACATCCCATCCGCTGATATCTCCCTTAAAAGAAGATTTTTTGAATAGCGAGGCCATGTTTACTACACAAGAAACATCCCATCTACTGATATTTCCGTTGAAATCGGAATTTTCAAACAAACCCGCCATATTGGTGACTTTTGATACATCGATGAAGTTTAAGTCTGCGTTCTTACCCAAGATGGAAATAGACTTGTCAATACATTCCTTTAAATTATCGTTATTTGCAACAATGCTTTTAAACTTCCAATTGTTGATGTCATATTTGAATTGTGCGTCTTCCAAAAAATCACCCATATTCAGAATATCAACATTGGAAAGTTTCCAGCTACTGATATCACCATCAAATGACTCCCAATAATCGCCGATACCCGAAAAAATTTCACCCAAGTTGATATCGGAGACATTTGAAACATCTATAAAGTTTAAATCAGCATCATGACCTAATAAGTAAACAGCTCTTTGTATTAAATCTTTTATATTTTCATTCTTAGCTTGCACGGGTTCTACAATCGGTGGATTTATGTCAGAATATCCATCACATGTAATGCTTGTAAAACTTTCTGCATCTAGAAGTACTTTATCTATAGAAATATGCCAGGAGCTGATATCACCATGGAATGAAAATTCATATTCTCCTCCATCATAGATAGAGTCGTTAATAGAGTCCATTGACAATAAACCACGCATATCCGAGACATTTGATACATCTATGAAGTTTAAATTCGCATTACTTCCTAAATAATTCACACTCTTGCAAACAATATCGTTTACATTATCGTTATTCGCTACGACACGAGTGAGAGTAGGTTTATGTTGGTCTGGAATATCACACAATCTAAAGATATCCCATGTATCCACCTTGTCAATAGAGATTTCCCATGAACTCAGGTCGCCATCAAATGGATTTATTTTTTTCGACCACTCGCACCACATGCCTTTATCTTCAAATTTACCTTCAAACATTCCTCTCATATTAGTTACTTTCGATACGTTCCACTTGCTGATATCACCATTAAAATGTGAACCAGCAAACATTCCTTCCATATTTGTCACATTGGAAACATCCCAGTTGCTGATGTCTCCATCGAAGTATGAATTTTTGAACAATTCGTTCATATAAGTCACATCGGAAACATTGATGAAATTCAAATCAGCCTCGGTTCCCAATACACTGATTGCTTTATTGACAATTTCTTTTAAATTGTCGTTGTTGGCAACCACGGGATTAATGATAGGTCTGTTTGTAAAGGGAATCTCACAAAAATAATCAAATGTGTTCTCAAGATTTGTTTTGTCAATAGATATACGCCAATTACTGATGTCTCCATTAAATCCTGACTTCGCGAACATCCTTCGCATATTGGTCACATTGGAAACATTCCATCTACTAATATCGCCATTAAACGAGGAATTTTCGAACATGCCTTCCATATTGGTCACGTTGGAAACATTCCATTCACTAATGTCGCCATCAAACGAGGAATTTTCAAATAGGCCTTCCATATTGGTCACATTGGATACATTAATAAAGTTTAAATTGGCCGTATCCCCTAACATAACAATAGCTTTTTGAACCAAAATTTTTAAATTATTATCATTCGCGTTTACGGGCAAAAAGGAGGGTGTATGTTGAAATTGACCTTTGCAGGTTTCAAACATTCCTTCCGTTATCGTATTTTCTAAATTTATTTTCCATAAACTAAGATCTCTATTATATGGATTTTCAGTCCAAGTATCAGTTTCACTATTGTATTTTCCTTCAAACATACACTCCATATTGGTTACATTCGTCACGTCCCACTTGCTGATATCACCATTAAACTCTGAACCAGCAAACATTTTTTTCATATTGGCCACGTTAGAAACATTCCATTCGCTGATATCGCCATCAAAGGCAGAATTTTCAAACATACATTCCATATCAATTACGCGAGAAACATCCCACTCGCTGATATCACCATTAAAATGTGAATCAGCAAACATTTTTTTCATATTGGCCACATTAGAAACATTCCATTCGCTGATATCGCCATCAAAGGCGGAATTTTCAAACATGCATCCCATATCAATTACGCGAGAAACATCCCACTCGCTGATATCACCATTAAATTCTGAACCAGCGAACATCCTTTTCATATTGACTACATTAGAAACATTCCATTCGCTTATATCGCCATCAAAGGTTGAATTCTCAAACATGTTTTCCATATCAGTCACGTGAGAAACGTCCCACTTGCTGATATCACCTTTAAATTCAGAGTCCCATTCACTGATTAAATTGTTGAGGTTGGAATTCTTGAACATTCTTTTCATGTTAATAACATTGGAAACATCCCATTCGCTGATATCCCCATCGAAATAAGAATTTTCGAACATGCCTTCCATATCGGTTACATGGGAGACATCCCACTTGCTAATGTCGTTATTGAATATGGAATTCTTGAACATTTCTTTCATGCTAATAACATTGGAAACATTCCATTCACCAATGTGGCCTCCAAAACAAGTTTTTTTAAACATTCCCTCCATATTTGTGACATTGGAAACATTCCAGTTACTGATGTCACCATCAAAAGCAGAATTTTCAAATAAGCCTTCCATATTCGTGACACGGGAAACATCCCAGTTGCTTATGTCCCCGTTAAAAACAGAATTTTCGAATAAGCCCTCCATATTCGTGACACTGGACACATCTATAAAGTTTAAAATGCCTTTATACCCTAATGCGCCAATGGCTCTTTGAATAAGAATTTTTATGTTGTCATTATTCGCTGTAGTTGGTAAAAGTGTAGGTCGTTGATGTTGAATGTCATGGGGATCAAACATTTCTTCAGTTGCAGTTTTATCAATGGAAATCTTCCATGAATTTAGGTTGTCATCAAACCCAGAACCAGCAAACATCCTTTTCATATTTGTTACATTTGAAATGTCCCATTCATTAATGCGGCCTTTAAAACAAGTTCCTTCAAACATTCTCTCCATATTAGTTACTTTTGAAACATTCCATTTGCTGATGTCACCTTTAAAATTAGATCCAGTAAACATCTGTTTCATATTAATAACATTGGAAACATCCCAGTTGCTGATGTTCCCGTCAAAAGCAGAATTTTCAAATAAGCCCTCCATGTTGGTAACCCTGGAAACATCAATAAAGTTTAGATTGGCATTATACCCTAATACATCAACAGCTCTTTGAACGAGGATTTTTATGTTGTCGCTATTCGCAAAGACAGACAAAAGCATAGGCCGCTGTTGATTCTTAATATTGCATGAGTCAAACATTTCCTCAGTTGCCGTTTTATCAATGGAAATCTTCCATGAACTTAGGTCACCATCAAATCCAGAACCAGCAAACATCCGCTTCATATTAGTGACATTGGAAATATCCCATTCATTAACGCGGCCTCTAAAAGAAGTTCCTTCGAATAAACCCTCCATATTAGTGACATTGGAAACATCAATAAAATTTAAATCAACAACATCCCCAATTTGATTTATGATTTTTGTTACAAGTTCTTTTAGATTGTCGTTGTTTGCAATTATGGGCTTAATTTTTGGCCTATGAGAAGAAGGAATCCTAAAAATATGAGTATTTTCAATTTTTATTTTATCTGTATTTATATTCCACTTGCTGATATCGCCATTAAAATCCGAACCAGCAAATATCCTTTCCATATTTGTCACATTAGAAACATCCCATTTGCTGATATTACCATTAAATTTTTTGCGAAAAGTAGCCCTCTTCATGTTACGAACATGCTCGTATTCACTAAACAATTCACTCATATCCGTAACATTGGACACATCTATGAAATTCAAATCACATTCATAGCCGTTTTTCTTAATAGCTTCGGTAATAAGAGCCTTAAGGTGTTCCTTGTCCTTGGCGATGACTTTTTCATTTTCCTGTGACATGTTGTGTCTCCGTGGCAAAAATGTGGCGATTCTGTTCGATTTTTAAAGAAATCTATATAAAAAGCGCAAAAAAAGGAAAATTTTACCCTACAAATGGGCAAAAATTCCCTTGACAAAGGTATTTCTTCGTTATTTCGATAAATTCGGGGTATTCGATGCCCCCAAAATCATGCTCGTAGGTTATCATGCCCTTACGGACAAGGTCGTTACAATTGCAGTAGCGCAAAATGCGCGAGGCCTTCTCAATCGCTTCGAAATATCGTTTGGTCCTTTTGAAAAGATCCTTGGTCAGATAGCGCTCTGGGTTTTCAAGAACGTCCGACATACAGCACATCACCTTCTCGGTGTTCCTGACAGCACTTGCGGTCCGAAAGACGGGGATTCCCGCGTTGCGGAATGTTCCTATAGAACCGGCACATCCATAGACAAGTCCCTCCTTCGTGCGAAGTTGATTCAACAATATGGCCTCGTCGCTAGCCGCGAGCATGTTTGTGGCAAGCAGCATTGCTGCATAATCGCGGTTGCCTACGATTGGCTCCGTACCGATGAATACAATAGAATTGTATTCGTCATCGTCGTTTGACGCCGGATTTTCTGGCATGTTCCAAACACTTCTGCATGGGGCGATTTGCCCAAACCGCCTGCTCTCCGAGAACTCAACTTCCGGGAAATGAACCCTACGTGGCCCCACATAGACAATTCGGCTGGGGTGGGCAACAAGTCGTTCGTAATCCTTCTTGAACTCGTCAAAGGTGTAGGCTCGAATATCTTCAAGTACTCCTTCGGGCCCGTGGAGTCCGTAAATTCCCAATGTGGCGTGACCGAGGGTCCGCTGAAAAGCATCCGCATTCATCAGCTCCACTTCGTTGATTACCGCACTCCGCTCGCTTTCAAAATCTTCTTGCGTAAAGCGGTCTGCATCGGAGTTTACTATTTGCTGCACGATGATCGGGGCCTGCTTTTCCAGGGCCTCGGCAGTCCCGGTAAACGAGGCGTACACCATCTCGTAGTTTACGCAATAGTCGTTTTCGATACCATTCTCGTGGAGTATCGGCGCAATCGGGTCCACCGCCTTGCCAATCATGTGTTCGATAAGGTGACACGAGCCATGCTTGCCATCCGCCTCGTCAAGAGGCGAGAGATTGTCGTAAACGACATGCAGGCTCGCCATTTCAAGAGGATTTATTTCTTGTATGATCATTTTGCCCGCTTTTATATTTCGTCGTCCCTCAGCATGTTCGACCCCGCACTTCTAAAGAGTTCCCGCATGAACTCGTCGTAGCCGGGTTCGCCCTTTTTTGGAATGCGCCTGATGTTGCTGGTTGTAGATTTGCCGTTCTGGTCGAGTTCCTTCTTTTCTTCGATTTTGTTATCCATGTTGGACTCCTTGCTTTTTGTGTTGCCGTTCTGTGGCGGTGCCTTTTTTACATCGTCACAAAGACGCGATTTGTAAAAAACGTGCTGTTTCAGGTTGAATTACGCAGCCGTCGTAACAAGGGAATTGAAATCCATCCCTTTTTCGGCAAGCATGCGGACAAGTTTCTTACGGTAGTTGCCGGAGCTTGCCCGGGTGCAGCCCATGTGCCTTGCGACTTCGGCATCGGATCCCCTGAAGCCCTGATTGCACACTTCTTGACAGGTCTCAAAGTAGGCTGCAATTTTGGGGGCGCTGGCGGCAATGTTCTTGATTTTGAGGATGGCGTCTCTCCTGAAGCAATCGCCCTCGACATCTTCTTCGTTTGGAGTTCTTTCCAGCAGGGCGGCAAAAGCGTCTTCTTCTGCAAATTCTTCGGAGGCATTTATCTGCATTTTGGAACTGATTTTTATGCGATTGTCACGTTTGGCGTTGTTCCGTTTGTCGGCGGCGAGTTTCCAACAGACCTTCTGGGCGATATACGCCAAGAATGGCACGCCAAGATTTTGGTCGAAGTTCATGACCGCCCCGCAAAAAAAGAGGTATGCGTCCGAGGCCAGTTTCTCCCGGCGATCCCTAGGCGAATCCCCGATCATGTCGAAATCGGAGTTTATGCGATAGGATTTTCCGACCATATTGCCCATGACGGTGTCCCCTACAATTTCCCAAAGAAGTCTCAGGGCACCCGAACGAATGCGCCCATTTTGTGCATTTTGGGCAACCTCTACGAGGCTATTGATGTTCATCTGGGTGGACTGCGTGCCGTTGTGTTGCGTCATGAACAACTCCTTTTAAGTGTTAAAATGGCGATTTTGCGCAGAAATCGGTAATTTCCTAGCAAAAAGACACGATGTATCCCCGGGTCCCCTCAATCGGGGGATCTTTATAACACGGGCGTTTGCAGAGGAAAATTATTTGATTCTAATCACCGCTATTTATTATGTGATTCATTTGACATTAAATGTCAAAATGCAGCAAATACGACAAAATCAGATGAATCTATTCCAGGATTAGGATATTATCTGCTACCGTCAACCGTGGCAATTTTTTCGTGGGTGCAGTACGAGGCAATTTCGTTTGGCAAAATTTATCAAGGAAACTTCTTAGCGCATTTTGCAAATGAATAACAGCGTACTTTTCGACATCGTCAACAAAGTAGCTGTATTGCACAGTACCTAGTTTTGTCAAACCATCTAGTTTTGCTATCGGGAATAGTTCGGTTTTTTCCTTATAGCCTTCCTCATCATTCTTGCCATAGGCGTTTTCATAAAGTGCGGTCATGATATTCGAAGACCATTCTGGCATATCCCCGTTGCGGAGCGCCATATCGAGAATCGAACAGTTTGTAAAGCTCGGCTTTCTCTTGTTCTTGAATGCAGGTTCATAAAGAAACTTGTAGCGGCTATTGAATTTACGGTTGGCGTCACGACCGTCAGTTACACTGTTTTTTTCGTAAAATTCAGAGTAGTCTTCGATAAATTCGTAGCGGTCGTATGCGTTCGGAAAAATAGAAACGAAAACCGCATAGGCGATGGAACCATATTCTTGCGGGAAAGATTGTATTTCACCGACAGAAATGCTGCTTAAAAGCAATAGCAGGTTTTCTGGATTCTTAAATAGATTCGACTCTGGCAAAGCTCTTGTACGCACAGGCGAATCCTTCGCAAGTTTTTTCATTTCGTTTGCGTATTTCACGAGCCTTTCTATCGGTCCGCTGATGCCGTAACCTTTGCCGTTTCCAAACATCGCCTTGATAAGGCTTGCCGCAAAAGTGTCTGCGTATTCAAAGCCCCTGGCGGTCAATACTTCGCGGCCATCCCTGTTGACGAATTTTTGCGGCTTGAGTTTTGGTAGGTAGATCTTGTTGTAATATTCGTTCGCCTCGCGAATCAGACCAAAATCGTCGATATAGGTGATTGCTCCGTTTTTCGCTATTTTTGCTCGCCCCGTAAAAAATGTCAATCTGCCATTCCCGTCACATTTCGTTATCTCGGCGAGAACATGAGCCACCATCACGGACAAGTCTTCGATTTCAAGCCCCTTTACCCCGTGTTTCAACTTATCGTAGCTTTCCCAGAAATTTCGGTTATCCGCAAATAATTCCCAGTTCTTGATTTTGGGATTTGGAAATTTTCGGTAAATGATGCTCAGGGCGTCGATGATTTCTTTTTGTTTGGCGGCAGAATAAAACTGTTCCCAAGAAGATATGCCTAATGGCGTTTCCTCCTTATCGGCCCAGTCTTCGGGCAAGCTAGTTTCCGTTGCAGATATTTTTTGCACAGGGATGGCGGCTTCGTAAAGGATGGGGAGGATTGCGGACATTTCGTCTGTTGAGAATTGAACCTGATAATGGTTGCGAACCAGGATGAACCTAGGGCCAGCTTCTCCAAAAACTCGCTTCTTCGATTCGTCGCATTTCGTCATATTGTCGATTTTTGCGAGGATTGACGCCTTCTGCCGGCCTTTGATTTTCGATTCGGCAACCAGAGCATAAAGGGATTGCCAAGCGCTTGTTTTTCCTGGATGTTTCAGAAACTCTTCTCGCCCGATAATGCAGCCTTGCTGCGGAAATAGCCAACCAAAGCGAGGGAACCTACGGTTGCCCGTGCGCCTGGACCCGCACAGTTTTAAGATTGCGTTATCTTCGGTCGGTTCTTCATAATCGCGTCGCAAACAATCTTTTGCAAATTCGATATCCTTATAGAAAACAAACATCCGTTCATGGGTTTCCTTGCCTGCATCCCAGGAGCCCTTTGCATAGCCTCCATTTTTACTCAACTCTTTGTCGCCCCAATTAAAATAAGGCTTGGGTGCAATTTTCTCGAGAATATTCCAGATGTCCTGCTTGCTCATATAAAAAAACATTCAACACTTTATTATGTGATTTGATAATAGTAAAAGGATTAAATGATGGCTACCCCCAAAACGATAAATCCCGCAATAACAAGCAAAAGCGACAAAACGGCAAGAAACACCTTTATAGTGGCCACCACAAGGAGCACAAGTAGGCATAAGGTCACGATGCCGACAATCATTGCTAAAAAGAGAGCTTCCATAACCTATTGCTTAGCCGCGGCAAAGCATCCTTCGCCCGTGATGGCTACGAAAATGTCGCTCCCGAGCATCAGGGTGTCGCCAGAGGCGGTGTCGTAAATTTTCCAGACCTCGTTGCCGTCGAAACGGTCGTCGTGGCAATGCTTATAGGGCGGCGTTATCTCACGGCATTCCGTATAGGTGTAATTTAGGCGTGTATCGAAACACCTTTCGAACTCAGAAATCCGATAACAGACCTGCAGCGGATTGCCTTTGCTTTGCAGAACTTTTACACGAAAGTCAACTTGCGTTTCCTCAGAAAGCGCCGTCCGGTTTAGACAATGGATCTTTGTAATGCTGTTGAATCTGGCAGAAACG
>OCVV012870184.1_pt1 | contig 13110 bp, 10 predicted proteins | sample 1539721 | NCBI WGS metagenome assembly OCVV01 (sample SAMN02144230, study PRJEB22623) | gut metagenome | biome: sheep rumen | host: Ovis aries | place: New Zealand
TGCTGCAAGTGCTGGACGAAGGCCGACTGACGGACGGTAACGGACGCTTCGTGGATTTCCGCAACACGGTGATTATCATGACATCGAATGCGGGCACGCGCCAACTGAAGGACTTTGGGCGCGGCGTGGGATTCACCACTGGCGGCTCGAGTGCGCTGATGCTCAACGAGCAGGACAAGGAGCACGCTCGCCAGATTGTGCAGAAAGCGCTGTCGAAACAGTTCTCGCCTGAGTTCCTGAACCGTTTGGACGAGATTATCACCTTCGACCAGTTAGACCTGGATGCCATCAAGCGCATCATCGATGTCGAACTGCAAGGACTCTACAAGCGCATCGGCGACATGGGCTACACCATCGACCTGAGCGACGAGGCTAAGCAATTCGTAGCTGAGAAGGGATACGACGTGCAGTATGGTGCCCGACCGCTGAAGCGTGCCATCCAGAACTATATAGAGGACGGCATATCGGAACTCATCGTCAACGGCGACTTACCATTGGGCAGCGTCATCCATATTACTAAGGAGGGCGATGAACTGAAAATCAACGTTTGATATATCATCTCGCAAAAATAAAAAAACAAGGCGTCTGTTTATGCAGGCGCCTTGTTTGTTTCCGCACACACAAAACAGACTCGTTTTTGTCATTTTTCCCTTGATTTACGTCAAAAAGTAGCAAAAAGAAAGTTTTTTCGTTATTTTTTTGATAAAATGTTTGGTAATTCAAATTTTTGCTGTAATTTTGCATCCGAAATTAAACGATAACAAAGTTTTCAATAGTTATAATAACCAAAAAAGGAAAAAAAGATTATGAATGCAGCACAAGTTGTAGAGAATCTGAAGCAGCGCTTCCCCAACGAGCCTGAGTACATTCAGGCCGTAAGTCAAGTTCTTCCCACTATCGAAGAAGAGTACAACAAACACCCCGAGTTTGAGAAGGCAAATCTGATTGAGCGCCTTTGCATCCCCGATCGTGTTTACGAATTCCGTGTTACATGGGTTGACGACCAGGGTAAGGTACAGACCAATATGGGTTACCGCATCCAGCACAACAACGCCATCGGTCCGTACAAAGGCGGTCTGCGTTATCACAAGAGTGTAAATCTGGGTATCCTGAAGTTCCTCGCTTTCGAGCAGACATTCAAGAACTCACTGACTACACTGCCTATGGGTGGTGCCAAGGGTGGATCAGACTTCTCTCCACGTGGCAAGAGCGATGCTGAGGTAATGCGTTTCTGCCAGGCATTCATGAACGAGCTATATCGCGTTATCGGTCCAGACGAGGACGTACCCGCTGGTGACATCGGTGTTGGTGGCCGTGAGGTAGGTTACCTGTTCGGACAGTACAAGAAGCTGACTCACCAGTTCCAGGGTGTGCTCACTGGTAAGGGTATCCCCTTCGGCGGTTCTCTGATTCGTCCTGAGGCTACTGGTTACGGTACGGTTTACTTCCTGACTTCTATGCTGGCTACTCGCGGTATCGAACTGAAGGGTAAGAAAGTGCTGATTTCCGGTTCAGGTAATGTGGCTCAGTATGCTGCCGAGAAGTGCATCCAGCTGGGTGCTACCGTGCTGACACTCTCTGACTCTGATGGTTACATCTACGATCCAGACGGAATTGATGCCGACAAGCTGGCTTACGTTAAGGAACTGAAGAACGTAGAGCGTGGACGTATCAAGGAGTATGCTGAGGAATATCCTAATGCTGTATATCACGCTGGTGAGCGTCCTTGGCACGAGAAGGCCGACATCGCTCTGCCTTGCGCTACCCAGAACGAGATCAACGGCGAGCAGGCTCAGGCTCTGGTTGACAATGGTGTAATTGCCGTTGTCGAGGGTGCAAACATGCCTTCACTGCCTGAGGCTATCAAGATTTTCCAGGACAACAAGCTGTTGTATGCTCCTGGTAAGGCTTCAAATGCTGGTGGTGTATCAGTATCTGGTCTGGAGATGTCGCAGAACTCTGAGCGTCTGAGCTGGACTGCTGAGGAGGTTGACAACTATCTGAAGCGCATCATGAACGATATTCACCAGAACTGTGTGAAGTATGGTACACAGGCTGATGGTTACATCAACTACGTGAAGGGTGCCAACGTTGCAGGCTTCATGAAGGTGGCCAGCGCTATGATGAGCCAGGGTATTGTATAAAGAACAACCCAAACATTCACAAATAACAACGCCCCGATGCTCATATAGAAGCATCGGGGCGTTTATTATATTGTAATGTAAGATTACTCTTTCTCTGGCGAGATGAGCTTATAGCCCTTACCGTGGATGTTGATAATCTCAATCTGGTCGTCGTCCTTCAGGTGCTTACGCAGCTTGGTGATGTAAACATCCATAGAACGGGCATTGAAATAGTTATCGTCAATCCAGATGGTCTTCAAGGCAAAGTCGCGCTGCAGAATCTCGTTGGCATGAGAGCAGAGCAGAGCCAGCAGTTCGTTCTCCTTGGTGGTCAACTTGGTCTGCTTGTCGCCAATGGTAAGCAGCTGTTTCTGGGTATCAAAAGTGAAGCGACCGATGTGATAAACGGAGCTTTCCTTATTCTTCTTACCACGTACGCGACGCAGGATGGCCTCAATACGGAATACGAGTTCCTCCATAGAGAACGGTTTGGTGATATAGTCGTCGGCACCAATCTTAAAGCCTTCAAGAATGTCCTCCTTCAGAGTCTTAGCGGTGAGGAAAATGATGGGAATTTCCGCATTCGCACCACGAATCTCCTGTGCCAACGTAAAGCCGTCTTTCTTTGGCATCATCACGTCAAGAACACAGATATCAAACTTCGTCTTCAGAAAAGCTTTGTAGCCTGCCTCTCCGTCAGGACAAAGTTCAGCCATGTAACCTTTTGCTGCCAAGTATTCACGCAACAGCATTCCGAGGTTCTCATCGTCTTCGCAAAGAAGAATTTTCAGTTTTTCGTCCATAATCAATATTGTTTAATGTGTTAATATTTTATTATCTTACTCTTGATTCTCTTTCATGATAGGCAGCGAGATAGTAAACTTGGTACCCTTGCCCAGATCGCTCTCACACTTGATTTCGCCCTGATGGAGGTCGATGACTTTCTTGACATAAGCCAATCCGAGTCCGAAGCCCTTGACATCGTGCTTGTTACCTGTATGCACGCGATAGAATTTATCGAAAATCTTCTTCTGATTCTCCTTCTTGATACCCTGCCCTGTATCGCGGATGCTGAGCAGCAGGCGATCGTGCTCGTTCCAGGTACGGATATAAATATCCAACGCTTCATCAGGCTTGCGGTATTTCACGGCGTTATCCATCAGATTGGTGATGGCGTTTTGGAAATGCACCTCGTCAACGTAAATACCTGATTCTATCGCCTCTATCTGGGTATATATCTTGCCACCGGTATGTTCCACACGCAAGGTAAAGGTGGAGGATATATTCTCAACCATTTCATTGAGGTCGAGCTGCTTCTTTTTGAACACCACGCTTTTCTTGTCGAACATAGACATCTGGAGCACTTTCTCAACGAGGAAGCGAAGGCGCTTTGACTCGTCGGCAATAACCCCACCCAGGTGCTTGGTCATCTTTTCATTCTTGACCACACTGTCGTCGTTCATCATCTGGGCAGCCAACGAGATGGAGGCTATAGGTGTTTTCAACTCGTGGGTCATGTTATTGATGAAGTCGTTCTTAATTTCGGTATAACGCTTCTGGCGGAAAATCAGCACAATGGTGAAAATAAACGTAATGAGCAATACCATCGTGAAGGCCAAAGAGGGAATCATGAAGCGTACAGACGAGAAGATGTAACTGCTCATATCAGGGAAATGAATCTTCACCACGCCCATTTTCGACTGGGAGGCTGTTCGCTCGAAGAGCAACTGCGTATAGCTATATTTCTCGCCCTCTTCCGTATAGTCAGGACAACGATAGACTTCACGGCCGTCGGTGGTAGAAACGGTGAAATGATAGGGAATATTAACTCCGTTATTCATCAGTTCGGCACGAATGTCCTGATCGAGCATACGGAAATTAACACGCTCCTTGAGGGGTTTGTCGCTGGCTGTATAGAGTATGTTATAAACTACCTCATCAAGCAGTGCTTTCTGATAGACATAACGCTGACGCACTATTTCCTGCATCGACTTAGCCGCTTCAGAAAGTGAACTCTTGTCCTTGCGTAGTATCATGGCCTTGGGAATGGAAGATGGTTTCATCTCGAAGGTCTTCAACTGGAAGGAAGAATATACGGTGCCGTCATCGGCAGCAACAGCAAACTGATGGGAGTGACGGATGGACCCGTCGAGACCATCGACCATCATAGAATCCTGACTATAGGCACGACGCTCCGTAGCTTGAACATCTTTCTCAAGATAGCGCTGAGTCTCGTTCAACTCCAGATTACGTGATGCCTGATACAGACTGCGATTCACACTCTCGTCGAACTGCTCTTTCTTCATCTTCACCATTTCCTCTACATAGGAAAACTGAAGATAAAGCAGACCCACAAAAGCGAATCCCATGATGATGGCTATGATCCAAATAGTAGACTTCTTCATATCGGAAGCAAAGATAATGCTTTTCACGATATGAAGAAGTCTTTTAGTTAAATATTTCCGTTAATTTTAACGTTATTAACAAAAATGGTTGAGTTTAGTTTTTTATTTTGTTCTTAGAAATGAATTAGTACATCCATTCCTACTTGTATCGGATTGCCTCGCTGAGCAAAGTAGCGGGCACCGCCGGCTGCACTGCTTGAGATAGCAAAAGTATTGTATTTCGTATCGGTAAGATTGCGACCCCATACGGAGATCAGGACAGGACCGAAGTCGTAGTCGGCATGTGCTCCAAGAACAGCATAGAACTTCTGGGCGAAGGTATTGGCATCGTCCCACCAAGTCTTACCCAGACTGGAGAGGTTGGCACCTAAGGTAAACTTGCCGAAGTGATAGTCGGCCACGAGACTGAGCATGTGCTTGGGTACGAAGGGAACATAATTGTCTTTATACGACACCACCTCCATTACCATATTGCCGGTATTGGCTTCATACTCGTCGAACTTGGCATTGGTGAAGCTGTAGGACACGTTCCAGTCGAGCGCATTGTCGAAGGCACGTCCGCGCAGCGTTGCCTCCAAGCCGCAGGAATGGCTCTTGCCAGCATTTGTCATGATTCGTCCGTAGTTGTAGAGTGGTGACATGACGGAAATCTGCTGATTCCTTATCTTCATGTAGAATACAGAGAGATCGGCCTGCACCTTGCTGTCGAAGAGGTTGAGATGGGTGCCCAGTTCAAAGTTCCAAGACTCCTCGGGCTTGTAGGAGATGGTTTCTGTGATATTATCGTAGTCTTGTGTTGTATGCTCTACGTCATAATCGCCACGCATAGCATTGTTGCGATTGGCATTGAGGTCGCTCTGAAGCACCTCGCTAAACATCTGGATATTGTAGCCGCCAGCACGATAGCCTTTCGACACGAGGGCATAGATATTACCCACGTTTTCGGGAAAGCTATAGGTCAGCGCTATTTTGGGCAACAGCTGAACGTAGGTCTTTTGACGGCTGTCTGCGATATGCGATGTCAGATGATAGGTTGCTTGACGCTCGGCCGTTCCACCTGTCATATTCATATACGCCAGCGCATCATACTCAATCTTCACCTTGTCAACATTGAAACGCAATCCGACTGTGAACTTCAGGCGGTCGGTGAGCAGGAAGTTGGACTCGTGGAAGACGGAGAAGTTCAGAGTGGGAGTCTTAAATGTCTCTGGTACCCCCATCTCCGCACTCATATTGATGCCTGCTTTCTCGATGGCAGCCGTAGCCGCTTTCTCGGCTGCAGCTGGAGCAGCCTGGGCAGCAGCAGCCTGAGCAGCAGCCTCAGGCATTCCCTTGGCCATCATGTCGGCCACCATCTGCTGAGTCATCTGTTCAAGCATGCTACGATACATGCCTTGATACATGGCATTTTTCATCGCAGCAGTGATGCCGTCGCCGATAGGTTTTGTAATGGCTTCACCGAAGAATACAGGAGCATCGGTGTGAAGCCACTGATAGGAAGCAAAGAGTCCCGTCGTATGTTGCCAACGGCTCTTGTCGTGAGAACGAAGTACGAATTCCTGTGTCAGCGCATTCATCTTCTGACGCTGTTCAAGACGCAAATAGTCGGGTGTAATATAATCCTGATCCATCAGCATGTAGTCCTGCAGGAACTGATAGCTGGTGGTTGACGTGAAGAGAAACTTCTCGGTGTTGTAGCCGACAGTAAGACCTGTATTCAACATATTGCGCTTATAACCATTCATGATGGTTGTTGCAGGATCAGCGACATCAAGGTTATAAGGAAACGGGGCACCAGACTCTATCGGCTGGAACTCGCCATATCCGAAACCATTCTGATTGACATACTGATAGTCGACTGTCCAATCGAACTTCAACTTCATATTAGGCTGGAAAATCAAGCGCAGTTTGCCACCAGCCTCGTTGGTTTTGTCGTTCTTCTCTGAAAAATTCTGATTATTGAAGAATCCCTTCAGTCCGTTGTAGAAACCTGCTGCACTAAACGCCAGCTGCTCGCTGGGCCGATGATAGTGAGCCACCTCGACATTAGAATAGAGACCAGTGCCGATACCTAAACGGATGTCAGTACCCTGATAATTCATAGGATCTTTGGAATAGATGCGCACCAAACCGCCTTCTGTATTCTGGCCATAGAGTGTTCCCTGCGGTCCACGCAATACATCCACACGGTCTAACATATAGAAGTGGTTATTGAAGGCCGATTTCGACATCAAGGGGATGTTGTCATAATACACTCCCATTGCCGGACTGTTGACACGCGAACCGATACCACGTACATAAACTGACGAAGTGAGACGCGAACCATAAGACGGCATGACAAACGAAGGCACATACTGGGACAGTTGGCTCAGATTGTGGACGGTCAACTGTTGCATTTGCTCATTGCCAAAAACGCTACTGCTCACGGGTTGTAAACGAAGGCGTACCTGCTCTTTTGGCTGGGAAATAACTATCACTTCGTCGAGATCAACAACGCGAGAAGAGTCGCTCACCTCAATGGCTTGCGACATTAGGGGCATGACAGAAAACAGCCCCATCATCAAAAATTTACTGTTCTGTTTCATAATCGGGTGCAAAGGTAATGCTTTCTGCGAAATTATGCAATCCCTATTTATGTGGATTTTCATACGTTCATCGCTCCACAATGCGGGCAACGGCCCTTTTTGGAAAGCAAAGCTCCACAATTTCCACACGTAAAGCGGTAGTGCACTTCGTGGATATAACGATAAAGGGCAAAAACAACATAGGCTATTAACAAGGGATAACCTATATAATATAAGGTGGAAACGCTAAACACTACATAATCAACAGCACACACGCCAGCTAATCCACCTATATAGAGTAGCGCATCGGCACCAGACAGATGGTGTAACACATCATCGACTGCAGCTACAGCAATGATGATAATGGCCCAAACGGAGGCTACAAACAGTGCCAAATGCCAGGGAAGCGCAAAGGGGTTGAGCGATGGATGGTAGTAGAAATGACGCCACGACTCAGCTCCGAACATTTGAATGGACGCATAGAGTGTAGCCGACGATGCTACCATAAGGCACAGCAGTGTGGGATAGAAAGAGTCGATATCATTGAAATGCACGATATAGGCATTACGCCGATTCAGACGATAAAGGCCATAGGCTACGGTCACCACGATGAGGAAGGCCATAAAAATCAGCAAATGGGTATTGGAGAAGAAATCGATGAATTGCGAAATGGAATCATCAGGCGATACGCCTTCCAACATCTCGCTTTCCCGTATCCAACCTTGTGTCAACTGGTCGCGGGCTACTTTCACCCAAATGGAATCTATCGAATCTGTAGAAATGGTCTGGATATCAGCTACTACCAGCTGTTCACCCCTCATCACATAAATGGTATCGAAAGCCAGATTGCCTGGTTGGTCAGATAAAGGCAGACTCTTAGATTTGACTACAAAATTATAGTTTTGCGAATAGTGATGAGTGGTTGAAAAAGAGATGGAGTCAAGTTGCTTCTCTGTCAGGTCCCATGCATCGGGTGTTTGCGGACCGTTATTATAACAGGCCGTCAGCAGAAATGCAAAGATCAATATGATATAACCCCTAATCCGCTGCATACACATTCATTTGACAATGACTACAATCAAACTCCAAACGGAAACGGCGTCCGTCACCTAAACGGAGAAAAAGCGGTTCGCGCCATTCGGGCTTCTTTCCACCATGTTTCTGACAGGCTCCCAAGGCATAACGCAAACAATGGCGACACTGCATCAAGGGCCCTTGACCGCCTTTCAGTTCGTAGGCTGAAGGTTCTGCACCATAGAAATCAGCTGCCAAACGATTGGCAATATTATAGAAGTAAGGCGCGGAATAATCCGAAGGGAGCGGACTGGAAGTCCTACGGGAACGGACTGAGAGTCCGACAGAAACGGACTGAGAGTGCATCAAAGACATACTGGAGATGAGCCTGCGCCGCAGGTCTGCCAACAGACTACTGGGGATAAAATAGTTGAAATCTTCAGCCATATCCACCCCACTACACTCGTAAGGAGTCCCTCCCAATTTGGAAAGTTGACGAATGATGTTTTCACGCTGAGGCTTCTCTGCCTGCTGATGTTCACAAGAAATAGTAACCACCACATCTCCTGCTGACAAAGCGAATCCATCAACCGATGGTTCCAACTTCATCACCAAGGGAATCTTGCGTTCACTGCTTTTGTGAGCCAACCGACGTTCCAATTCTTGATCATTATTACGATAGAGCGCCATTCCTGCACGTAGATTTGCCGGCATCTGTTGTGGGAAGAGTCTGTTGCCTTCGGCACGATTAACACGGAAGCCTTCTAACGCGCGTACCTTATTTATATAGCATAGGCCGTCACCATTGGCAAAAGAGGCAGTGCCTGCAACTGTAAACGAATCGCGACGCATCTCTTTGACGTAACCAACATACTCGCCCATAGCCTTTGGCGTGTCTGGTGAAAAGATGTCTGGTTGGCGACCATGCAGGAAATAAGTAGTAAACCCTCTATTGAAAGTCTTCTGAAGGTTGGGGGTAAACGAATAGACGCAATGTCCTTTCGATGCACGACAATACTGATCGGCATGTTTGCCGATGAAGGCATCTAACTGTTGACTATAGGCTGAGACAACATTCTTTACATAGTTGACATCCTTTAGTCTGCCCTCAATTTTAAAAGAGGTGGCACCTGCCTGTATCAGTTCTTCAAGATGCTGACTCTGATTCATATCCTTGAGTGACAACAAATAGCGCTGATGTTCTAATTCCCTGCCCTCAGCATCCAGCAAATCGAACTTCATCCGGCAGAACTGAGCACACTGTCCACGATTGGCGGAGCGTCCGAAACAATATTGAGACGCATAGCACAAACCACTATAGCTCACGCATAAAGCACCATGGACAAATACCTCCAAAGGCATGTCGGGCACTTGCTGGTGAATATGGCTGATTTCATCGACAGATAGTTCGCGAGCCAACACCACCCTACGAAAGCCTAACTGTTGCAACCATCTTACTTTATCGGCTGTACGATTATCCGTCTGCGTTGAAGCATGAAGTGCTATGGGCGGAAGTTGCATCTGCAGGATACCCATATCCTGTACCAATATTGCAGCAACACCAACGTCGTACAATTGACGAATCAGTTGCTCGGTTGCTTCCAGTTCGTCATCATAAAGAATCGTATTCACCGTGACATACACCTTCACTCCAAACGGACGGGCATAGTCACACAATTCACGGATATCATCCACACTATTGCCTGCAGCTGCACGAGCACCAAAACGCTGAGCCCCTATATAGACAGCATCAGCGCCATGGTCAATCGCAGCCTTTCCACATGCGATATCCTTGGCTGGTGCAAGCAATTCGAGCGCTATCATTCAATCTGGTTAATATCGTAAGGAGTTTCCTGATAAACGTAATAGTTAATCCAGTTGCTATAAAGCAGATTAGCATGAGCACGCCAGGTTACCATTGGTCCCTTGGATGGGTCGTCGTCAATATAATAATTCTTGGGCATCTCAACATCGTCACGGATGTCTTTATCGCGCTTATATTCTTTATCGAGCGTATTAGGAGCATACTCTAAATGCCCTGTAATAAAGAACTCACGCCCTGCACGAGCCATCACAATGCTGACACCACAGTCAGGTGATTCTGCTATCAGCGAGAGATTGGGATTCGCAAGAATATCCTCGCGATGCAATTCTGTATGCCTGCTATGCGGCATCTGGAACATATCGTCAAAACCACGGAAGATGGGCAACTGGGGCTCCAAAGGAATCTGTGGGAAGATACCAAACATCTTCTTATCCAACGGATACTTAGGAATTCCATAATGATAATACAGTCCTGCCTGAGCTGCCCAACATATATACAAGGTACTTGTTACGTGGCTACGTGCCCAAGTGAATATCTCTGTCATCTCATCCCAATACGTGACATCTTCATAGTCCAATGTCTCGACAGGAGCTCCTGTTATAATCATACCATCAAACTTCTCATTGCGCATCTGCGAAAAGTCACGATAGAACATCATCATATGTTCAATGGGGGTATTCTTCGGGGTATGACTGCGAAGTTTCATAAAACTGATTTCCAATTGCAAAGGGGTATTGGAAAGCAAACGAATCAAGTCCGTCTCTGTAGTTATCTTCAACGGCATCAGGTTGAGGATGACAATTTTCAACGGACGGATATCCTGCATGTGAGCACGAGAATCATCCATCACGAAAATATTCTCTTGCTTCAGCAAGTCAATAGCTGGTAATCTATCTGGTAATCTTAAAGGCATAATCTCAATTTACATTACAGAAAACACACATGCAGATACATTGTCGTAGCCACCTGCCTCAATAGCAGCCTCACAAAGGCGATTGGCAGAGGCGCCCTCAATCAGCAGACTCTCTATTTCAGCATCGGAAATCATATCACTCAAACCATCAGAACACAGCAAATAGACATCGCCTGAAAGGAAATCGTCAGTAAACTCGTACAGATCCAGATAGGAATTCTTACAACCTGCTCCGATACAATTCGTAATGACATTGGAGTGACGTTTCTCACCTTGGATGGTGTTTAGGGAATGGTCTGTCGATATTTGGGTCATCTTGCCTTGGCGCAAACGATAGAGACGACTGTCACCACAATTCATCCAATAATACTTCTTATTAAAAAAGGCGACTCCTACTAATGTAGTACCCATTTCTGCCATAGATGGATCGACATGCCCTTTCGAAGCAATCATTTGATTGACGGATTCAAGCCAAACCACCATCATCTCATTAAATTCACTGACAGACAAACCTTTTGGAAGGTCGTTGATGAAAAAATGCAGATTAGCCAGCGTGTCAGCACTGGCAACCTCACCAGCCCGATGCCCACCCATACCATCGGCAAGGGCAATCACAAACCGATCAACATTCTCTGTCATCACTTCTGTATGATAAGCTTCACTACGCACGAATTTGTCGTAGGCAAGCACCATATCTTCATTATTACTTCTCACACATCCCACACGGCTTGCTGCCGTTAAGACTATTCTACTCATAACAATTTATTAATACAATCTCTAAATACATAATTCACAGGTCAGTTGACACTCACCTGCAGGTTAATGTTCGCCAACGAAACGATATCACCACTCTTGATAGACATCGGAATATCGGGCAATAAGTCACGATCATTCAATTTTGTGCCATTCGACGAATGCTTGTCAATAATGCACCAACCTGAATCGGGTTTGTAAATCAACTGGGCATGCACACTCGACACATACATATTACCTACAAATAATTGTTGGTAAGGTCCCTGTTTGCGACCAATGATAGCCCCGTTAATTCCAACCATACGGATGTTCAGCGAAGGATTATATAGGGTTAACGTAGGAATACCCTTTATCTGGACATCAGCAGGAGGCAACCCGTTATTGGTTTCACGGGCAGTTGCAAACGTTCGACTAATTTCTGCTGCTGTGACATGACTGCCGGGCTGGCTCGACTGTTGTTCGCCACCAGGAGGTTCCATCAAACCACCACAATGAGTACAACGCCGCCCTGTTCCAACACGACCGCAATTAGAACAATACATCAACGCCTGACCGCATTGGTCGCAATAGCATGACTGTTCCTCTATTTCTTCCTTACAACTTGGACATATAATCATAACTCATCTTTTATATCTTCTGGCAAAATCATCTGGTAGGTCTCTTGAGTTACCTCGTTCTGAGGTAACGCACTGACACGAACAGACAACTGCTGAATGGTTTCATCAAGCATATTACGCATCTCACGAGCATTTCCGAAAGAATTACTCTTGCTGACAACCTTGCGACAAATCAAATCCATCAACTTGAATTCTGCTGCTGGCGATAACGTATAGTTATCCTTGGCAGCCATCTTCTTGTAGATTGCCAAGAGTTCGTCTTCGTTATAGTCTTCGATATGCATCTTATGTGTAAAGCGACTGGCAAGACCTGGATTTACATTCATAAACTCTTCCATTTCCTTCTGATAGCCAGCGGCAATGACCACGAACTTTCCGCGATCATCCTCCATGCGCTTCATCAAAGTATCAATAGCTTCTTTACCATACTGGTCGTTCTCTGAAGAAAGCGTATATGCCTCGTCGATAAACAGAATACCACCCATCGCTTTGTCGCACATATTATTCACAATCTTCGGAGTCTCACCCATATACTTACCTACCAAGGTGGCTCGGCTGGCTTCTATGACACGACTGGTTGGTAAGATTTCCATACTTTGCAGCACTTCTCCCATCTTACGGGCAATAGAAGTCTTACCCGTACCAGGATTACCAGTCAGTATAAAGTTCATAGCCATTTGCTGTACCTTACCGGCACCCATCGCAGCTCGCTGCTTCATGAACATGCTCTGTACAGCCAGACGACGAATCATATTCTTAACAGAACGCATACCGATAAACTCGTCAAGTTCGTTGAGTACCTCATCAAGAGGACGAGCTTTCTCGCTCTGCTGAACGGCGAGATCGGCCTCGGTGATACGATACATATCCTCGTCCTTGAAGTCGGGATTGTTCAC
>OCVV011180127.1_pt1 | contig 13109 bp, 1 predicted proteins | sample 1539721 | NCBI WGS metagenome assembly OCVV01 (sample SAMN02144230, study PRJEB22623) | gut metagenome | biome: sheep rumen | host: Ovis aries | place: New Zealand
CTGGAAGACTGCGGGATCATATGTCACACCGTTGTAGGTGTATGTTCCGTCCTCGTTCTCCACAGCGCCTTCAGGAACGACCTCGCTGACTGTGTAATAGTACTTAGTATCTTTTACAAAGCCATGCTCGTCCTTATCCATGCTGTCAAGGTCATACTCGATCAGGTCGAATGTGACCGATCCATCCTTGGCATTTTCCTTGGTGTCTACATTTTCAATGATGTTTTCGAATGTCTCATCCGTGCGGTTGAGTTCGAATGTAAAGTCTTTGGAGTTCAGGATCCTTCCAAGCAGAGTCTTTTCTGCATACAGCTGCAGTGCGCCTTTTGCATAGTACTTGTTATGGAAGTCATTTCCTTCGCTGTCCTCGATTTCGACATCGAGCTTCTCTACGCGAGGTTCGATCTCTTCTCCCGTAGGTGTAACAGTTACGTTCAGAGTGATCTCTGTCGTGTCATACGTGAAGTAATCCTTTCCGTCATCGACCTCGGTGATGGTGTAGGTGAAGCCGTTCTCAAGATCCTCGACCCAGTTGACAGTGACAATGATCACATTGTTCTTGGCATCATATACGGTGCCAGGGGTTGCCTGGTAGTCCACAATGTACCTGAAAGTAGGATAATTGATGGTCTTTCCGGTGTAGTCCTCATTGATCATGTCAGTGTTCTTGACTCTTGCGATCTCATGGCTGCCTCTCTGGTCCGGAATGCTCTCGCTGATGACGAATTCAAATTCTTCGTTCTCAGGCAGGCGGTATGTGAGTTCCTTGGAGCCGGTGATGCTCTTCTCGCCCCTTGCCTTGTAGTAGTTCGTGAACTCAGCGTTAGGGTCTGTCGTTACTTTGACATCCAGCTTGGCTACACCCTTTTCGATCTCTTCCTGGGTCACTGCCACAGCTACTTTGATGGTATCAACAGTTGCGCCGTCATAAGTGATTCCGGGCTCGCTGCCGATAACCTCTTTCACTGTGTACGTTGCTGTCAGATCTTTTTCAAGGTCTTCCTTGCTGTCGTAGACCTTGGTCACTGTGATCAGGTGTCCTTCCGCATCTTCTTCTGTCCAAAGTCCCAGATTATCTGCATCCGGATCCACAATATACCTGAAGACAGGATACTGGATCACGCCGGTTGCATCATTGACTACTGTTCCAAGGACTTTTCCGGCCTTATCCGTGATCTCAAACGTGAACTCTTTATCCTTAAGCACACGGCCATACAGGAATTTAGCTGATTTTCCGGTACCTTCGCCCTTTGCTCTGTAGGTGTTAGTGAAGCTCACCTCTTCCTTGGGGCTTGCCTTAACATCCACATCGAGCTTTCCATTGTCATCAGCGTTGACGGATACAGTTGCTGTTACTGTGTATACAGTCTCGTCATAAGTGATACCTGCAGCAGTGCCGGCTTTCTCCGTCACTGTGTACTTGTATTCCTTAGGCTGGTACTGTACAGGGTCAGCATTCGCATCAACCACCTTGACGATGTTCTCAAGGTCTGCTGCTTTCACCACAATGGTCTTGTGGCTGTCATCCTCCCAGGCGGGAACCATAACGGTGCCCGGATCAAGAGAACTGTCGACCACATACTTCAGTGCGGGATACGGGATCTGGCTTCCGGTGTTGGTAAGAGTAAACTCTTTGCCATCTTCCGTCTTGATAATGAAGGTGAATACGGTTTCCTCGTCACCATCCTTGATCTCGCGGCCTCTGAGTGTCTTGGTTCCTTCGAATGTTCCTTGTCCTACTGCATCATAGAAGTTCTTAAATGCATTATGGAAATTGTACTGCGCAAGGATTGCATCAATGATATTGCTGAATTCATCCTCGACCTTGACATTCATCGTGCCGTCTTTGTTGTCGTGGAGTGTGACCGTGATCTTGTATTCGTTTGTATCATAGGTCACGCCGCCTGCATTTCCTTTGACTTCGCTGACAGTGTATTTATAAACAGTATCTTTTATAAATCCATGTTCATCTCTGTCCATGTTGTCCTGCGTGTAAGTGATCCTGTCAAAGGTGATCGTATCCTTGACGTTCTTCTTCTCCTGCAGAACGTTACCCTTTTCGTCCTTGAGCTGGAACGTAAATTCGCCGCTGTTCAGGATTCTTCCAAGCAGAGTCTTCTTCGCAGTGAGCTCCATCGCGCCCTTTGTTTCATACTCATTCTTGAAATCATTTCCTGTGGACTTATTGATTGTTACATCCAGTCTGGACTGGTCATTCAGGTTCACAGCTACGTTGACAGTCAGATTAATGACTGTGCGATCATATGTTACACCCTTATAAATGTACCGTCCGTCAGTCGTTTCTTCTGCACCATCAGGAATTACTTCGCTGATCGTGTACTTGTACGGACTCTCAATATCCTCTACCTTCTGCACGTTGACGGTGATCGTATTGGTATCTTCGTCATAAGTAGTTCCGGCATCTTTGTCGGCGTCTACTGTGTACTTGAAAGTAGGATAATTGATCTTCTTCTTGTTCTCCTCAGGATTGAGTTCATCCGTGTTCTCGACTGTAGCGATGACTGTGTCGCCTTCCTTGATCTCGAACTTGAACTCTCCCTCATCGGGCAGACGGTTTGTAAGTTCCTTAAGGCCTTCGGGCTTAGCCTGGCCTTCTGCATTGTAGTAGTTGGTGAACTCTTTTCCTTCTTCTGCTTCTGCAGTGACTTTCAGCTTGGATTCATCATCCGGGTCAACCTCAGGTGTAACCTTGATCGTCTGTGTCGTAGACGTATCATATGTGATACCTGCTTCGGACTGCTCAATCTCTTTTACCGTATAAGAAGTTGCTTCCAGATCCTCAACTTTGTTTACGGTAATGATGACAGCTGTCAGCTGACCGTTTGCAGTTTCGAGCTTTCTTCCGGCTGTCGCCTTGGAATCAACAATATACTTGAATGTAGGATACTGGATCTTTCCATTCAGGTCATTGGCAACTCTTCCGATTGGATTGACGCTATCGCTCTCATCGAAAATCGCAAACCAGAACTCGCTGTCTTTCAGCTTACGGCCTTCAAGGATCTTCTTGCCTTCGGCAGTATCCTGGCCCTCTGCGCCATACGTATTGACGAAACTAAGCGCATCTGCATCAGTCAGTGTGACTTCAATCTCTGTATTGCTGCCCTCTTTCATCTTGGCTGTCGCAGTAAAGGTCTTGCGGTCTTCCGGATACAGAGGATAAACAATACCGGGGCTCGGATTGTCTTTGTTCTCCATCACCGTGAACTCATAAGGTCCTGCGAGTTTTCCGGGGTTCCTGACAGTTATGGTAACCAGAGTAGTATCATCCTCACTGTCAACTGTAACGCCTTCGGTTCCAGCTGCATCCAGGACAAATTTGATCACAGGATACTTGATCTTTCCGCCGGCCTCATTTGTGACATGTCCGATCACTTTAGTGCCGTAATAGAGATCGAATGTGAAATCTCCCTCCTTCAGCGTCTTTCCGTTCAGGACCTTCGTGCCCTTAGGCGTCGCCTGTCCTTCTGCTTCCATAGGAGTGTTGATAAAATCTAACTCATCGGTCTTCGTCAGATTGACGTCCAGTACGGACTCATCGTCATCGTTCATCGTGACTGTTGCGGTCACGTCATAGCTTGCATCGGAATACTGAATGCCTTCTCTGATCTCACCGCCGTGAATCTCGTTGAATCTGAACTTGAATTCTTCATTCTCAAATTCTTCGACATTGCGATGCGTAATAGTGATCGTATTCACATAGCCATTACTGTCGGTGGTCACCTTCATTCCGAGTTCATCATCCGTTGCGCTCGGCTTGACCACTGCCTTGATCGTCGGGTAATTAATAGCCGCACCTGCGCTGCCTGAAGATGATGCGGAATGCGTCACCTTACCAATGAGCGTTTCACCGTCCGTAATATCATAGACATTGAATTCGTAGGTTCCTGCTGCAAGCGCCTGCTGGTCATCCTCGACGAACTTCTTACCTTCCGGCTTCGCCTTACCTTCCGCTTTATAGTAATTCTTAAATATGAAGTTGGAGAAGAACTCGTCAGTGTTAATGAGCGTACCGTTTTTCAGGACGGTGATCTTAAGTTCTCCGTCATCAAGGTCTGTCACACGAACAGTGATGTTGTATTCAGTAGTATCATAATCGATACCCTGAATCGGGTTGTTCCTGCTCTCAGTGATCGTATACGCATAGTCAACATAGCGGTGTCCCTGTCCATCCGTTTTGTTTAAAACATCGGGATCGATGTGGACCGTGTACGTGCCGTCATCTTCTTTGACGACCTTTGTCGTATCCGCGTATCCTGCTTTATCGCTTTCTTCAAGGACGTAGTTGATCTGAGGGAATACGATATCGCAGTCATATACATTTTCAGCCGCGTTCTTCGCAGATACTACGGTATTATCCGTGTCGTTCAGAGCCGCTTCAAATGTAAACTCTTCTACTCTGAGTTTTCTGCCCTTGATGGTCTTCTTGGCGCCAAGCACCAGGCTTCCCTCAGCATTGTACTCATTCGAAATATTTGCAAAATAGACATCGTTCTCGCCGGCGGTTACAGTCTCGCCATCGATCTTGACCACTACATCGAGGACTTCTGTCTCATCATTGGCAGTGACGGTGACTTCAACTGTATGCTCGGTAGTATCATAAGTGATACCGGGCTTATCGCCCTGAACTTCTTTAATCGTGTAGCTGAAGGTCTTCTCGTAGCCGGTGATTTTGCCATCACCGTCTTTAATCGGATCAAGGTCTTGTGTCTTGAACTTGATTGAACCGAATCTGGCCTTGCCGTTTGCATCATTTTCCACTGTGACCGGACCCGTAGGAGCAGGATCGGTATCACTTGCTGCTGTACCTGTCGGAGCGTCGTTTACGCCAGTCAAAGTAAACTTATAATCTCCGGCCGCAACTTTCACATTACTTCCGGTCAGCAACTTGAGAGCACCAAGCTCAACTGTTCCCTCATAGGGCTTATCCTTAACGCCAACAGCTGTCGACGGCAGGTAAATCCAATTGTCGGGGTCAGCTGTCTCACCGGCCAGACGGTCTGCAAGTCTTACCTGCACGATGTAATCAATCAGCTCATATCCGGGAGGAGCTACAACTTCTTTCAGTGCCCATACCTTATTCTTGTCAGCATAGATATGACCTGTATGCGTACCGGTGGCATCCGTATAGGAATATTCCTCGATTATGCAAATGCCGTTCGCATTAGTTGTGTAGGTTCCCAGGCAGTTCCTGCCTGCTTCCGCATCAGCAACGCTGCCATAGAGCTCAAACTGTGCACCAGCAAGAGTCACATTGCTCTTTACTCTATCCGTTTTACGCAGTTTGATATAATCTACTGTCGCATCGCCAAGGCTCGTCGGCTTGAACTCGGGATTGGGCTTGACCCACTTGTTGTTCATCTGGAATAAGTTCCAGACTTCCATGGTAGTGTCCAGATCATCAGCCGTATAGAGAATCTCCGAATGATAAGTCATTTCATATCTCTTACCATTCTCAATCTGGAAGGTAATCACATTACCCGACATATTATAATCAACTGTAGTTTCAACTAAATGATCATCATCATCAGTTGTGTAGAACTTAATAGTAGACTCATCAACATACTGATTTTCAGAGAATTCATCCCTACAGTTGATCTTTGTCTGGTTCTGATCTCCCAGCCATTTGGCTTCCGGATTCATGATGACCTTATACACCGCATAGTTGACTACCTTCTCTTCATTGCCGGGTTCATAGAAGCATTTCCTCGTCGCATCGTAGTTGGTAGCTTCTTTGTGCAGCATCTCATACCTGTAGTTGTATTCAACAGGTGTCTTCTGTGTGGTCCAATCCCTCAGCGGAAGTTCCTTATACTTAATGTTGTTGTTGAAAGACTTAATGACTTCCGTCGTTCCTTCCCCCGCTTCATCCATCTCATCAGATTGATTCAGAAGGCCGAGAGAATTCGCATCCTTGGGGATCAGGTAGAAGGTCATGGTGTGATTGGGTGTTGTATTCTCACTTACACCTTCGATCTTGATCGTGGAACCGTCTGTTCCATTCTCGGTGATCGTGACAGTAACTCCCTCCACATTTCCGTTTGCATCTGCCGGAATCAGCTTGTTTGCATTGGCATCGCCTAACCAGTCGGCTGCCTCATCCGCTGTCAGCGTCCGGAAGTATTCAGGTCTGATACCCAGATCACCATCTCCAAACAGGACATCGTAGGTATCCAGAATCTCAGTCATTCCGTTATCAGTCGATGCAACGGACAGGTTGTTAATGTTCAGCGTAAACTTCCAGATAGGATATTCCTGCTTGTCAATTATGTGAGTGTCTACCGGATATCCGCCTTCGCGCTTATTAACTGTAAGCGGAGGAACATCATCGTATTTATTGGTAACTATTACCTCAACGTCGTCCTTTGTGACATCAAAATCAGCTTCGACGCCGCTTGTAATGTCTGTGCCTACTGTAATCGTGGTCGTGCGGACCAAGCCGTAGTACGGGTTGTCATCCGTGCCGCCATCGTGGAGTATTTCCTCCTTGATGTGGTACTGACCGGCAGGAAGATTCTCAAAGGTCTTGGTTCCGACCTTGCCTTCGCTGTTTCTGGCCATGTCATAATAGTTGAAAATACCGATCAGATTGCCATCGGCATCCTTAAGGACTTCGCCGTCAGGACCTGTCACCGTAAACGTAAATTCCTTCATCTGATCATCAGTCAGATCTCCGGTATACTGAATATTCTTTGTGACAGTCAGTTTGCCAGCTTCCTTGTACTCATTTACAAAGTCAACAGTAGACGAAGTAAACTTGTTTACATGCGCCGAAACACCGGTCGCCTCATCATAAGTTGCACTCTGTCCGTTGACTTGTACCGTCGTAGTTCTTTCATATCCTGCAAAGTCAGCACTCTCTATAATGGTATAGTCAGCGGGGGCATCTACCAGGATCTTATATCCGGGTTCGCCTGCCTCGACTGCTTCCTTGATCTGTGCATAGGTAATGGAAGCAATAGCCGTTCCAGTACTGTCTTTGACAGTGAAAGCAACACTTGCCTTCTGCTCATCGGTCAGCTTATTGATCGCCTCATCGTCAATAAAGGACTTATTGAAGACCAGTGCGCCAACTTCCTTATAGCTGTTGATCAGTTCAACGTGCAGTGTCTCATTCTCATCCACTGCGCCGGATACACCCGCCGCATCGGAATATGATGCAGTTGCGCCGCCGTTCACGGACACAGTTGTCGTTCTCTCGTAATAGTTGTCCTCGTAATCTGCACCTTCCTCCTTGACTGTGTAGGTTCCGGTAGGAAGGCCGGTGATGGTCCATTTGCCGTCAGTCAGCTCTGTATAGGTCTTGGGACTTCCTTCGATCTCATTTCCATCCGGATCATACACATGGAATTTGATCTTGGACAGGTCACACTCACTATTGAGAGGATCTCCCGCAAATGTCTTCTGAACCTCCAGGTTGCCGAGTTTACGGGTATAAGTGTTCGTAAAGGTGATTGTTTCCTCATCACCAAGTTCGACTACAAGTTGTCCGTCGGGATCTTGCGTAGTCGTGCAGCTATAGAGTGTCGAAATACCCGCTGCGTTCGTCTCCTTTACAATATAGACGCCGGTGTGTACCTTCTCGAATTTCTTCGTGAAGATACCATCCCCATCCTCATCTGTCATTTCGGCATAAGAGAAAGTCTGAGGGCCAAAAACGATCTTATTACCTTGTTGAGGATTTCCCTGATCGTCAATCGCGTCGTTCATATAGCCGGTTACTGTAAACTGGATAGCCTCCTTCTGGGCCTGTGTCAGGTTTCCATCATTAAGCTGTGAGTTGCTTCCGAAACCCTTCTTGACTTCCAGATTGCCGTAACCCTCATATCCATTGGTAACATCAATGGTTATAACACCGCCGGCAGTAACCGTGAAGGTCGCCTGGTGGGTTCTGCTCTCCACTGAGCCGCCACTGATTGATCCCCTGACTTTGAACAAAATAGAAGCCTTGTAGTTATCCACCTCATAGTGCTTCTCTTCGATTGTGTAAGTTTTACCAGGTTCTAGTCCATTATTTTCTTGCGCCAAAACACTAATGGGCCTGACACCGGCCGCCGCTTCTTCCGGTGTAATACTGGACTCTCTGTACGCATATATACCTACAAGTTTACCTGATGTATCGTTTCCTTCATATATGTAGAAACGAATACTGTTTTTGACAAGGTTCTCGACCCTTTCCTGCTCCTCAGTAAACGGGTTATGTTCGGGATCATCAGTATCGATCGCCTGTCCGTTGATGATGACGTACTTAACGAGAGTTACGCCCACACCTATTAAGTGATATTCGTTCCAGAAATAAATGTAGGATTCATTTCCATAAGTAACAGCCTGTAATGCTGAAGTAAGACCATTTGTGCGGTCAATCTCACCTCCATCGGGTACAAGCATGCTCCAAACGTCAGTATCCGAACTATGCGTATAAATTTCAGGATGGTAGATATCGTTTTTCTCACGGACCCTGTAATTGCCAACAGGGAGATCGATTCCCGCTATCATCTCATCCAGCGTGAACTCGGTCTTACCATTGACAGTAACGACCGCGCCGCTTTCGTCCAGGATCTCGAAACGGAGCTGAGCTCTAAGTTCTGTCGCCGCTGCACCTTCGAGTCCTACTACGGTCTTATTGAGTTTCAGTTTACCGGTTCTGGTATACTTGTTGTTAAAAACAACTTCATGTGACTGCCCTGTCGTGCTCACAGTAGCGGTCGCCGGATTGCTGGCGCTGCTGCCGTCAAGGGTGACTGTGGTCGTTCTGAGATAATTGGCGATATCCGCATTGATCTCCTGGATCGTATAAGCGGTGCTGCTCGTATTAACGGGAACGGTGACTTCCCCATTACCGTCAATCATTTCTTGCAGTGTAACTTCCTTGATAGTGGTGTTCCCCTGCTTGACCACAAACCAGACCTGACTCCTATACTGTTCAGGAATATTCGTCAGAGAAGTGATATCCCCGGAAAGAGTCTTCTTGATCTTGATCTGGCCCTGGTTCCGTTCGTAGTGATTGTTGATCTTCACTTCGCCGGTCCCGCCCTGCGGCACTGTCGATGTGCCGGGCGTAGAGGTTCCTGTACCGGAGACGCTCCCGTTATAAGTCGTTGTGAGAGTATAACTCGTCGAATAATTTCCGTTATACTCAGTGACGGTATAGTCGCCTACCGGAAGATTAGAGATCGTATAAGTTCCGCTGGATCCAAAGGTAGAGCTTTGAATATTAATTCTACCGCTGTTGTATCCGTTTGGTCCTGTGACGATCACATAGGCTTTGGAAGACTTGTCTCTGATCTGAGCGTATGTCCTATCCCCTGTGACCGTTTTAGTAATTTTCAGCGACCCGACCTTTGTATAGACATTCCGATAGGTCGCAGTTCCGGATCCGTTATTCGGGACAGTCACTGTGGTCCTGAATGGTGACGAAGCCGCGCTCGAGTTGCCATTGATATATGTCCGTGCCAGTGTACCGGCAGGGATAGACCCGCGATTCTCTGTGATCGTATAAGTGCCGATCGGAAGATCCGTAATTGTTACAGACCCGCTTGCAATCTCGGCATATGTGACCGTACGGGAATAACCATTAGGCCCGGTAATAGTGAATGTGATCTGGCTCTTTAAAGCATCCGTCACTGCATTACCTTCAAATTGCTTGTTCAGCTGCAGGGAGCCGGTCTGCTGTTTGTAATTATTTGTATAGGTAACTTCTGATTCCTTATCATTCACAACATCTACAGCTGCGTTGTTGTCGCCGCTGCCGGTAGACGTTCCGTCCACTTTAACCTCATAGGAAGTGGATGTGCACTCATAGCCTGGTATATTCGAGGCTTCAACCACATGATAAGTACCTACGGGCAGGTCGTTCAAGGTAAGCGCTCCGCCGTTGCTGTAGATCTGGTCATAGGTATAAACATGATTGAATCCATTGGGACCTGTGACAGTAAATGTAATTGCCTGCTTCTGCGCTGTTGTCATATTGCTGCCGTTCAGTGCAGAACCCGAAGCGAAATTCTTCTTCAGTACAAGATCTCCGCTGTCCTGAACATAGATATTTGTAAGGTTGAAGGTCCTCTCATCGCTGGCAGGGATAGTCTGGGTAGCTTCTGTTACAGATGATGTACTAAAGGTATAATCCTGAATGGTAAGGCCAGAGATCTCTTTGACCGTATATGTTCCCTTAACAAGACCGGAAAACTCCTTCTTCCACTGACTGTTTTCCAGAGCGGTCATGTCAGCTAAAGAAAATGTGGGGATCACATTGCCATTCTTGTCCTTTGCCCTGACGCCTGTGGAGCCGTCACCTTCAAAGATAGCGAATTCCATCTGGTCCTTTTCGGCCTCTGTCAAGGAATGGGTGCCATTGATCTGGACAGCCTTGATAACAGTTATACGAACAGTAAGGTCGACAGGAATCAACGTATCATCTTCAAATTCAAAATTGTTGCCTTCCCCATTGACTTGCATCTGAAGGCTCATCGAGACCCTGACGTTTTCCGCGTCGCACAGTGCCAAATAATTATCTAACGGACTATGGTTCCACTCATACACAATCACGTCAGGTACATCAGGGTCATCACTCTGCTCGATCGTAAACCTTGTAGTCAGGTCTAACCACTGCTCATGGCCAGTTTCCTGATCTATAACTCGAACAGTAACTGTAGAATCGCCATAGAGAGGCGGCACAGCTTTGGCTCCGTTGGGCAGAGTATAACGGAGAGTATCCATATTAAACTGAATGCCTCCGGCTGTTTCATGGAAATCCAATTTCACATTGAACAGGTCGCCCGCATGCAGGTCCTCAGTGATAGGATCGCCGTTAGGAAGCGTTAAGGTGACAGACATATTGTCTCCAAACAAATTCAGATTGCTCTCCTCACGGCCTGTGATGGTATTCCCAGGCTGTGCTTCCTTCAGCGCTTCCTTGGACGCAGCTTCCTCTTCCGCGATCTCTTCTTCTTCTTCAGCCTTTTCCTGCTTGGCAGGCTCTTCTGCCGCAGGCTCCTCTACAACAGGCTCTTCCTGAGACTGCGCCGGTTGGTCTGACTCCCCGTCATCATCGCCGTCTTCAGCGTCTTCGGTCTTGCCTGCCTCGTTGGATGCACCTTCAGAGGTCGTTTCTTTCTCTCTTACTGTTACATGAACAGTAGGCATGTTGTCATAAGAGAGACTGCTGTCGTCGAACTTCGCCGTGAGGGCATAGGTTCCCGCAGCATTCCCATCATAGTTTCCTTCCCAGGATACAGACTTATCCACTGTCTCCTCGGAAGTCGTTGTCTCGCCATTGGTTGCGCCTTCGACGGCCGTGGTCGTCTCGATCACGGTAGACAGCGAAGAGGGCAGACCGATCTCGTCCTTAGACGTACCGTTGTCTACCTCATACTCGGTCTTTACGCCGCCAACTGACTTGACAGTCTGCGTAGACGCAGCTCTTACTGCAAGAGACTGGTAGGGCAGCATGGTGATCGTTATAAGAACGATCATGATATGCGCCAGGATCCGGTCTCTCAAGCTGTGTCTAGGACCTGCTTTTTTGCTGGACTTATTCATGTTTCCTCCTTAATTTAAGCTTTTACAAAGCTGATGCACATTAGGGACTGCAGTATTTTGACGCACTGCATAGCGTCATCCTGTATTGAAAAATCCATACTCCTCCATGGAGTTATAGATTGTAATTTTCCCGTTTTCCTTGCTTACATCAAAGTGGAAAGGATGTGCGTCGCCCCAGCCGGGCGATTCGTCATTCATCTTTTTCCATAGCGCGTAAGATTTCAGAAAAGCTCCGTGGATCAGTTCCTCTCCCTTTTTCCTGGCTTCCACCGCGCTTTGGTAGTCGTCGAAGATGCCCAGGTAGTAGATCTTCTTCTTGAAACCGATCGACGCGCAGTATTTGCCGTTTCTCTTTTGGGAGACGCCTTTACATCCGCTCTTGTTGTCCAAGCGCATTTTCCTTCTTTCAAGCCACTCGATGCAGGTGCCGTCCGTAATACTCAGCCGATCCCGAATCATCTTCTGCGATTCGATCTTCAGGCAGCCGCAGCTTCTGTTGTTGCCGGCGCCAAGGTCGTCTGAGGCGACGTCCACCTCATTGCCACAGTCGCATCGACATCGCCAGATGACGGTACCTCTTCGGCTGAGTTTTTCCTGCGGGTACAGGACTGTGAGCCTTCCGAACTTCTGTCCGGTCAGGTCCTTCCTGTTGGGCCCCCGCTTCCGGAGGCATCCGCAGCTCTGCTTCAGCCCCGCTTTGAGACTCCGCGTCGAAGCTGTCGTATACTCTCCGCAGTCGCATAGGCATTTCCACTGGACCTGTTTGTTCCGGTTCTGTACTCGTTCCAGAACCGTGAGCATGCCGAACCTCCGTCCGGTCAGGTCCTCCGCCTTCCGCCCGGGTCTTCGCCTTTCAGCTCCTGTAAGCGTGCCCGGCGGTGCCGCTTTATTGTTTATTTCCTGTATGACCGTTATATTGACATCCGGTAAAGTCAATTGATCAGTCCGCATAGGCCACCCCTTTCCGGTCCGCACTGTGCCAAAATATGGACAAAGCAGTGCAATCCGATAAGGTATACTTATTGAGACTGACTAGAGGTATGGGCTTCTAGGCCCTTTTTTGCGCAGAAGTGGCCAAAAAACGACCAATCCGTTATGAGATTGTTGAAACTATCAATATGAATATTGACTTTTGCGTTCAAAATGTTAAATTTAATTTATAATTCTGTAACTTTTTCATAACACGAAATTGTATACATTTTCGTACGTTATATTGCTATATATTTTTTAAATATTTTTTATACTTTTTTAATCCAAACAAAAAAGGCATTGCGCACCCTGAATCGACTGTTTTCCAGTCCTGATCTGGGGCATGCAATGCCTTTTCTTTTTTGGTCTATTGGCCTGCTCATACAAGAAGGCGCCGGGTTTCCCCGGCGCCTTCGTCAGCTCATTTCACTGATATTTCAGCTTCCATCAGCTGATCTGTTTGTAGTTGTGACCCTCATGTCCTATTCCTTCTGATCAAGCTCTGCGCTTTTTCTTCTGTGCCAGGACTGCTGCAAGGCCTGCAACACCGAGTGCGAATGCGCCGCCTGCTGCTGCAAGAGGTG
>OCVV012836024.1_pt1 | contig 13107 bp, 18 predicted proteins | sample 1539721 | NCBI WGS metagenome assembly OCVV01 (sample SAMN02144230, study PRJEB22623) | gut metagenome | biome: sheep rumen | host: Ovis aries | place: New Zealand
GCGGTACTCCAACAGCAGTTAGAGGCCTCTAACTACGTTTATACTTGACTAACTCGAGTTAGAGGTGTCTAACTGAGGTCCTCATCCTGCCCTCTGTACCCCTAAAGGCCCTCTGTCCTATTAAACGGACACACTAAAATGTCACCCACTCAATGCTGAATGGGTGACGGTCAACCTGTATTATGTTGTTGGGTGACAATTACTATATAGCAACCAGTACTCTCAGAGTTGTAACTCCATTAGCACTCCGTCGGCTATCATAATCAATCACAGTTAACTGTAGTATATCTTGATTTCCATAATCACATAACCATGCGCCTGCCTGCTTTAATGTTGTGATAACATCCTCTTCTATAATGGTATCTCCATCATTATAGATATCCATTTCCATCCTCTCTATAATGATATTACCAGTTTCAAAATTAAATACCTTAAATAGATCACTTGTTGTCATATATATATTTCTCCTCTCTTCTTGCATAATAATCTAATAATTTTTCTATAGCTCTCCCTTTATTATATTCTGCAAATCTTATTCTATTCCCTATGCATATACAATAGGGATATTCAACACCTGAATATATAGAATAGTCACCTATTAGTATTTCAAATTGTTTTGCAATACTATCTCTTATCTTATATTCATTTGTATATGCAATTAGTCTTGGATAGTTGCTGGTAGGGAATACACTGAGTTTTATATCCATATCATTACCTCCTATTTAATATACGTGAGTATTGTATTAAACTCGGTGCCAGTTAAATTATCAGAATAACACACCTTACCCCTCAGGAACATATCAAATGCCCGTCTCTCATTGTCTGAGATTGCATCTCTAAAGCTCCTCGTATAGTATCTATCTGCATTAAACTGATTAGATATAACCCTGCTACCTTTCTGTATTTCAGTTGTTTTTGGTTCAACATACCAAAAGACCTCTGAACTATTTTCTTTATCTCTCAGGAGCTTACATAAGAATTTAAACTCATTATACTCAACAACTACTGTATATAGTATCTGATACTTATGGATAGACTTTGGCAAGTGAGGTTGATCGTCTACCTCATAAGCTCCCTTTGTTATATTTTTGGCAGAATTACCAAAGAACATTCCAGAGTTATAGTTAAGTGAGTCAGTCAGATATACACTCATTATAGTATCATCACCGTTATCATTATGAAAAGTATAATTGTCTATAGTGCCCAGTTTCTGCCTTGCAACCTTTAAACTCCACTCTCTATAATATGGACATATTCTACTAATTGTATTACCTATCATTATAACTTTGCCTTTCCTGTTTCTGTATATAGTTGAGATATACTGCTGGAGCTTGTTTGGTTCGTTAAATAAATATCTTCCGTCCTGAGATACTACCTCCTCATATATGAGATAATTCACTTTAGGGAAAGATAGAGACTTATAATGTTCTGCACTTGAGAGTGCATGACAATAGCCTATTTTTTTACCTCTTTCTATCTTGCCAGTCTCCTCATTCACATTTGCTAAATATATGCCTTTTCTAAATACATCTATACAAGTATATACTCCATCAGTCATGGCCTCGACTGGACAGTCACCAAAGTAATTAACACACATAGAGTCTTTACAGTCTAGATCATAACGCCTTAAATATATGAACTCCTCTCCAGTATCTATGCACTTTTTAATTATTAAGTTTTTAGATGCATAGCTCTTACCATTTGACCTCTCACCCAGTATGAGTAACCAGTCACATGATTTAAGTATTTTATCAATAGTGGAACTCTTAACATATTGTAGTTTTTTATTTGCCATTGTTAGCCCTCCCTCTATCCTTTTCAATAAGTTCAAAGATAGTTATATCAGTATTAGAGAAAACCATCTTGTAATTCCTGTTATACTTCATGGCCTCTATGGCCTCCTCTTCATGCTTAGTATTAAGAATAATCCTTACTCTGATTTCTGTTATCATTCTGCACACTCCTCCCATATTATATTATTTATGATTTGCTCATACTCCTCAGTGATACCCAGTTTATAAGTTGTAGGCATCAGTACAACACTATAGGGATAATCACATAGATAGTTATTTCCATCAATATCAGTAAACTCAAAAGGTTTCTGAGTATTATCCACAACACCCTCATTTGTGAGTGTCAGTTCGTGATAAAATACTGTTAGCTTGCCACTTGTGTCATAATCCCAAACAAATCCCTTTTTAAAGTTGTTAATATCATCATTCAGAGCAGAGACACCCTTCTTTGATACTCCTGATACTGTCAGATGCAAATCTCCATTTTCTCTATAGCAATACTTTTTAGCACCTAGAGTTTTAAACTCTGTATATAGTCCATCAAACTCAAAGAAACCTAAAGGATGCAATACTCCATTTTTATCTGCCGGCATAAAATCTTTGATACTGATATCATCATAGACCTCAGATATTGTTTTATACTTCTCTATCATATCATTATTATAAGTGAGGAATATATCTTGATGCTTTTCTCTATTAATGAACTTTACTGAGTCAGTATCACAATAGACTGTATCTCTATCCATAGAGTGACTCGATAAAAGTATATCAAAAATACGTTTACGACCAAAAGCACACACCCAAACACCAACTGCATAAAAGAAGAGTGTACTATAAGATTTTTTCATATCTGAGAGCTTTTCTTCTATAAACTCTTTACTAAAGTCCTTGTGATACCAGTAGTCTGAGAAGTCAGAGGACTGTTTGAGGGGATTTGTAACGCTCATACCATAGATAGAGTTAAGCATCCCTTTATCACGCTTGTATATGGCCTCTTTATCCTTAATGCCCTTTAGTGTTGTTTTATTTCTATATAGATCTAATATAAACTTGATTACTTCTTTATCAAGATATCTCTTTGGTGACTTATAAGCCTCAAGCACTTTGATATCTCCTCTATAGTTTTTTCTGATTATATCATAATCAATATCAGTACACCATAGTGTAGCACCAGTCTCGTCAATAGATACTACTCTACCATTATCCAGCACTATATGATCTAGTTTTTCTTTCATAGTATCGCCCTTGATAGAGTCCTTTACTTTGCTAAACTGTAGATAATGATTATAATAATTGCTTGTTATATTCTTTAATTCTATCTTTATCAGAAAAGCATAAGAACCTCTTTTCTTAGCATCAAAGAACTGTTTAACATGACACATCATAAACTCTTTATAAGGGAACATCTCAGTACAAAGAATAGAAGGATATGCACTGGCCTCATCCTCTGACTCAACATCACATGCAAGGACCTTGTTACTCCTGAGCATGTTTGCATGTGTATAGCCTCCTGAGAACGCCACCCACAACTTGAGATATATATCTGCTGGAGGAACTAACTTTTGTTGTTTTCTGATATAAAAGAATGATAAACGCTCTCTGAGGGCGTTTCTAACAATTCCAGTAGCAGTTAGTGGTATCTTGAATAAATGGCCATATTCTTCTCTAAAGTGGCATATAATAGCATATAGACACCTGATGTCATATTCACAATATCCCAACTCTTTAACAGTCAGTTTAGTGAGTGGCGACCTCTCTTTATTATAATCTAGGTCTCCAACCTTCTTTGCCAGAGTTGTATATTCATTTGATGCATTTTCAAGCGATAAGTTAGTGAGCATATAAGAGCATCTAAATATGATATTTAATTCTGCTATCTTAAATTGTATAGGTTTCTTTACTGTACGTGAGCACATATCAGTTATTGTGTAGCCTTTTCTTGTAAATATATTTAAGAGCCACCCAAACTCGAAACTCAGGTTATGTATGTAAATAATCTTAGTTATATTAACATCTGATATCGCTCTAAATACATTATCAAGCTCCATGAACTCACGCCCATAATAAACAGCATCCTCAATACCAAACATCCATATATAGGGACAAGCTACCTTCTCAACATCTTTATATGATGCTATAGACTTATCAAAGCATCTATATCTACCATTGATTTTGAAAAGGTTAGTTGTCTCTATATCCAGTGTATATATAGTATCTGATACTGGTGTAGCCTGCCTTTTATTTCTAGCTGGATAAAAAGTATCTATAGTGATATCTTTAATTATATCTAAACTTGTCACTTCCTGCATCATAGCTATCTATCTCCACTAATATACGTTGATACAAATCATTATCCTCTTTACCTGATAATGAATACTCAAAAGCCAGCATCTGATCTATATCCTCAGGCGATATCCCTTTGATACTTCCCTCATTATATAGCTCCTGTATCTGCTCAGATGATATTACCTCAGACAGTAAAGCATCAGCTCTATAATTCTCCATCTTATCTATGAACTTGAGTGCATCATCAAACTCAGTAAAACCAAAACGCTCTTTATTCTTGAGATAAAACTCCTCATATTCTCCCATATCAGTAGATATATCACCCATCCTATCAGCAAGTGCAAGTAGCTCATCCTCCTGCTCAGATGTCATTTTGATATGTGTTGAAAATTTTGTAGGGTCTTTTACTGTCTTGCCAGCACGATCATAAAAGTTCGCAAGTTCAATCTGAAACTTTTGTATCTTTTGTGGAGTGTAACCACCCTCCCACTCTGACAAGTTCTCATTGAGTGCCCTGAATAGCTCTCTAGTTTCTTTTCTCATCTATGCCCCTGCCTCCTCTTCACTTCTTCTTTATATTCTTTAAATTTATGCTCATCTATAGACTCAAGTCCTATAAGCCTATTCTTTACAGTTGAGGGACTTATAAGCATATTTTTAGCACATTCCTTGTAACTCATATGATACTCGACATAATAAGTATAGGCCACTAAACTCTCTTTGATATATTCCTCAATATACTCAAACTTGAGTGCACCTTGTCTCATGTTATCACCTCCTTAATAAAAGAGTGGAGCATCAAAGTTCAATGCCCCACTCATCAACCCAGTAGGCTATAAGTTCTATAAGTCCTTGAAAGGGTCTCGTTCTTCTCCATCCTCTAGCACTTTGATAGCTACTGGATAGATAGCTCCCTCCTTCTGTCTAATAGATACTCTTACTTTACTGCCTATAACATTATCACACTGAAACCACTTATCAGTATCAGTCTTGATACCTTCAGAGTCAAGTACTGGAATTGAGTAGATAGATGCAAGGTTGATATATCCATCCTGATTAATATACCATGCCGGAGTCATTTTTGTACCAACTCCCTCATAAGCTACTATATCATCATATGGGATATTATCTGACTTAATAGAAAATCTATACTTATTTCTATCATCAAACTTTGTACTTCCATATCTAGCTGATACTATAACTCCCTCAACTATCACATTCTCCATCACTGCCTTCTGCTCCTTCTTCTGTGTTGCCATTTTCTAAATCCTCCTTATCATTATTGTTTGGTGTTTCTACCTCTTTAGTTGGTAGATTAATCTTTGATATCTCCTCATTATACTTAGCCATAGCCTGCTCCATTTTACGATCAATGGCCTCTGCTATCTGCTTAGATAAATCAGGGATATTGTTTTCTGCTGGTGGTTTATTCTCTTCCAGCAATGCATCCATAAACTTCTCACTAGATTGTCTCATTATAATACCTCCCTTCTATTAAATTGTGAGAGTGCAGTGGGTGGAATTGAACCACCTAAAGCATCCTGCCACTGCTACCTATATAGTTTACTACATAATAGGTTTTGTTCAAATCTTAAATACCATTTGCGTAGTAAATAAAAACTATTTTTTGATATCTTATTGAGTAGATAAGCCTCATCTATAATGGCCTCTATCTGTCTCAATTCTTTTCCTAAATCTATCAAAGCTAATCTGCTATCATACTCATAATATCGGTTTATATTGGATTGAATTCTGTTAATAGCTCTTTTAATTAGAGTTATTATCTCTTTATATTCCATATTAACGCACCTCCTTTACTCTAATCTCACCTATATACAACTCAGGATGAGGAAAACTAAAAGGAACTTTTTTAATAGCCTCTTTAAAAGCATTATCTATATTATCACATTTAACAAAAACAGAATATGACTTGAGAAACATATCTCCATTATATCCCCAGTTACCAGCATCCTTCCAAACCTCCATAAATACATTAAATTTAGCCATAATAGCACCTCCTAAAAAATAGCGTTTTTGTTTTTATATTACAACTTTTTTGTAATATAATCAAGCATTTTATTAGTTAGTATGCTATAATCTTTATTAGAGGGGACTAACCATATTTTTGTCGATTAAATTTATAAGAAGGGAGAATAGTATGTATATAATCACACCCCTCACATACTAATATTTTTTATGAAAGTAAATCAGATTTATTCACTTTTAAATGATATCAATGCGCAGATGTTTGGAGCAGATGCAGTTGATGTCCATGATCTATCAGGGATTATCTCAATGGGAGACTCCATTGTTGGAGATGGAACTCAGACAGATAAATTCCTTGGGAAACTCGTTGACAGAATTGGTAAAACAGTAATTAGGACTCTTGATCTAGAACTTGATTTTCCAACTCTCTTTATGGACTCGTTTGAGTTTGGTGCTATCCTTCAGAAGATTACTGTTAATCCTTTTGATGCTATCCAGTCAAGTGAGTGGACAGTTGGAGATAATGGCTTTACACCAACACTTCTTGATATCCATAAGCCAACAGTAAATGTTACTTATTTCAAAGATGCAACAACATGGAAATATCAGGTTACTATACCAGATGATCTCTTTAGCACAGCATTTACAAGTGAGCAGGCAATGGGACAGTTTATTGATGCTATTATCAACTCAATGACTGACTCAATGACAATCTCACTCAACAACATGTCAAGAACTGCTATTAATAACTTCATAGCTGAGAAAGTAAAGGCTCAGAATAATGTTATCAACCTTCTTGCTATGTACAATGGTGAGAGTGGAACTCTTACACAGGCTGAGGCAATGAAGGATAAAGAATTCCTTAGATTTGCAGTTAATACTATCAGAAAGTATATCAAGTATCTCAGAGAACCATCAGAGCTTTACAATGTTGGTATCGGTGGTAATGGTGTAGTTAGAGCTACTGGAAGAGATAACATGCATGTTCTTATGCTTACTGAGTTTGTAGCAGGTGTTGAGAGTTATCTCCAGTCAGATACTTTCCATGATGAGATGTTAGGCATGCCACTCTATTCTGAGGTAGCATATTGGCAAGGCAATAAGGGTGCATCATCAGTAAATGATTTTGCAACTAACTCTACAATCAATGTTATCCCTTCATCTGAGGCAGGTGATGAAACACCAACTGCAGTAAATCAGAGTGGAGTTATCTGTCTACTGGCAGATAGACAGGCCATTGCAGTTGGACTTGATAAGAGACGTGCTGGCAGTTTCTATAACTCAATAGATGCATATAGCAACATCTCACAGACTGCTACTATACAGTATATCAATGATCTCTCTGAGAATGGTGTAGTATTCGTTGTTGCTGAGTCATAAAATGATAGCGATTTTCTAGTTACCTCCTAGAAATGTTTTACATATAGCTCCTGAGGTGAGAACACTTTGGGAGCTATAACTTTAAAGGAGAATGTTTATGCAAGGAACACTATACGTTAATATATCAGATGAAAGATATGTTAATAAAACTATTAATAATATAGGGGAATATACAATAGTATTTAAGAGTGATGAGGACTCTATCAGACCGACACTCAAAATATCAGATAGTAATATCCCTGAGACAGCTAACTATGTATATCTATCAGAACTTAATAGATATTATTACATAAGGAAGAAAAGATATTCCAAACAGTGCATTTATTTAGAATGTGAACTTGACCCATTAATGTCTTTTAGATCACAATTAGGAAGTATGGAGGCCATCATATCACGAAATGAGCGACTCTATAATTTGTATTTAAATGATGAGAAAATGGAAATGTTAAACTATCCATATTATCAGACTCTTAACATGAAATGTGTTGAGGGGACTCCATTTAACATGGCACGTAACGAAATATGTTTGGCATTAGTTGGAGCAGTTGACATGCAAGGGGGTGGCGAATAATGGCAATGGGTTCGGAATATATTACAAATTTTTATTTAAATGATGGTACTTTTGTTCAAGTCGGCGAGCTTGGAAACTTCAACGGAAATGTTGACGACTATGTTAGCGGAGAAATAAACGGAGATTTTCCCAAAACGACAAAAGTTCCAACTTTTATTTCATACGCTTCCATAATGGATAGAATACCGGTTGCGCCTTCTGTTTTAGGTGACGGTTTATATGGTCATTTTACTGATCGTAATTTTGAAAGCATGGAAGCAATTGAACACTCACTTGCGGAAGGTGGCGAATTTTACAGATTAGTCACGGACTTATATTGGCTTATTGGTTCGCCCCTTACGGGTGGACTTGCAATTGGTTACGACGGGTCTGAAATATATGTATTATCTTTGAATGGTTTTGCGGAAGATGAAAGAGGCATACATGCCGGCATGCCAGGAACTAATAGTCTTGTTGCTGGCACCCCGACCGTAACATTGGGAGCGCAAGCGGAAGCACAAAACCAATATATTGGAGCATTAGTTCCACCGGCAGGCACTTATTCCAAAGGTTTAACATTTTATGATGTTTTTAGGTATAATGATGAAACACAATCTTTAATTTTTGACGGTTTTTCAATTGACGTGACAAGTATTCACAATGTCGCCGGTGGTTATATGGACACAGGCGCCGATTGGGGTGACTTACCACAACGACATTATTGGACCACGGTTGGCGAATTTATTACGTCATCTTGGAATTGGAACTACACCGACAAAATGCCTTCTTTACTTGGCCAAGTTGATTTTTATAACGAAAGAAAAATTCAATTTCAGATGCCCGAAATAGAATACCCCGGTTCATCAATAATGGGCCCGTTTCCAACTACTAACGGAGAACAAGTCGAAGGAACTTCGTTTTTCGGTGGTGAAGTTACCGACTTCGAAAGCGACAACCCATATGAAGTCGGCGGAAGTGGTCCAAGCGGTGGTTTTGGTGACCAAAACCGTTATTCGCAAGACACATTGCCGGAAGGAATTCCAAGCATTGACCTATTAAATAGTGGTTTTGTAAAACTTTACAACCCAACAAAGGCGCAATTATCGGAATTTGCGCAATTCCTTTTTAGTAGTATAACGGAAGACATGTCCGCGGTATTTAAACGTATGATTTCAAACCCACTTGACTATATTATATCTTTGCACATGATACATTTACCGCTTCATAGTTTAAGCGCTTCAAACATTGGTTTTTGCGGAATTAGTTCGGGTGTGGCCGCAAATGAAATTGACAAACAATATTATGAGATTGAATACCAATTAAATATAAATGAGTTTTGGAAATCGGCGCTTGACTACACTAATTACACCAAAGGAAAGATATACATTCCATATTGCGGAATATATGACATCAACATCGACGAATTTATGAACGGAACAATGTTTCTTCGTTATGTAGTTGATTGTGTTTCGGGTGCGTGTGTCGCGTTCCTTGGTACAAAACGACTTCAAAAAGACGGGCAAACATTACTTCGCGCCACGCTTTACCAATTTAACGGTAATTGTATTTTGTCTATGCCGGTTAGTTCGACCAATTGGCAAGGCGTGTTCCAAAGTATAATGTCGATTGCAACAACCGCCGTGGCACCTGGCACAAGTGCGCTTTCGGGCATGGCAAACGATATTCTTGGCCAAAAAATAAGTGTTCAAAAATCAGGTTCACTTGCTTCAAATTATGGTTATCTTGGAAAACAAAAACCATTTGTTATACTTGAACGCCCTGAGTTATCTATCCCTGTAGACTATGGACATCACGAGGGCTATCCTGCTAACCATAAACGCAAGCTCTCAGAGGTGCATGGATATACTGAGATAAAGGCTGATACTCTTATAGCTAATGGATTTAATGGAACATCTGAGGAGCTTGATCTCCTCAAACAAGCATTGCAGGAAGGAGCATATTTAGAATGAATATAATAAAGATGCAAAAAGACTTTGACTCTCTCTATGATGTGGCAGATGTCAAAACAGGATATCAATACTGGTATTTTAAACTGATAAACATACTACTTGATATGTTTACATGGAAAAATTTACCTGAAGGCCTCAGTAGTAGAGAGATAGAGCTCAACTTAATTATGACAGGACATGCAGTAATCTTACCAAAGAAGGATGGCACTCTATTCACTCCACTAACTTCTCTCTATGGATATGATGAGTATTATCAGCCAACTCATGCAGTTTTTGCAAATCCTGTTGTGGTTCAAGCTCACCAGTATGAAATAGGTAAAGAGTGCTCAATAATCTATAATAATAAGTTAAAGGATAGCCTATATTATATAAAGTCAGATGGTGGCCTAAATACCTTTGTTAAAAGATATGCAAGACTACTGGCAGACATAGAGAGCACAATAGACATTTACTCAGTTAATGCAAGACTTACCTCATTCCCTGTTGCAAATGATGGCAATGTGATGGAAAGTTTAAAGCTATTCTTTAAAAAACTGGCACTTGGTAAACGTGCGATCATCTCAGACAATTCTATAATAGAAGAGTTTAGGAATGTAGATATCAATAGAAGTAATATAAAAGACGGTCTTAATGATCTACTTATCGCACGTGATAAAGTACTAGAGCAGTACTTCAGGGAGATAGGTGTTAAGATGTACAACTCAAAGAAGGCTCAAGTTACTGATGACGAGGTAGATGCAAACACTCAGTTACTTCTCATATCTAAAGATGATATGCAGGATGCTAGAGATGATGGTGCAGATATGACAAATGATTTATTTGGTACTGATATGATACCAGAGTTAAATCCAAAATTTGATATAAGGGAGGTTGAGAATAATGATACAACACAACTTACAGAAGTATCTAGACTTGGGAACACTGACACCAACGAATACACAAGTGGGGACTGAAGTAGTCAACTCTGAGTGGTGGCCTCATGTATCTCCTATGTTTGATGATTTAATTTGGTTATATTATGGAGATAGAACTGTATTCTTAAATAAAAAATTTGACCCTGAGGACTCAAGTGTAACAAGGGAAAATATAAGAAAAACTTTTGGCATATATCTCAAGTCAAGATGCAGGCAGTTAGATAGACTGTGGGAGGGATTTATGGCTGACTTCAACCCTCTTTGGAATGTTGACGGAGTAGAGGGATTTATCTCTAAAGATACTCATACTGGTACAGATACAACAAGGCACACTGGAACTGATAGAGTTAATAGAGATGATACTGGCAACATAACAAAGAGTGGAAATGAGACAAATGTTAGCTCTGGAACTGATACCAGCATTGACTCCAATACGACTTATAACAGTGCTACTTTCTATGATAATGATAAGAACACATACAATCATGGAAAAGCTGACACCCACACATATAATCAAGTGAGAGATACACATGATTTACATAATCTAGATGTAACTACATATAACTCTCAGAATGATGAGACTAAAAATCTGACTGATAATCATGTTGACTTAAAAGTGAGACAGGGTAACATAGGCGTTACAAAGTCCACTGACCTCATAAGAGATAATCAGGCAATGTATCAAGATGAGCTTATGGATTTCTATAAATATGTAGTACGTTGTTGTGTAAATCAAGTATCTTATGCAGTAGAGTAGGAGGCATATATGGAGACAATAGTTGAGTTACTTGTTAATAATGGGATAGCAGTAGTTGTGGTTGCATATTTCTTGTTTAGGGACTATCGTTGGAATAATGAACTATTAAAGACACTAACCACCATTCAAACAACTCTTACTGCTATTGCTGATGATATGAAGGAGGGCAGATAATGGCACTTACTGGCAATCTAACAGGATCACTATCGGCCTCAATGAGTGCTGAGGGTGGTGTTAATGGTACTATAAACTTTGATGGCAGTGGTACAGATAACTATAATGAGCTTGATAATAAGCCTTCAATAAATGGAGTAATATTAGAGGGCAATAAGACAAGCTCAGACTTGCATATTAATAATGAGGGTACTGATAACTATAATGAGTTACTTAATAAACCAAAGATAAACGGCACAACTCTGACTGGTGATGTATCAGATACTCAGTTACTTATTGACTATAACCATCTGATTAATAAGCCTATTATCCCTGATATCTCAGAGATAGAAACAAGGCTTGATACTGCTGAGACTGATATAGATAATTTGCAGAGTGATATGACAAGTGCTGAGAATGATATAGATAATATCAATGATGAGATAGCCACTATTAAGGCCACTGATCTCACTCAAAATGCTGATATTAATAGTTTAAAGAATAGAGTTACTGGGACAGAAACTAATATATCAAACTTGAGCAATAGAGTATCAAGTGCAGAGAGTAGTATCACTACTCAGGGGACTCAGATTAGTAGTATAGAGGATGATATAAGTGATATTAATAGTAATATTACTGGATTAGATACTAGAGTGGGAACTGCTGAGGGTGATATAGATGCATTGCAGGGAGATATGACTCAAGCTCAAAGTGATATTAGTGAACTAAACTCCAGTTTAGATGTAATAGGAACCTATTACAGTATGGGTTGGACTGCTACATCAAGTAATGCTGGCAGTGTTCAATTAACTGAGAGAAAAAATTTACCTATGGGTACATATATAGCCATAGGTTCTGCTCCTGTTCCATCAGTCAAAGATTTTCCCATATCGTTAGCATGTAGTGGTTCAAATAGTACAATACCTTCCTACAATGGAATACGAGATAGAAGTGTTATCGCTTTTATAGTACATATTAATGATGACAATGCTGATGTTTGGTTAAAGAGCGAATCTGCAAATAGTTGTACATATAGCAATATAAACCAATCATCTATACGATTTATAAGAATTAAATAGTGTTTAAACTGGAGTTTAGTTAATAATCATATTGAATAATTATAACCCATTGTCACCCATTCCAAAGCGGAGTGGGTGACATTTTTAGTGCTCCTGATGTGCGAGTGTGGGTGATTTATGGGACACTGGGCTTTTTATGGCTCATAGGGACTGGATGTAGGCCTCAGTTAGTCGCCTCTAACTCGAGTTAGTCAAGTATAAACGTAGTTAGAGACCTCTAACTGTCGTTGGAGTACCGC
>OCVV011343209.1_pt1 | contig 13105 bp, 15 predicted proteins | sample 1539721 | NCBI WGS metagenome assembly OCVV01 (sample SAMN02144230, study PRJEB22623) | gut metagenome | biome: sheep rumen | host: Ovis aries | place: New Zealand
ACAAACTTAAGTCCAGCTTGAGTCATTTTATATCCATCAATATCCTCTAAATCCATAAGAGTAATATTACAATCCTTTTTTAAGACATAATCAAAACCAACAATCTCATTATGTATTTTAGCTCCAACTATTTTATATTCACATACATCAGAGTTATTTAATACAATTTCTTGAATTGTTGTATTCTTACTAACAGTTATAGTTTTCTTATTATTAAGTACGATATTAATTGTATCACTCATATAACTATTCCCCTTTATTATCTATAGAATATTATACCAAAAAAAATCAAATTATGACACCATAATTTGATTCTTTACACTACATTGATAAATCTTGAGAATAATCAATTTGATTTAATGACATAGCTGGCATAAAATCATACATAACACTATATAATACTTCACTAGCTTTATTTTGAATTTCATATAGTTCTTCTTGAGTCATTTCTTCAGCTCTCTTAACAAACATACTACTATTATCTTTAATTTCAGCACCCTTAACAATATTAGTCTCACTATTAACATTAAAGTCAATATCTTCTTCTTCAACAGTAACTTTTACCTTAGCGCCTAATTTAATAGTTTGTTTATCTCCTGAAACAACATTATCTAAATCCATATTAACACTAATTTTATTTTCTTCATATCCAGCATTAAAACTAATATTTACTTTACTATCAGATACTTCTTTAATAGATAATTCAACTGAATAAGTATTATCACTATAATAAATATTAAATGTCTTAGTATCACTCATGTAATTACCTTTTAATGTATAAGATGAATCACCTTTCATAGAAAATTGATAATTACCTTCAATATTATCTAATTCAAAAGTTTCTTCACTCTTAGGATTTCTTAAAGTCATACCAACAAAGTTACCAAATAAATTATCTACATAGATATCAGCAAAAATATTATCATATTCACCAACATCTTCTAAAGCATCTTTTAATTTCTTAGTTACATCTTCTTTACTTAAAGAAGTTAATCTAGATAATATTTCAATAGCTTCACTATCATTAATATATGCATTAATAATATCTTTTGAAATTTTACCAATATTTAATTCATAAGTTACTTTAGTATAATTCTTATTTTGTCTACTACCATTAGACTTAGTAATATTCTTTTCATCAATACCATTTATAGTAGCAACTTTAGCCTTTTCAACTAATTTTTTAATATCACTTAAAGTAACAGATTGTTTAAATTCAAAATCTAATGAACTAGGCATATCAGCTTGATAAGAATATAAAGATAATTTATTAGATCCAATAGTTAACTTATTATTCTTAAGTAATATGTTACCATCTATTAAATCACTACCTTCTTTATCTAATATAGCACTAATAAACATACTTTCTTTAGATAAATCAAATGCACTATCATATTTAATAGTATATTTATCTAAATTAGTTAAATCAATATTACTATCTTTATAATTAGATCCAAAATTAATATTACCTGATACTCCAACAACATCTTTAGATGGATCAATTACTAAAAAACTCTTTTCTGCTTTATCAATAGAAGATATAACAGAATCATATACTTTAGTAATAGATGTTTTAACTACATTCTTTCCAGTTACTAATACAAAACTTGTATAGCAATAAAAACCAACTACAGCTAAAATTAATATTGCTATAATTGCAATAGCAATTTTAATTGCTGGATTCTTCTTCTTTGGTCCATCAAAAGAAATACTTTCTTCAGGAGCTTCTTTAAATGGAGATTGAATTGCATCAGAAGTATTAACACTTTGAACTGGTTCAACACTTGGAGCAACTTCAGTTTGATTATTAACTTGAGTTGTTTGAGAACTCAAATTATCACTTGGTGTTAATTCAACAGTAGGTTCAACACTAACTTGTGGTTGAACTTCGGCTTGTACAGGACTTTGAACAGTTGGTTCAACAGTATTTTGTACAGGTGTAGCTTCTACATTGTTATTAACTACATTATTATCAACAACTGAAGTAACATTATCAAAAGCACTAACAGGTGTACTAGTATCACTATTTGCATTGTTATTATCCATTGGATTTAATGGATTTAAATTATTATCATTATTCATATATAACAACCCTTCCTTATTTTAACAATACAATTTTATCATATATTTTAAAAATAAACTACATATTTCGACAAAATATTAATTGTTTTTATACTAACATATAAATACAAAGGAGATGATAAAACAATAATACCAACAGTAATAGAAAAACAAAACAACAAGGAATACGCATATGATTTATATTCAAGATTATTAAAAGATAGGATCATATTTCTCACAGGTGAAATAAATAATACTATATCTAGTATCATAGTAAGTGAATTACTATATTTAGATAGTATTAATCATGATGATATATCACTATATATTAATTCACCAGGAGGTGAAATAACATCAGGTCTTGCAATATATGACACAATGAACTTCATTAAAAGTGATGTAAAAACAATATGTGTTGGTCTTTGTGCATCAATGGGAGCTTTCTTACTCTCATCAGGAAAAAAAGGAAAACGATACTCTCTTAAGAATTCTGAAATAATGATTCATCAACCGTTAGGAGGTGCTGAAGGTAAAGCAACGGATATTCAAATAGCAGCAGATCATATAATGAAAACTAAAGATAAAATGAATAAGATACTTGCAAAAAATACTAATCAAGCCTTAAAAAAAATCCTTAAAGATACCGAAGCAGATTATTATATGAATGCTAAAGAAGCTAAAGAATATGGTCTAATTGATGAATTAATATAAAAAAGCATAGATTATCTATGCTTTTTTTCAACTGATCTAATTAATCTTTTAATATCTGTCATTTCTAACTTACCATATTCATAATACTTTAAAGCTAAGTTTTCAGGAATACCATATTTAACCATTTCATCAATATGTTTATTAACATATTCTTGATAATAAGAATAATCATTTCCATTAAACATAAAATCATCATCGCTTAACTTATCTTCATAAAATTTTATCTTTGTTAGTATTTCTAAAACCATTGAAGTTAATGAATATAATACAACAGATGTTTTATTATGAGAATATGATTCAGTATATAATGTTGAAGCACCATCTAAATCAACTATATGTGTACCAATATTAAATCCATACTCAAGTAATACATCACTTTCAGATTTACTTATTGGATTACTAACACTTCTTTTATCTAAATCTAAAGGATATACATTATTATCTAATAACTCACTCACCTTAGAGATTAAATCCTTACATACCATAAGCTTTATTCTCTCAGGTAAATAAGCAGCAGAATATACACCTAATGTATTCTTATAATATGGATATACACATCCAATAGCTTTATTATCTTCATAAATAATGTTATTAGGTAAATAAGATAATTTAACTTTACTACCAGTTTCAATAGCTTTAATAATAGCTTCTTCTTTAGCAAGTATTACTCCATCACTATCTTTATAATTAAGAATTCTATTATCATTTATTTTAGTATTATCTCTTAATTTCTTATAACATAAAATATTTACACCATCTTCATCTAATACTTTATTATCTATTTTTATTATTGGATCTTTATCATTATAAAACTTATATACGTTCGGTCCAACTTTATACAAAGTAGCTTCGCTACCACTTCCTACTATCTTATTTTTACTTTTAATTTCTTCTATTTCCTTAGAAGTTAATCTAATAACTTGTTTTTGCATAAAATCACTCCGTCCTTATATATATTTTATTTTACTTATTTATTTTTGTGTTTATTCACCAATTCCTTAATCTTTCTAAAGTAGTGGTTAATACCACTCTTACTAATTTTTTTATTAGTTTCCATAGTTACTATATCTGCTAATTCCTGATATGATGTTTCAGGATACTTAATTCTATATTCAATTACCTCTTTAATTCTATCATCTAATAAATCTATTAAATCATGTTCTTTTAAATAATTAATATCTTCTAACTGAGTTAAACCAGTTCTAATAACCTTTTCTTGATTAGCTAAATCAACATTATTCAATCTATTAACCATATTCTTATGATCTCTATATATTCTTATATCTTCAAAATAAAATAATGAATTAGTAGCTTTAAATAATTTTAACATATCACTAATTACCTCAGCCTGCTTAATATATATCATATATTTATTACTTCTTTTTAATATTTTAGTTTCTATCCTAAAATTCTTAAATAACTTCTTTATATAATTAGCTTCCTCTAAAGTAGGTACTACATATTCAGCATGATATCCAGATTTTTTTGGATCATTAATAGAACCACAAGCTAAAAATAATCCTTTTAAATAATTAATAATATCTTCATCAGTAGATAAAAAATATACCTCAGGTAATATAAATTCACCATCTTTAACTATATTTAATTTTTTTAATATAAAATCAACTTTCTCATTAATAGTTAACATATATATTTGTTTAGATTTAAATCTTTTTTGTATACGTACATTAATCTTTGGATTAATACCAAATATTACTTTAAATGTTTTATATACAACACGAGCAACATGGGCATTTTCCATTGTTAAAATAATACTGTCTTTTTTTATAGTAGATGAATACTTAACAAAAGCAGATAAAAAAGGTAATAACTCTAAATAGTCTTTTAAAGAATTTGATATTTCTTCTTTAACTTGCATAGTAAATGTCATGTTTTCTCACCCAAAGTAATTTTAACATAAAAAAAGAGATATTTCTATCTCTTATACCACCAAACACCAGTTGAAGGGAATCCTGGTGGATTAATTAAATGTGCAACAAATTGATTCCATGAAGAATAATCAACATGATACCAACCAGTAGCAACACCATAGTGTAAGTGTGCACCATACGCACAAGTATCATAACCACCACTATAATATCTAGATGTTGAATAACCACCAACTGTACCAATAACAGTATCAGTTGTAACTATTTGATTTAATCTAACTTTAATATCTAACATATGTGCATATTGTACAGTATACCTTTGTCCATTAACTGTAACATGAATATAAACCATATTACCACCACATGAAGATTTATAAGTTATAGCTGCAACTCTACCTGCAGCAGTAGCATATTCAGGTGTACCTTCATTATTACCAGCAATATCAATTCCTGGATGGAATGAACTATCAAATGATCTATAACCAAAACCAGATGATATTCTACCTTTAACAGTTGGTTTTCTCCAACCAAATGATTGTGGATCATTAGTACATGTTGATAATTTTTGAGTTTCACTATCACATATAGATTGATAATATTTAATAACTGATTTTTGTGCAGCTATTTGGGTATCTATATCTTCAGATATTTCATCTATAGCAGCCATCTTATCATTTAATGAAGATAATGCATTAGAAAATTTATTAATATTACCATCTAATTTCTTATTAGCTTCTTCTAATTCAACTTGTCTATTTTGTTTTTCAACAATTAAATTTTGTAAAGATTTAATCTTATTATCATAATACTTAGTAATACTCTCAACAGATTTCATTCTCATTATCATTTCAGTAATAGAAGAAGAATCAGTAAAATATTCAATATAATCATTACCATTTTTAGTTAACTGATAATATCTAAGCATATTATCAATATCTTCACTTGCTTGTTTAATACCTTCTTCAGCTTCTGTAACTTTATTTTTAGCATCTTCAACTTCTTGAATATTCTTTTCTTTTTCTTGATAAGCATTATAAATATTATTCTTACTTTGATTAATTTCACTTTGTGTTTGTTTTTTAGCATTTGCTTGTCTTGTCTTTTCAGCTTCTAACTCAGCTAAATGATCTTTTAGTTCCAATATAGTAGTTGCTTCCTTAGCATGAACAGTCAATGGTGAGAATAAGTAACTAAAAGCAATTAAGAAAGCAAATGTAACTCTAAATAAACCTACAAAATATTTTCTCATATTTTTAAATACTTTCTTACAGCATGCCAACTACCAAGCATACCTACAAGTCCACCTATGATAACTAATATTAATGATATATTTAAAAGTAATGCACCAGGACTAACTAATTGAATCATATGTGAGAATATATATCCATCAAAATAATCATACGCAATTATATAAGCATATATAGTAATTAATATAGGAATAATAGAACCTAATACTCCTAAGAATAATCCTTCAAATTCAAATGGTAATTTAATAGCAGTATTAGATGTACCAACAAGTCTCATAATTTCAATTTCATTTCTTCTTGAGTAAATAGTTAATCTAATAGTATTACTAATTAAGAACGCAGTAACTAAAATTAATGCTACAACAATAACAATAGATGCTTGTTCAATAATCTTAAATATACCAATCATTTGATCAACACTATCTTTACCATATGTAGCTGATTCTACACCATCTATTTCATTAATAGCATTAGTAGTAGCTTTTAAATCAGATACATTTTTAACTTTAACTAATATTGAATCATATAATGGATTCTCATCCATATTTTCAATTATTGAATCTAATTCACCTAAAGAATTTTTTATTTCTTCTTTCCAAGTATCTTTAGATTTAAATTCTAAACTTTCAAAAGAAGACATAGATTTAATTTTTTCTTCAATTTCATTTTTCTTAGTTTCATCTACATCACTCTTTAAATATGTAACAATTGTTAATTCATTTTCCATAGCTTGAGTAAAATGATTAACATTAGATGACATAATTAATGATATAGATACAAGTATTAAAGTTATTGCTATACAAGTAATAGAGGCAATAGATAAACTAAAGTTTCTAAAAACACTCTTAAAAGCATCTCTAATACTTCTAATTAATATTCTAATTGCTTTCATGTACTTTATAACTTCCTTTCATCTTATCTCCAACTTTAACACCATTTTCAATAACAACTACTCTCTTCTTCATTCTATTAACAATATCTTTATCATGAGTAGCCATAACAACAGTTGTACCAAGTTCTTTATTAATAGATGATATAACGTCCATAATCTCTTTAGATGTTTCGGGATCTAAATTACCTGTAGGTTCATCACATATTAACAACTTTGGATCATTAACTATAGCCCTTGCTATACAAACTCTTTGTTGTTCACCACCAGATAATTGATTAGGAAATGATCTAGCTCTATCTTTTAATCCAACACGTTCAAGTGCTTTATTAACTTTAGGTCTAATATCATCATTTTTTAATCCTAGTGTTTCAAGTCCAAAAGCAACATTTTCATAAACTGTTAATTTAGGTAACAATTTAAAGTCTTGAAATACAACTCCTAATTTTCTTCTTAATTTATATATCTTAGAGTTTCTTAATTTAGCAACATCTATACCACCAACTACAACACTACCACTTGTAGGTCTTTCTTCTCTATAAAGAAGTTTAATTAAAGTTGATTTACCAGATGCAGTTTGACCAATAACGAATACAAACTCACCCTTGTCTATCTCTAAGTCAAGATTAGCTAAACCAGTAACACCATTCTTATATACTTTAGAACAGCCTTTTATCTCAATTAACTTCATTATTTCACTCCTTATTCTAAATAATTATAACAAATATTAAATACTAGATAAATGGTAATTGTTTCCTTCTAAATCCACCATTAACTTCATAGCAATCACTTACTACAAAAAATGCTTCATTATCTATATCTAATACTTTTTCTTTGATTCTATAATAATCTCTATTAGGAACAACAGCCATTAACATTTCTCTCTTAGCCTTTAAGAAACCACCTTCAGTATTAAATAATGTAACACCTGTTTCTAATTCATCCATAATATACTTTTCAATTTCTTTATATTTCTTTGAGTAAATAAAGAACATCTTTGATGATGATACACCAATAATAATTCTATCAACTATTTCAGTAAAGATAATAATAATTAATATTGAATATAATAACTTATTAGTTCCAATTACAAAGAAACCACTAGCTAATATAACAACATTAACATATAATGATGAGTTACCTTCACTTACATGGAAATATTTATTAACTAATTTCATTAATATGTCTCCACCACCAGTATTAAATCCCATCTTATAAATTAATCCATCACCTATACCATATAATAATGAACATAATAAAATAGTCATTAATATATTTTCAAATTGAAAATAAGGTAATAAATAGTTAGCTAAACCTTGTGTTAAACTAACAAATGTAGGATATATAATTGAACCAATAATAGCTCTTCTAGTAACTTTAGTACCTAATAAGAAAAAACTTATAAATAATAATGCAAAACTAATTACATAAATACTTATAGCAGGTGGTATATTAAATAAAACATTTAATATAACTGCGATACCACTAGCACCACCTAATACAAAACTATTTGGTACAACAAACATATTGTAAGCTAATGAAAGAATAAATACACCAACTAGAAAGATAAGAAATCTACCAACTAGTTTTTCTTTTTTAATATACTCAACTATATTATTCATATCCACACCTACCTTAAAACATTATACTATATTTTTAACATTTTGCATATGAAAAAGATTATCATTAAAATGATAATCTATTAAACAATTCTTCACCCAAAGTAGATATTTCACCATGACCAGGATAAATAATTGTATTAGATGGATAAGTAAATATCTTATCTAATGACTTTTTCATTTCATTGACACTACCTGTAGGTAAATCCATTCTTCCTATTCCATCTTTAAATAAGAAATCACCAACAAACATAATATTATTATCTTTAAAATAATATGTTTTAGAATCACTGGTATGTCCTGGAGTATCAATAACCTCAAAATCAAATCCATCAATATTATAATTGTTTTCTTGTAAATTATATTTTTCTTTTAATTCATCTAATGCCCCAATATGATCAAAATGATAATGAGTTATTAATATACCTACCACTTCACAAGTAATATTAGAAATTATCTTATCTGCTTCATCGCCTGGATCAATAATAATACACTTATTATTCTTTTCAACAATATAACAATTTTCTTCTAAAGAACCAACTACTACTCTTTTAATATTCATATTTATCACCAAACTAATTATAACATAAAAAAGAGTACTATTTTTTAGGTACTCTTATTCTTGCTCTAGATTTTTCCTTTTCTAGTTTTATATCTAATAAATTATCTAAGTCATTATAAGTATTATCACTAGGACCAAATTGAGTTTCTCTAACAGATACTTGACTATCAAAAAAATCATAAACCTTATCAAATAAACCATTGTAATGAACAACTGGATAATCCTGTCTCAATTCATAAGAAGATCTATCACTTCTATAAAAACCTATAGACTTAGCTGATACTGAATATACTTTATTTCCATTTTCTTTTTTAATTTTCTTAAATAGACCTTTAGATACATGATAAATATCTTCGTTATCAATACCATTAGATGTATATTCTAATATACCATTAAATCCAGATTTATAGAAAAAGAAATCTGAGTAAATATATTCTCCATCTAGACTAAATTCAATGTAAATATCATTAGTATTATCAACAGATACTTCAATATTTTCGCCAGAATCAAAATTAATAGTAATTCCATTTTTTAAAGAGCTATCCTTTACAGTGACTAATTCAAAACTATTTTCATCAAAGGTATCACTACCTAATGCTTGAGTCATAAATTTATTCATAACATATGAAACTCCGTCTAAATTATTTTCTAACGCCTTATTATTTCTAACTAATTTACTAATAATTAAATTGGTTATATTAACCATAAAATTTCGCCTCTTTCATTAAATTGTATTTTTTATTATAGCACCATACTACATTAAAAACGTAAAAACTTTGTGTGCATTTACACATACTTTACATTAAGTAAATAATAAAATTACTTATTTAAAATAATAACTCATCATGATATAATTATCATGGTGATAACATATGGATATGATAACTTTATTTTTTACAATAGCAGCAGTAATTACTATACTAGCATTAATATATGCTTATCTTTATAATAGATTACAAGATTTTAAATTAAAAATAGATGAAGCAGAAAGTATACTAGATGAAGAATTAAGGAATAAATATGATAAAGTATACGAACTTCAAACTACAGTATTAAAACTATCTAAAGTAAATGAAAAAGAATTTCAGGAATTAGACAATATCAAAAAAGAAGACATATCTAATTTTGAATTAGATAGAAAAGTAATTGAAGTTTATAATAAACTAGAAACAATTATTAATGACTATGAAAAGATTCAAACTAAAAAAGAAGTTATTGAACTTTTAAATGATATTAAAAAACTAGACGCAAGAATAGAATCAGCTAAATTATTCTATAATAAATATATTAATGAATCTAATACAATGGTAAGAAAATTTCCATCAAACATCATTGCTAAAATACATAGAATTCAAATTAAAAACTTCTATGATAATAAAGATTTAAATGATGATACAGTAAAAGATTTTAAACTATAAAAAGATACCAAATGGTATCTTTTTTTATATTATTTAAATAATGAGCCAAAAGTGTTTAATGCAGATTCTAATGTTTTTTTAGTAGCATCTTTTATTTCTTCTTCGCTACCACCATTTTTAGCTAAATTAACAGCATTATTCATTTCATTAACAGTATTATCAGTTGCTTGTTGAGTACTCATATCTCCACCTTTATCAAAAGCATTCTTAATATCTTGATTATCCATACCAACAGCATTTGCAGCAGTTTCTAAATTTTCTTGCATTTCTTGACTTTTAACTTGTACATTTTGAGTAGCTGCATCTATAGTCTCAGATGATTTTACAAGTGAATCACTCATATTAGCTAATTTATCATAAGATTTAGAATATTCAATAATAGTATCTTTAGTCTCATTTTGTTTAGTACTATCTTTAAATTTATCTCCCAAATCACCAAAGGCTTCTGCAACTTGTTCGTTTTCTACTCTACCAGATAAATCTTGAGCAATATTACCAGCTTTTTCCATATATTTAGGAGTCATTTCACCCATTGTTTGAAATGCTTCACCCATTACTTTCATAGCTTCTTTATCAATAGCATTTTGTTCTTCAGTAGTAACTACTCCATCTTTTCTAGCCTCATCATACATAGCTTGTGCTTTGTCTGTTTTACCATCCATTTTTGAAGAATATTCTTCACCAGCTTCAGCAACAGTTTTTATACTTTGTTCAACTGTTGGCATATAAACCCTATTTAGATATTCTTTTGTTTCAGCATCTAATTTTTGATATTCAGGATCATTATATATTCCTGCAATATCTCCACCATGCTTATTAGATAAATTTTGAAATATTTCTCTATATTCATCTATATTTTTACCAAATACTTTATCATCTTTTGATAATTCACCTGAGGAAGGATTTTTAAAACCTGAAGTTTGTTGAACAGTTTTATCTTCATCCTTTTTAGGTTTTAAAGCTTCTTTAACATCCCTAATAGTTTCACGTGTTAAACTTCTAGCTTCACTCCTAACCTCACTTTTTAAATCTCCTTTAATTTCATCAAATAAACTTTTTAAAAATCCCATACTATCACCTATCTTAATATTAACAAATATATAATTAATAAGCAAAATAAAAAAATAGTGACTTTACACTATGTGACACTATAATTTCCAATTAATTTCTTTTATGTTATTTTTCTTTAAAAAATTATTAGTTTTAGAAAAAGGCTTTGAACCAAAGAATCCATTTCGAGCACTAAAAGGTGATGGGTGTGCACTTTCAATTACTAAATGCTTTGGATTAGTTATTAACACCTTTTTACTACGTGCAAAATTACCCCATAATATAAATACAATTGGTTTTTCTCTACTATTTAGTATTCTAATAACATAATCAGTAAATGGTTCCCATCCAATCTTAGAATGAGAAGCAGGACAATCCTTTTTTACAGTTAAAGAAGCATTAAGAAGTAGTACTCCTTGTTTAGCCCAAGGTGTTAAATCACCAGTATTTTTTTGAACTATACCTAAATCATCATATAACTCTTTATAGATGTTTTTTAATGAAGGTGGTAATTTGATACCTTCCTGAACACTAAATGACAAGCCATGTGCCTCTCCTTCACCATGATATGGATCCTGTCCAACAATAACTACTTTAACATCTTTATATGGAGTTAATCTTAATGCATTAAAAATATTTTCCTTTTCAGGATATATAGTTTCCTTATCATATAATTTTAATATATTATTATAAAATTTATTAAAATTAGGACTATTCCAAATAACACTTAATACATTATCCCAATCATTTCCTATCATACTTTCTCTCCTAAATATTTATTAATATCAACAATTTTCTTAGCAGTATCATTAATAAAATCATTCTTATAATCTAATTCACCTAATTGAGTAAGAATAATTAAATAGTATGGTTTATTTGCTTCAACATAACCAACTTCATGATAAGCAATACCAAATTCTCCACCTTTTCTTAAGAATTTACCATTTAAGTTTTCTCTATCTACCTTTTTAGTTGTAGTATTTAACATCCACTCTCTATACATCTTTGAATGTTCACTATCTTTATTTATATATTCAATTACCTTACTAATATATATGAACATATCTGAGCAATTAGTGATTCCAAATGAGTCAGTTTCTTTACCTTCCATTGTATGCTTTGCACCTAAAGATAAACCATATTCTTTTAATACTTCTTTTCCACCTAATAAATCTACTATTTTTAAATAAGCTGTATTATCACTTTCAGTTATAGTTAACTTCATTAATTCCTCTAAAGTATAATATGTATCTTCTTTTTGTAACTTAATAATTCCACTATCTTGTTTTAAATCATTCATTGTAATTAAAATCTTATCATCTAAATGAAATTCATTATTATCTATTTTATTAAACATTAAAAGTACAGCTAAGATTTTTATAGTAGATGCAGCATAAAATAATACGTCTTCATTATAAGATATAGTATTACTATTATCTTTATAAAAGAAGGCAACTTTATTACCTTTATAATATTCATTATTAAACATATCCATTAAATCTTTAATTTTCTTCTTAAGTTCAACATCATATATATCCTTAAATAAAGTACTTGATTTTAATTCCATAGATATCACCTATAAATATTATAACAAAAAAAAGTTCATAACGAACTTTTTTATATAGTTTCTATCTTCATAAGATTAGTAAATCCAATTTT
>OCVV011353645.1_pt1 | contig 13104 bp, 11 predicted proteins | sample 1539721 | NCBI WGS metagenome assembly OCVV01 (sample SAMN02144230, study PRJEB22623) | gut metagenome | biome: sheep rumen | host: Ovis aries | place: New Zealand
ATCCATAGTGGACCTCCTATAGAAAGATTATTATTTCATTCTACGAAGAGCCACTTTGCTTAGATACAACACCAACTATTTGACGCTTACTTTTCCTCATTACCAGCGTCAGCAGGATCCCTGCCACGCCCGAAGTCAGCGCCAGGTAGGCATATACCGAGAATTCCTGCGGTATATCCTTGATGAAAATATAAGTTGACGACCAGCAGAGTGTGATTGAAAACAGGATAAAAATTGATTCTTTTTTAGTCATTTTCCACCAGTTGTAAAATATTGAATATCAATTTTTAAAAGTATACGATTGTACGATTGCGGGTAATCGCTTAGACATAACCGCCACCCATAGACAGGTGACGGTTAAAATTGTACTCTTCTTAAATCCGGATTGTCAACCATGCACAGGCCAACCATGCATAGTTCAACCATGTACAGGCCAACCAAACAGAGGCCAACCATATATAGGTGAACCATCCTCAGGTCAATGATGCATATGCACAGGTGAATTCGGCTTCCCTTCCTGAGCCATTCTTATTTCAAAACCTCGATCATTTCATGACCTCGATCATCTTCTCTTCCCAGGCCATGTTCCAGAACATGTACTCGTACTGGGTGCAGGCATAGATGATATGCTCCAGGTTCCGGAATTCCTCTTCCGTGCAGCCTTCGCTGAATCTGTCGAACATGTCGATCATCAGATCGTTGGCGCCGCGGTAGGAATCGGACATATACTGGCGCACCCAGTCGCCATAGAATTCCTGGTCTTTGGCGCCGGGATAGTTCTCAAGATAATCTCCGATCAATTTATAGGTCCATGAGCAGGCAAGGACTGCCGCCATGATCTCAGCCATTCCCTCTTTCTGGGCAACCGCGATCATATAATTTGTATAGGAATCGGTCACGATACTGGGCTTTGCAGCGGCGAGCTCCTCGTTTGAAAGGCCCAGTTTCTTCAGATAGCTCTTATGGATCGCATTTTCCACATCCAGTGTGGCGCTAATCAGGCTGGCAAAAAGACGCATGTCCTCTTCTCTCTGGGACTTGAGGACGCCCATTGCAAAGACCTTGGCGTACTGCATGAGATAGAGATGGTCCTGGATCATAAAGAATCTGAACTTCTCCCTGGGGAGAGTTCCGTCCGCCAGGCCCTGGACAAAGGGGTGGGAGTTGTATTTTTCCCAGAGGTCGATCATATCCTTGTAAATGCGATCTGAATTTTTCATGGTTCTCCTTTCAATCTTTTGTGCCGTATCCTGAATATTCAATAAGATCAGGCAGCATCCCCTTTATAAACATGCTATTCAAAAACAGGTTTATGCTTATGTGTGAGGTGATATCTATTCACCATGCTTCCTATTCCTTTCCCTCTTTCATCACCTTTCGTATAGCATCTCTGGCATCCGTGACGCTCTCGTCGTCCGGCCACATGACGTAGAGCTCCATGCCGGGCATGGAAAAGGTATCCTGCTGGTCATCAATGCCGGTGACAGACTGGCGGGTGATGGTCCATCCTGTGGGATTGTCCAGCTGCCATGCGATGACCTTGGAAATATTGGAGGATGAGACGCTGGTCTGCATGCTCCTGCTGACGACATCCAGGACGCCGGTGGGATTTTTGAGCAAAGCAGGCGACTGCAGCTTGTCTATGATTGCAGTCAGGACCAACATCTGGTTTCTGCCGCGCTGGTTGTCACCATCGACGAAAGCATATCTGACGCGCGAGAAGGTCAGGGCCTGTTCTCCGTTGAGGTGGTTGATCCCCTTGACAAAACGATTGTCACCGGCATCGAACTCGACTTCAGAATTGACATCGACGCCTCCGAGAGCATCTACCAGCTGCACCAGGGAATCGAAATTGATCCTGATATAATCGTGGATCACGATCCCGTACAGCTTTTCCAGTGTACGCATCGATGTTCTGACCCCGTAGACACCTGCATTTCTCTTATAAGGTTTGAAGGACAAAATAGGCCTGTTGTTAAATACGTGTAACAGTCTCATTATCCATCTTGTGTTTATAAGCAAAACTGTTAGTATCGTAATCCCACAAGCCATAACATCATACTCTAATACCACAATAATATCTATACCCTAAACCGCTAAAATGAAAAAAGTGCTGCTCTCGGCACCACTTTTAGACATTTACATACATAATCTTCCGGCGGGAAAAATGCAATCGAAACTGTAAGGACTGGACAATAATGCGATACACTGTGATGCAACAGATTGCCGCTTAACTAGATACCCTACATTACAGCCTGCTCTTCTTGTTCTCAAACCATCTGATTACTTTCAGATCGGAATTGATCAGATATATGAGAATACCCAGAATGATGACTTCTATCCCCCCGACACCCAGCTTCCATACAGGAATACCTGTCCCCGGTATGGTGTATGTCAGCAGGATTATGATTGTATGGGAAATTCCTATTGATGCAGGCATTGACTTCTCCCAGGCTATAGTACAACACTGCTGCAAATTTTTTTCTTGCAGAATTTGATGTTGTTTGATAATAATCCTATTAACGAAAGCACTGACCTCTCCCATTTCTACATCAATCATCAAAATATCATCTATAAATTACTGCTTTTAAATATTGTACCATTAATTCGACCGCAAAAATTTTTGTTTACACCAAAATCAAACTATTCTGCATCATCAAAAGCAATCCAGGCAAAAAAACGTTTTCAAAATAAACATAGGTAGAGTATTTGTGCAGAAAACATTGTTGAATAAAAAATGGAGAGCAAAAAGTAATCGATACAATACTTTTTGCTCTCTTCTTTTAGGTTAGGTTTTTTCTAAAAAGGAACGCAAAGGTCAGAACATCTTAAGGAGCAAGTATCCCCCTGACGATGTAATGTATTCCACCAAGGCTGCCTTTTTTATAGATGTGGCTGCCGCTACATTATTTCATTGAGATCTGCCTCGGTAATTGTTATGATTATAACTTAATAATCACCAAAAGAGTCTATTACACCATCATCATAATCATCCCCGGCTTCTTTAATTGTTCGAAAACCATCCATTTCTTTCAGTCTTTTTCGTGTTTTATAAAGGATAAATAAAGCAACGATGATTAATAACGCAAGTATGATTAGAATAATATTGGATAAGTTCATCTTACAATCTTCTCTTTTTCTTTTGCTCAAACCACATGATTACTCTCATATCCGAAACGATGAACTGTGAGAGCACACCCAGGACTACAACTTCCATTGCACCGACGCACAGTTTCCATACCGGAGTAACTGCTGCAGATGAAGGATACCTGTCTGGATTCATGATAGGTTTTACGGGAGCAGAATCCGCATTCGATTTACTGGATTGGGATGCTCCGTTGCCGGCGCCTCCTTCCGAATTGTTCTGCGCATTTACAGATTCGTTAGGATTCTGCAAACCATTAGAGGCCTCGCTATTTTCATTGATAGCCAGACTTTTGGCGGTATTATTGTCAGGGATGCCTGAACCTCCCGAACCGGCAGAGTTATTGCTGCTTCCGGAATTGTTATTACTGCCGGAACTGTTGCTGCTCCCGGAGCTGTTACGGCCGCCGGAACTGCTGTTTCCTCCGGAGCTGTTACGGCTGCCGGAACTGTTGCTGCTCCCGGAGCTGTTACGGCCGCCGGAACTGCTGTTTCCGCCGGAACTGTTACGGCCGCTGGAACTGCTGCTTCCTCCGGAACCGTTATGTCCGCCGGAAACGCTGTTTCCATTGGAATTACCTGAACCAGCGGGATTTTTGGAATCCCTGGAATCATCGTCATCGTCAGATTCGCTGGATTCGTTAGAAGCGTTGGAATGTCTGGAATCCTTAGAATCTGCCGAATCTTTAGGATCAGTTGCATCTGCGCTCTTATTACCGCCTGACGGTTTATTCGGGACAGCCGACCCGTCTGGATCTGCCGGATTTGTGGAGCCATCAGGCTTTGTCGAACCGCCGGGATCTGCCGGATTTGTCGAATCATCGGGCTTTACAGGATTATCAGAACCTGACGGATCATCGGAACCGTCGGGATTATCCGGGCCTGGCGGGTTATCGGGATCATCCGGGTTGTCAGGATCATCCGGGTTGTCGGGATTGTCAGGATCATCCGGGTTGTCTGGATCATCGGGATTGTCGGGATCATCCGGGTTGTCAGGATCATCCGGGTTATCAGGATCCTCCGGGTTGTCGGGATCGTCGGGATAGGCTGGATCATCGGGTTCTGCCGGAGGCAGATCGTCAATGATTGTCAGATAATAGGAAATAGAACTTTCTACACCCTCTGTACGCTCAGGAAGATCTACATATACTTCATATTCGCCTTCTTCTTCCCAGTCTACTTCACCAAAATCTGTCTCATAGTCATATACCCGCTGACCCCTGTAGTAGAGGTACCTGAGCCATATATACATTTGATAGTTGGAAGCGGATTCTACCAGGTCCTCTTTTTCAGATTCACTTAATCCGTCCAGCTCCTGGAGACCTACTGTGACATCACAAACACTCATACAGTAATCTCTGGTGTCTTTATGATGTTCGTCTCCTGAAGACGCAGCTAAAACAGGTAATGCCGCAAGGGTAAAACAAAGCACCAAAACAAGTCCTTTTAAACTCCATTTCCGGAATAACAAGGCAGGACTGCTGCATTTTTTGCTTTTGCGGCATCTATTTTTATTGGAAAAAAATCTTATTGACGCGAGCACTGGCTTCTTCCTTGTCTTAATAAAAGAGAATGAAAAGTATCAATCGAATCAGCATCAAACCAATTTCTGATCAGGCTCAATCCAATTGAATATTATTGATATACTTTCCTCCTACAGGTATAGTCGTTCCGTTGGTCAATGTAATTTCTTTTCGGTTGAGATTTGCAATATATCTTTCTGAAACAAGATACGCTCTGTGAACACGGACAAATCCTCTTCTTGCCAGGCTGTCCTCCAGCTTCGATAAAGTTGAGTAAAACTCAAAAGTTCCGCCTCGATAATAGACAGTAACGATTCTGTTGAAAACTTCAAAATAATAAATCTGACTTATAATGATCTTTCTCTGCTCACCTGCACAGTTCAATATAATAGATGCCTGTATACGCGATTCTGCTCTTGAAACTGCCTTGCGAAATACTTCATCAAACTTTGCAGCACTGGTTTTGCCGTTTACAAGATAGTGAAGGGCCTCCACATCAAAGGCATCAAATACTGCTTCTTTGAATCGTGTAAAAAAAATGATTACAGCATTAACGCCTGACTGACGGATAGATTTGGCAATACCGATCCCGTTAAAAGTACTGTTTACACCGATATAGATTAAATCCGCATCATCAAAATCAACCAGGTCAAAGTAACTGTCAGTGATTTCTGTGGTGTTGATCTCATTAATCGTCAACTCTATGCCATCAATTTTTGCAAGTGTATCTATCCTTTTTCTGCAGAACGCGCGTTCCATAGAATCAGGAATACAAATAAATACGCGCATATTACAACTTCTCCAAACAACAGAATATATAACATTTATATATATGATATTGTACTTCAAAATTGAAAAAAGTCCACATACTTGTCTGCAATTTCGAATGTATTAGCGCTATTATTGCTGCTGATGCAGTGAAAAAGGTTCTTTCCTGTCTGGGAATAGTGATTCCGTTGCTAAATAGCCACTGTAAATAACAAAAATATGATGATCATTCCCGCTTGTTCTGACCCGATGGAAAACGACAGATTTGCATTATCTTTACGGCCCCGTCAATCAGGTACTTGGTTGTGACAGTAAGTCCCAGTGAGGTCAGTGATGTCAGAATATTTAAAATACAGATGATCAGCAGGCTGCCATGTACACATTCCGACCAGCGATAAGCCGCCTTTATAGCCGGGCTTTGAAATATATGTTTGAAATTTCTCAAATAGTATATTGAAAATACTTCTCATCCTCTAAAATGCAGTTCATTCATTAAGAAAATGTATCTCATCCTGATTATTTAGGCAATTCGTATTGCAGCCAGACTATACAAACCTTATTATTATATCTTTTCGGGTGTACGAAATCGTTTCACATAAAAATAACGTCAGTCTGTGCATAACTGACGTTAAATATCGGTGTTAGATATTGTCGTTAAATATCGCCCTTAAATATTGACGTTAAATGTTGGCGCTGAATATTGACGTTATTAATGAAGTTAAATATCGCCTGTCGAGTTACAGAGAATATGTATAATACATTACTTTGGAATGATGATCACGGCATCTGTCCCTTTCCCAAGCCTTGAATCAATGATCAATTCGCCGCCGCATACTCTTCTGAGACGATCATTTACATTTTTGATGCCCAGATGAGACATTCCATCGTCAGGCAGCGTATTTACCACAAAGCCGGGTCCGTCATCAATGACATGTATTTTATAATAATCGGGATACTCTCTGGTTCGTATGGTCACGGTTCCCTTTCCGTCTTCACTTTTTCGAACTCCATAGCGGATCGCGTTTTCCACCAGTGGCTGCAGAGTCAGTGTCGGCATTGAAAAATCAGTGCACTGAAGATCGTACTCGATCTGCAGGGAATCTCCAAACCGGAGACGCTGAAGAAAAACATAGTGTTTTACATGGGCAAGTTCCTCCATAAAAGGAATGGGAGTATTGATCGATATGGAATCCATATTGTGCCGCAGATACCGGGAAAAGTCGCCGATTGCCGTGGATGCTTTTTCAGAATCAATCAGGCAGATCTCCTGGATCACATACAGGACATTAAAAAGAAAATGAGGTTGAATCTGGCTGAGCATCAGGTCAACCTTCAGCTGCTCATTGTCTCTTTCCTGCCTCATCAGGATGGCGGACTGCTCACTGACCAATGAAATGAGCATGATCATCATGGATATACAGGAAGCCAGGGCTGTGAAATAAATCTTAGGCCAGACCCATTTGAAGATCAGGCTGAGAATGGGAAGTAACAGATAGGTGATAATGGCATTTTTCTGCAAGCGGGTGATATTGCTGCCGTATCTGAGCAGGAGGATAAGATCCAGGGCCATATAGATCATCACCATGGCGTATCCCAGAAAACCGGCAGAGCCGGTTGCATACCTGCCTGCCTGATCCACATAAACAAGATTACCTGTAAACTGTACGATCAGCAGCAGGATAAACTCTGCTATAAGGAAAGCACGCAGTGCCAAAAAGCCCTTTTGATATTCTTCTTCCGACTTACTGATGATACAGATTATATGCAAAGAGATGTAATAAGCCGCTATTTCCGGGAAGACATAGGTTCCAAAGTAGAACAGAAAGACAAGTGCTCTTGGAGAAGGCACCGGATCAAACTGTGTGCATTCCAGAAGGAGAAGACACAGATTATATACCAGCATCATGCTGAAGGCATAGATCATGAGTTCTCTGCTTCTATCTCTTTTATTCATGCCCTTTTTGATCAGAATCAGGGCAAAGATACAAATCATGATTCCGGCCACTTCAATCATCAGATTGGGAATCGTTGACCATTGTATATACATAGTAAGCTCTCATTTCGGGGTTAATGATCGAGGGTTCTGGCCCGTACATTTTCATTTGCTGTATACATATTAGCACTTTTTTATGAATTGCTATACATTAGTGTGTCAACATACAACATTTCGAATATTTTTTAACATAATTTTCTTTCGGAGTTGTTTTCAAATGCAATAGTGATACAATAAAACTGCTTATGCTGCTACATTATTTAAGCATCATCAAATACATAAAGGAGGAATATATTTTGGAACAGTTTTTTAAACTGAAGGAAAAGGGGACGGATGTCCGGACTGAGATCATGGCCGGTATCACGACCTTCATGACAATGGCTTATATCCTGGCCGTCAACCCCAGCATTCTAGGAGATGCAGGTATGGACAAGGGAGCTGTCTTCACCGCGACTGCTCTAGCATCCGCGATCGCCTGCGTGCTGATGGCACTCCTGGCAAATCTGCCCTTTGCACTTTCCGCAGGTATGGGCCTGAACGCCTATCTGGCCTATACGGTCGTCCTGGGCATGGGATATACCTGGGAAATCGCTCTGACGGCTGTTTTCGCAGAGGGTATCATTTTCATCATCCTGTCCCTGACAAATGTCCGTGAGGCAATCTTCAATGCGATTCCCACGACCCTGAAACTCGGTGTTTCAGTCGGTATCGGCCTCTTCATCTGTTTCATCGGTCTTCAGAACGCCCATATCGTCGTCGACGGCTCCACGCTGGTCACGATTTTCTCTTTCAGCAACTCCATTAAGACCGGCACCTTCAACTCTGAAGGCATCACTGTTCTCCTTGCCCTGATCGGCATGGTCATCAGCGCCTACCTGATCATCAAGGAAGTCCCCGGCAACATCCTGATCGGTATTGTTGTCACATGGGTGCTGGGCATCATCTGCCAGCTCTGCGGTCTCTATGTTCCCAACCCCGAGGCGGGATTCTACAGCCTGATCCCCACCGGCGTTTTCTCTGCGCCTGCATCCCTGGCTCCTACTTTCATGAAGCTGGACTTCTCCAGCATCCTGAGCCTGAACTTCTTCTCGGTCATTGCGGCTTTCCTCTTTGTCGACCTCTTTGACACACTGGGAACCCTGATCGGATGTGCCTCCAAGGCAAATATGCTGGATCAGGAAGGCAAGCTCCCCAACATCCGCGGCGCTCTTCTGGCTGACGCAATCGGCACGACCGTAGGCGCCTGCCTGGGTACCTCCACCGTCACAACTTTCGTCGAGTCCTCCGCCGGTATCGCTGAGGGCGGACGCACCGGCCTGACTGCCATCACCACAGGCTTTTTCTTCGTCCTGGCCCTCTTCTTCTCCCCGCTCTTCCTGGCGATCCCGTCCTTCGCGACAGCTCCTGCCCTGATCGTTGTCGGATATCTGATGATGCAGCAGGTCACCAAGATCACCTGGGAAGATCCGCTGGAAGCCATCCCGGCCTACATTGCCATCTTCGCAATGCCCTTTATGTACTCCATCTCCGAGGGAATCTCCATGGGAATCATCTCCTATGTTCTCCTTCATATCTTCACCAAGAAGACCAAGGGCATCTCCCCTCTGATGTATGTACTGGCCATAGCATTCGTGCTGAAGTATGTGTTGCTATAAAAGGGTATATCGTCATAAAATATAACAAAACGTAAATAACAGCCAGCCGGATAATCTATCGGCTGGCTGTAGTTATGCTACTCATCAGTTTTATCATGAATAAAAGAATTTAATTATATCAATAAATGGTTCAAGCTGGTTTTCTGAATCCGGCTCAAGAAATAATTGTTTAATAAGCTCTAAATCATTAATAGCCTCACACACCTTTAGTTGTGCGGCCCTTGCTTTACAAAGTTTGTAAGAATTAAGGTTAAGCAAATTAATAGTATATTCTCCGTCGGGTGAATCTGAAACAACTTCCCCATTTTTGTAATACTCAAAATATGATTCACAAGATTCATCTAATGGAGAGATAAATTGACTAGTATATTCATTTTCCTTTGCAGCGCTACATGTCGCATCTCCTCCCTCATCTCTGCAGCAGGCAATGATATTGTTATAGTCCATTGACTGATTTGCATATTGTCCTAGACCTCTGGGTTTTATATGTTCATTTATCGATTTCTCTAAACTGATTTTTTTGCAGCAATAAGCGCATAATCCGTGTTGCTGATTAATATTGTACTTTCTAATAGCTAGCCTTAATGACCGTCCTTCTTCAGTATTTTGTAGATTATCATAATGAATGCCCGGGTGTTTTCTTTTAAAATCCTTCCAAAAATTTGGTTCTTCCGTTCTGGGTATGTAAATCACTTTATTCTACTCCTTAGCATATATCCTTTTGATAAGATATAATCTTCATCATCCTCACCAGCTAATTCTTTAAGCTCTTCAAGTTTTTGCTTTGCTAAAACTAAATCTTTTTTTCTAATTGCTTCATTAAGACTTTTTACTAATAACTTTTTAAAAGCACTCTCAGAAGATGTAGCCATATACTCTTCAAGAATCATATTACTATCAAAACCATCCATTCTGTAAATATTAGTCAAAGCAGTACCGTTACCGTTTTTGTCCAATGTGAGAGAAATAATATCATAATCAGAATTTACTTCACCGAGGACTTGTGGTGAATGTGTTGTAATAATAAATTGAATATTTGGAAAAACTTCATTTAGCACGTGAAGTATACGTCGTTGCCAGTTAGGATGCATATGTAATTCGATTTCATCGATTAAGACAATACCCTCGCCTTCCAGAGGATTATCTGCAGAAGGATTAGCTAATATAAGCCGCCTTGCCAAGTCTCCCAACAATGCAAGCGTACATTTTTCACCATCTGATAGCATGTCTACACGTATTTCCTTGCCGGACTTATCAACAACCATCCTGACAGGATTTCTTTTAACACGAAGATTGCTAACATCTCCAATCATTATTTCAATCGCTTTTCGAACATGCTTTAATGCAGGATCAACATAATTAAAGTCATCAAAATCCCTGGCGTGAATTACCTCATCCGCCTCCTTTTCCCTATACCACTCAAAAAAAGTTCGAAAATCAAGTTGTTGATCAATTGCTCGTTCTATTGCAGATAATTTATCAAAAATATGTTTGTTACGTATTCTGTCCGGAATATCTAAAACAGCCCTATTTGTACCATAATGAACAAAAATTGGCATTCCTACATCATCTGACATAAGATATAATTTTCTAAATTGCTCACGAAATTCAATATAATTAAATTTCGGATACGTCAGCTCTACTTTACGTTGATTTTTTACAGATATGTTATACGTGCGAGATAATAAGTGAGTGTCTTTTAATTTCACAGATGCATTTATTTCCAACCGAGTACTCCCAACACTCACCATTTCATCTTTAAAACTTTCATATGCTTTAGATTGAGCAGGGTTTATCTGATTTAAAAACACTCTAAAAATATAGTTGATAGCAGTTAAAACGGTTGACTTACCAACACCATTTATACCAAAAAGCACTGCATTCTTATTATTAAAATCTAATTTTAAGTCATGAAACACTTTTAAATTATTAATTTCAATACTTTTAATTCTCATATCGATTTCCCATATTTTGTGTTTGATATATAAATATTTATCTGTCCAATTGATTATACAGCCTTTTCAAAAACAACCCAAGCATTAGTTGTCAGTTAAACAAATAATGGAGATAACAAATACTAATCACACATTTCTCTTTTTTGTTTTGCCAGAGTTGACTTATGTAATATTATATCTATGTTTTATAGACATACACCTATATCCAGGTAAGCCAAGAATGAAACTAAAAATGTACATATATTTACTGAACCAGCTTCCACAGCCCTGTGTTGTCCTCCAGAGAGACTGTAATATTTCTGGCTCCGTTGCCGCCGGTCTGCGGTCCGTTGCAGTTGTAATGGAATGCCGGTGTGAAGATCGAGCTGTTCCTATAGGAAATATACTGGTCCCCGAAGGCATATAGATTATCGGCATTTTCCAATGTAACTGTTTCAGGCTCTACACCGGTAATTGTCTCCAGGCCCAGCTGCATAGCCCTGGTAGGATCAAAGTTGGGCAGCATGATCGAGGTATCATAATCGGACAGGCTGTTATATTCACCCCAGGCATCGTCTACAGTCAGAAGGCGTTTGGAATAATACCCGTCCGACGGATACATGGTAAAAGTGATTGTATTTGCAGGATAGTCGCCGTTTTCATCATATTGAACGATCGAGTACTCAAATTCCATACTGCCGCCGCCGGTTTTGCCGACACCATATTCAGGGCGGAAGCTGCTGCCATCAAAGGAGAAAAACGTGCAGAAGGTATCGTAGCCGTTGGCATAGTAGGCGTTCGAATTATACTCTGTGTAGATATATTTTTTCCCTCCGAACTTTATGATGCCGCCGATTCCATCGGAAAAATCATTCCCGTAATCATAAAAAACCTGATGCGTTTCCTTCTCAATGATCTGACCTGTCTCATCACTGGTCAGAAGCGTGATATACAGAGTGGTCCGTGGATCGTTTGTGACCTGTTCACTGTCAGCTGTATACCTGAAATCATCATCAAAGAAATAGACAGCACACTCCTCAAGGCCATCATCATTGAGATCCACAACCTGTGCACTGATCACACCGGTCCTTAGATCCCATCTGTCGGGGTAAGACCAGTTCTCTCCCACCGTTTTGGATGCCGGCTCCAGAGAAACATAGCCTTTGTCATCGATATAGTTCTCTTTGATGTAGTCAAACCATTTGACTTTTGGACCGTCTTCTTTTTCGGCGTCCTCTTTCTGATCAGTCTCCTGATTATCTGCTTCCTGAACGGCAGGCTGCTGGTCACCAGTCCCCTGTCCGGACCCGTTTCCGTCTGCGTCTGCGGGATCATAACCTCTTTCTTCCATCCAGATCATATAGTCGCTGTATTTGTCCGTACTGCCATCGGCAGCCAGGATCTCCGACACATCCTCCGCAATAGCATCATTTCTTCTCACAACGATGTCATGGATCTCGCCGGCATTGATCTTGAGACCGTCAAGATGATAAGGGCCGCCTTCGCTGTGATCCTCAAAGACATCCTCCGGATAGGTCAGCACAGCGATCAGATACAGATCATCATCCGTCATATATTCGACATCAGGAAGACCTGCTTCCTCTAGAACATCCTCCCGGACAAAGCCGCTCTGGACCCAGAGGGAGGATTCCTCACTGTTATTGCCCGGCGCCGATCCGATTCCGGCCTTGACCCGCACAGTATCAAGAGCAGTATCATAATTCTCTACAGCAACCGACCACTTTCCAAGTCCCGTGTAGGCATCCGCCAGACCGACATATGCGTCGGTATTTTTGTTATCAATCCGGATGACATCCGAAAATTCAGTGACTGCTTTATCATATTCCATTTCGGACAGATATCTGTTACCTAGCCGCAGCTTCCTGTTGATTGCCATCCTGCCGCCTCTGTCATGCAGGAAGGGCTTCAAGATCAGCAGTGCCGACACAATGGCGATCAAAACGAAAAGCACCGCTATGATAATGATCAGAGCAGTCTCAACGGGGCTGCGCTTCTTCTTGTAATCCATAATCCAATCCATGAGCCTTTCTTTCAGACTTTCAGAGAGTCACTTATGATAGTCATCT
>OCVV010907764.1_pt1 | contig 13103 bp, 10 predicted proteins | sample 1539721 | NCBI WGS metagenome assembly OCVV01 (sample SAMN02144230, study PRJEB22623) | gut metagenome | biome: sheep rumen | host: Ovis aries | place: New Zealand
CCGACAAACTGATCGGCCTGATGGCAGGCGCTGACGACTACCTGTGCAAACCTTTTTCCTATTCCGAGCTTTTGGGCAGGGTCAAGGCGCTGGTTCGCCGCTATCAGATTTACAGCGGAAAAGGGCAGCCCCAGCAGGCGCAGCAGGATACCATTCTGGAAATCGGGGAAATCAGACTGGACACCGCCCGCAATGATGTCTGGGTCCGGGGAGAAGAGATCCATCTGTCGGATATCGAGTATCATATTCTCATGCTGCTGATGCAGTATCCGGGAAAAGTGTTTTCCGCCCAGAATATCTTTGAAAGCGTATGGAATGAGCCGTATTTCTATAATTCCAGCGGCACGATTATGGTGCATATCCGGAAACTGCGGCTGAAGATCGAGCGGGATCCGCAGAATCCGAAACATATCAAGACTGTATGGGGAAAGGGATACCGGTTTGAGTAAAAACAAATACAGCCTTCGCAAGAAGTTTGTGCTGGTGCTTGTCATCGACTTTTTTCTTGCCGCACTGGTTTGTCTGGGTGTACTGACCTTTGGCACATCCGTGCTGGACAGCCGCCGCGCGGATGGTACCGGTAAGGCCAGGACAGATAATAAAGAAACAGAACTTCAGGAATATATACAGGAGAATAAACTGAGCACAGACGATATGGACCAGGTCGATCAGTGGGTCAGAAAACAGTACGGCGTTTATCTGTCCATTTACCGGGACAAGACCAATATCTATGATTCGGAGAATTATCCGTCGGTCGGCGGGAAAGATTTATCCGATGTGTATTACAGCGGAAGCTACTATAAACTGAAATTTAAGGATGCTTCTACAGACCTGTATTTACTCTGGGATTACGATCTGCAGTACTATATCGCGCTTATCATCGGATCCGTTGTACTGGGCGTGGTGGTTTTTCTCATTATTGCTCTGAGTTATATCAACCGTCTGATCCGGAGGATCCGCAGGCTGGAGTCCGATGTGCGTGTACTGGCCGGTGGCGATCTCAATTATGTCATCGAGCATAAGGGCAGGGATGAACTGACGTCCCTTGCCTCGGAGCTGAATCAGATGCGGATTGCCCTGAAGGAAAATATTGAGCTGGAAGAGGCGTTAAGCCAGGCAAACACCAGGCTGGTGACCAGCATGGCCCATGACCTGCGTACGCCGCTGACCACATTGATCCTGTATCTGGAACTGCTGAACAACAGAAAATACCGTTCAGAGGAAGAGCGGGACAGATACATCGGCAAATCTCTGCGAAAGGCACAGCAGATCAAGCATATGTCCGACCAGCTGTTTGAGCGGTTCCTGATTTTCCGGGACGATTCAGAAGCGACCAAACTGGAAGATCCGCAGCCGGTGGACTTTGTACTGGAAGACCTGCTGTCGGATATGATTATGTATCTGGAATCCCAGGGGTTCCGTGTGGAGACCGCGACCGCATGGAATGCGCAGGAGCTGAATGCTGTAAAAATTGCGGTAGTCAGCGATTTCGTTACCAGAATCTTTGACAATATCAGTTCCAATCTGCTGAAATACGCGGACCGCAAGGCAGCGGTATTTATCGGGCTGTTTCGGGAAGACGGGAACATACGGCTGCAGTTTACCAACCGGATTGTTCCCAACCGTTCCGATCAGGAAAGTACCCGGATCGGCCTGATTAATGTTCGGCTGATGATGGAAAAAATGAACGGGGAAGCACTCATCGATGAGAATGCCTCCCACTTTTCGATTACCCTCATTTTCCCGGAAATTATATAACACACAAAACAGAACATAAAACAGAACACAAAATAGAACACAAAAAACGAAGAATCCGGAACCAGGGCTCCGGATTCTTCGTCAGGTTAAGAGAGAAAAAATTGGTAGTTATTCGGCTTTGCCGTCTAACCGGTCATAGTTCCAGCGGGTGAAATCCTTTAATGCGATCACTTCCGGCTCCTGAATGGATGCGACATCCGCATGATTCACCTGATATAGGGAAGCGATCTCATTCGTGGAACATGTTTTGTTCTCATTGGTTTTTGCGACAATAAATTCTCGTGTAGCAGTTCTTGCGCCGGCTACAACATCCCCAAATGCTGACATGATACATTCTCCTTTCAAAAGTGTTCTGGTTTGTAGTATTATTATAGCTGATTTCACTTTTTTACGAAGCGGAATCCTTTTGGAATACAGAAGATAACAATACAAAAATAAGAAAGTGTTCTATGAAAGTTTACACAGGAAAATGGATAAGTGGTTTTAACCACGAAAAAAGGAGAAAAACAGATGTTTCGTAAAATGAGAAGATTTAAGCAGCAGATTTCACAGGAGGACTGTGAACAGATCCTCCGCCGGGAACCAAGAGGCGTGCTTGCGGTGCTGGGCGATGACGATTACCCTTATGCCGTGCCGCTGGACTTCCTGTATCAGGATGGCAGACTGTATTTTCACTGCGCCAAAGAAGGACATAAGCTGGATGCTATTGCCCGGCATGCCAAGGCATCCTTCTGCGTGATGGATCAGGGATTTCGAAAAGAAGGGGAATGGGCCCTGAACATCCGCAGTGTGATTGCCTTCGGACGGGTGCGTCTCGTGGCGGATCAGGAGAAGACTCTGGCAGTCGTGCGGGACCTTGGTCTGAAATACTATCCGGATGCGGGGGACGTGGATCTGGAGATCGAGCGGACGTTTCGGAATGTGCGGATTCTGGAGATGGAAATCGATCATATGACCGGCAAGCTGGTGAACGAATCCTGATTTTTTACAGAAGTTACAATATATTTACAAATTATGTTTTTAATTGACGGATAATAACAGGAGAGGTACGATATAAACAGATAATAAAAAAGGGGCAAACATTGTTATCCCATGGGGAGGTGATAATGATGGAAAATAATTGGGGGAACCACTGTTTTATTCTGCTGTTTTCCGCTGTTCCATAACGGGCTTATCAACTCATCAAACGCGGACCGCAAGGGAAAGGGATGCGGTTTGAGAGAAACGATTTCATGATTGAATAGGGAAACAGAAGCCGGCGGTAATTTATGGTTGCTGTATTCCAAATGTTTTTGATGAAAGGGAGCCTATGAAAAAGAGAATATTTGCACTGTTGCTTTCCGGACTGCTTGCGGGAACTACCGCAATTCATCCGCAACTGGCTCAGGCAGCAGGAACATAGAGTACTGCAGCAGATACGTATGTTATCCACACAGCAGATGAAAAATAAAAGTTATGACGGCATACGTATTCTGCGTCCATCTGTCACCTGGAAGCTGAATAATTTAAAAGGATATGCGAAATCGGCTAAAGAACCTGGTTATGCAAAGTATACTGAGGAGGACTGGAAAAAATGCTCGACCGAAAAAGCGGTCTGAAAGGCGGTGAAAAGCATGAAGAAAAGAAGCAGGAAACTCAGTGCTGTGGTACTTGCAGCAGGACTGGCAGTCACTGTCTTTGGAACGGGAGATCTTGCACAGGCGGCTGCAATCGGGTCTACGATCTACTGGGTGAACATCTTATACAAATTAAACTATTTTGATTATGAAAAAAATCCACGAGTTGTTGATGATTATAGCGATACTGTGAGTATACCGGAAAAGTTGCAGGAATATCTGAATACGGTTCACGTCAGCAAGGCATCTGTAAACAAGAAAACGTTCAAAGTAGGAGATACGCTGACCTACCGGATTGTGCTGAAAGATAACGGGCTGAAATCCCTGGAATCCGATTCTATTGTAGATGAGGAAATTGATTACAGTTCTGTAAAATGTGTCGCATTGAATCTGGCGGCAAAAAAAAGCGGTCAGCGCGTGTGCCTTTACCTGAAGCCGGTACGGAAGAATGCTGACGGGAGTGTAGAGTGGAAAGGCAGTATGAAGATCCGGAAAGGAATGCAGCCAGGGAAATGGATCGTGCAGTCGATGGATGTGAATCCGAACACGACAGAGTGGCATGAGTGGGCCTTTTCTTTACTAAATAGAGAGCAAAATGGAAATCCGCAATATCCGGATCTATCCTGGGGGGACTTTAAAGTCACCGGAACAAAAGCGGATCTGACGGCACCAAAAATAGTGCGATTGAAAAACCGTCGGGTATCCAAGCATCGGATTCAGGTACGGTGGAAAGTATTGGATCCGAGCGGGGCGTATTGTTATCTGGTGTGGGGAGGTGATGTTTATGGGGAACGGTTGAAAAAGACCGGGAACTATTACAAGATCACGGAGACAAAGAGTTGGCTGCAGGGTGACATCAGGCTGGTTGCGGTAGATACCTGGGGAAATCAGGTCTACTATGAAATTGTGAAGGGAAAGTGGAGGAATCCGATACGAACGGATCGTGCCTCCAGCCAAATTTCCATCCGGAAGATCACCCAGAAAAAGCCAACGGTAAAACCGGGAGAAATCCAGAAGATTACGCTTTCCATGAAATGGAAAAAGTTCAAACCGGAACGGATGAGAATTGATTACCGTGCCCCTTATGCGTATCTGTGGGATGACCCATCTGCCATAGTAGAGTTGAAGGCAAAGAACCGCAGCAAAACGAAATGGAGTGGAACTTTTCAGCTTAAACCGACTTCCAATTGGAAAGGAACCTGGAGTATTGCCAAGATCTGTGTGTTTGGAAAAAACAGCAAGGGAAGGCGGGTAACGCTTACCATTGAAAACAGCAAATGGATGCCGTCCTCCCATGTCGGCAGCGGCTATCTGCGGGCGGATCTGAGCGGCGGAAATATCCGTGTACAGTAATTCTTCCATAAGAAAAACTGACAGTCAGGCCAGACAAAGAGGCGCCGGGATTCTGCGGATGTGCAGAATCCCGGCGCCCCTTTGTGATAAAACTTTTTGGGGGGAACGGGGATCAGAGCTCTGCAGAAGCTTCCGCGGAAAGCTCAGAACTGGGAGAATCCGCCTCGTTTACACTGCGCACGACAAAGACGGATACCAGGAAAGCGGCCAGATAGAGTCCGGCCAGAACAAGAAAGACACTTTCGTAACGTCCGGTGCGGTTCATGAGAAACGCAGTGATCTGGTTGCCGGAAAGACCGGCAAATGCCCAGGCGGACAGCGCGAGCCCATGGATGTTGCTGATGTTTTTCATGCCGAACCGGCTGGAGAGCAGGGCCGGCAGTGTGCTGAAGCCGCCGCCGTAGCCTGCGTTGACGGTCAGCATCAGGAGTACAATAATACCCAGGATGCCTTTGGCAGCCGCTGATGTGAAAAAGGACAGCAGAACGGCGAGGAACGACATGGCGAAAATAATACGGTAAATGGTGTTTCGGTCTTTTAAATGGTCACTGATGGTGGAAAAGCCAATGCGTCCCAGCGCGTTGGAAGCGGCGGTGCAGGACTGGATCATGCTGACGGTAACGGCGCCGAAGCCCGCCAGCTGAAGAATCGGTTTTTCATAGGAGATCAGTGCCAGACCGCAGGTGATGTTTAAATAGAACATGACCCAGATACCCAGGAATGTTTTGTTCCGGAACATCGCCAGGGGCCGGGAGGTTTTGTCCGGAACCGGTTCGGTCCAGCTGTCCGGCTTTTTCAGCAGAAAATGGCCCAGAAGCATCAGGACAAAATATACGCCGCCCAGAATATAGAACATGGCGGCCAGACCGACACTGTCCTGCAGGGTATTCATAATAGGGCTGGCAATGGCTTTTGCCAGACCGAATCCCATAATGGAAATGCCTGTGCCCAGTCCTTTCCGGTCATCAAACCAGAGCATCAGGGTTTTGACCGGCGTCAGATAGCCGATGCCCAGTCCGATCCCCATGATACAGCCGTAAAACAGGAAAATGCCGATGGTGGTGCCGACAGGACCCAGAACCGATGCGAACTGAATACAGGCGCCGGTACCCAGCATGCCGCAGGTAAAGCAGATCGCTGCCAGCAGAGAGGATTTGTGGATATCAGCTTCGACAAAACGGCCGGCGAAAGCGGCGGACATACCGAGAAAGAAGATGGCCAGGGAAAAGGCAAATCCGATGACAGAAGGACGGACGCCGATTTGTTCACTCAAAGCTGCGCTGAAAGATGACCAGCAGTATACAGTTCCTATGCTGCAGTGGATGAGCAGTGCCGGAATGGCAGCGCGTGTCCATCTGTTTTCCAGAAAATTCATAAGATTCCTCCTAACAAGAGATGCATGTGAATGCTGTCCTTTTTCTGCTTTTTTTGGGGGGAAGAGCAGACAGAAAAACTCTGAAAAGGCTCAGGACTCCCGAAAAAAGGGCGAAAAAAAGACAACCCGGTGACGAGTTGCCCAGGCGGTCGGCGTATCCTATCTGGGTGCACTGTGTTCCTTCACATATCCGCCAGCACCTTCAGATGAGGATAGTGTACAGAAGAAAAGGGATGGTGTCAACAGAAATGTATTTTTATGAGTACATCTGTCAGTTGTGAGGGGCAGAAAAATGATTGTTTCATGTCATGGAAATCGTGTATAATGAAAAAATCTATTGGTTCAATAAATAAAGAAGTCTGGGAGTCTGAATATTATGAAAACAGGATTTGATAACGAGAAGTATCTGGATATGCAGTCCAGGTGCATCAGGGAAAGAATCAGTCAGTTCGGCGGCAAGCTGTATCTGGAATTCGGCGGCAAGCTGTTTGATGACTATCACGCGTCCCGGGTGCTGCCGGGATTTGAGCCGGACAGCAAGATCCGCATGCTTTCACAGATCAGGGATGATGTGGAAGTGGTCACGGTCATCAATGCGAACGACATTGAGAAAAACAAGGTGCGGGGCGACATCGGCATCACCTATGATCTGGATGTCCTGCGTCTGATTGACGCGTTCCGCGGATACGGCCTGTATGTGGGCAGTGTAGTGCTGACCCGTTTTGCGGAACAGGAGAGCGCAGTTGCCTTTCAGAAAAAGGTGGAGGCGCTGGGCATCCGTGTGTACCGCCATTACAGCATCAGCGGCTATCCGAACAACATCCCTCTGATCATCAGCCCGGAAGGGTTCGGACAGAATGAGTACGTAGAGACCCGGCGTTCCCTGGTGGTAGTGACTGCTCCGGGGCCGGGAAGCGGCAAAATGGCTGTCTGCCTGTCCCAGCTGTATCACGAGCATCAGAGAGGCGTGAAGGCAGGATACGCGAAGTTTGAGACGTTCCCGATCTGGAATCTTCCGCTGCAGCATCCGGTGAATCTGGCCTATGAGGCGGCCACCGCAGACCTGAATGATGTCAATGTCATCGATCCCTGGCATCTGGAGGCCTATGGGAAAACTACCGTGAATTACAACCGTGACGTGGAAGTGTTCCCGGTACTGAATGCCATGTTCCAGCAGATCTACGGAGAATCACCCTACAAATCACCCACAGATATGGGTGTGAATATGGCGGGCAACTGCATCTTTGACGAAGCGGCAGTGCAGGCAGCTGCCAGACAGGAGATTATCCGCCGGTATTACAAAGAACGGTGCGATATCCGTAAGGGAACCGGTTCACAGGAAGCGCTGCAGAAACTGGAGCTTCTGATGCGGAAGGCAGGGCTGACAGAAGCGGACCGTCCGGTGGTCGCTGCGGCAGAAAGCAAATCGGAGGAAACCGGACAGCCGGCAGCCGCGATTGAGCTTCCAAATGGACAGATCGTTACCGGCAGCACAAAATCCCTGATGGGAGCCACTTCCGCGATGCTGCTGAACGCGCTGAAGGTCCTTGGAGGCATTGACGACCCGGTGCGTCTGATCTCGCCGGACGTGATACGGCCGATTCAGCAGCTGAAAGTCAGACATTTCGGCAGCAAGAATCCCCATCTTCACATCAATGAGATACTGATCGCGTTAACCATCAGTGCCGAGAACAGCAAAGAAGCCAGAGTCGCCCTGGATCAGCTGGAAAAACTCAAAGGATGCGAAGCCCATTCCTCAGTCATTCTGTCCGGGGCAGATGAGGCCACCTTCCGTCAGCTGAAGATCAATCTGACCTGTGAACCCTGCTATCAGAGCAATAAGCTTTTCCATAAGTGAGACATTCCGGCAGGCAGAAAAGAAACTGCAGCAGGAAGCTTACCGAAGAAAAGACTGTACAGGAGAGTTTCTAACACAAAAAACGCCGGATGCAGCAGACAGCTGGATCCGGCGTTTTTTTTCTGTGTTTCTGTACAGATGATTTGTATCTGTGCATTTTTTGCCGTTTAGCGAAAATCTATGGGTACGGATGGGGAAACTTAGCGGGTTTTGGCGGAAACCGTACCGGATTTGGCGCTGGCGCAATTGCTGCCGTCAATCCGGTTGACCGCTTTGACACAGTAGTAGTAGGTATGTCTGCGGGCCAGCTTCGTGTTTTTAAAGGATGTGGAGGTAACGGTGGCAACCCGTTTCCAGGAACCTTTTTTAGAGGTTTTGCGGTAAACCCTGTAATAATCGGCATACGCCGCTTTTTTCCAACTCAGGGAAATCGATGTGGCGGCGCGGGATTTTACTTTCAGACCGGTTGGTTTGTCCGTGTACGGACGGGTGTAAGAGGCACTTAAGTATCCGGTTTTCCCGCTGTAGGAGACTTTGTACCATTTCTTCCCGGTCTTGTCGTAAGTAAATGCAAGACGCTTCATCGTTTTGCCGGAAGGAATCACGGTCAGTTTCTGATAGCCGGTCCCGGCGTATTTGCGCAGGGACAGCGTGGTGGCTGTGCGCAGCTTGGACGCAGAGCCTGAGATTGTGACCGCTTTGCGGGAACTCTTGGAGCCGTAGGTTTTGCGGGAGGAAGAATAGGCCCGTACCTTGAAGTAATATTCTTCCCCTGCTTTCAGCCCGGTGATTTTCCGGGAAGTTTTTGATGTGGTGTAGGAGCCCACATTGGTATGTCCGACCGCTTTGTAGAGGAAGACCTGGTAGCTGGAGGCGCCGGCTGCGGCATTCCAGGACAGAGTCACGGAAGAGCTGGTGACAGAGGAAGCTTTTACTCCGGTGACTTTTGCCGGTTTGGAGGAAGACGTGTCTTCCGGCCGGACACCGGCGCTGGCGGCATACCAGTAATTCAGATCCACGCGGCTGGAAATTCCGTTTACAGCGGCCTGGGAGGAACACTGCCAGAACGGTACGGCGCCCTGGTAGTAAGCGGAAGAGCTTTTGTACGCAGAGGAGGAGTAGCGCGCCATCCAGATGCGGTAGCCCTTTGAAGCCAGGGATGCGCCGTCCATGTTGCTGACCAGGAAAGTGGAGCTGGCATAGACCATGGGCTGGTAGCCCAGAGATTCTGCCTCTGCGCAGAATGCGGCAGCCACGCTGGTCTGGGCGGATTTGGACAGGTCGGCATCTTCCAGGCGTCCGCCGCCGTTGACATATTCCACGTCGATTACCATGGGAAGATCCAGGGAATAACCGGTGGATTTGACCAGTTTGGCCGCATAGTCAGCCTCTGCCCTGCCCTCTGCTTTTGTAACCGCCTGAGAGAAAATATAGACGCCTACTTTCAGACCGGCCGCTTTTGCGTTTCGGATGTTTTCTTTGAATTTGACATCCTGAGCCAGCGCTCCGGTGGAACTGCCGCGGTAGCCGCAGCGGATAATCACGCCCTGCACGCCGGCGGCTTTGACCTTGGACCAGTTGATGGTTCCGTTGTGGTAAGACACGTCGATGACCGGAAGAATGGTTTTTCCGGATGTATTGCGGGAGTCGTGATAAAAGGTGAGCTTGGACGTGCTGCCGTATTTGTCCCAGGTGGTGACAGAGGAAGTGGACAGCTGCTGAATCCTGCCGCCGGCAGAGCTTTCGGAACGGGGGAGCACCTGTACGCCGGTGGATGCGGCAGTCTGATCTGCTGTGCCGGTGCCGGTTTCTGTATTGCTTTTTGTGCCGTATATCTGCTGGTAAGCCCGGAACCATTCCGGATCATCTTTGTTCCAGCTGTCCGGGCATTTGATCCCGGATACAACGGTATCGTCCGGAGTCTGACTGCCGTAGGTCTTCTTGTCCGCAGAGGACTGAAGCGCCGGTGCGGAGCTGTCAGAAGCGGAAGAAGCATCCTGCGCAGCCACAGGTTCCGCCTGCAGGGCAGCGGGAGTTTCCGTTTCAGCAGTATTGGCCGCAGCGGATACGGCAGATGCTTCGGACAGGTCTTTGGAGCCTGCAGACGCAGAGGCAGCAGAAGCTGCGGCCGGCGCTGCGGTGCCTGCAGAGGAAGACGGGCGATCCGGAAGCGCTCCCGGAAGGAGAACAGACGCGGCTGCGGCAGCCGCTAAGGTAAGACTGTAGATGCGTTTCATAATTAAGATAGAACCTCCCTATATGGAAAAACTTTTAGCTCGTCATAAAATCGTAACATTTTTTAAATAAAAATGCAAATATTTCAGGCGGAGCAAGCTGCAGATTTTGATCAATTTGTGCCACAGATTTCCTGCATGTCCGCTTTACTTTGCAGGCGGCAGTTGCTACACTGAAATCAAGAACTGAAAATGAAGAAAACAGGTGCAGCTGTCTGGAAGGAGCAAGTGAAAAGGCGCACGGTAACCAGGGAAAATTTTGCATACGAGGGAGGAATGAAGATGCATGGAGAACGTCAGATTCTGTTTGTCAATGCCTGCGTCCGTCCGGAATCGAGAACCCGAAGACTGGCACAGGCTGTACTGGATGGCATGGCAGGAGTAGTTACTGAGGTGAACCTGGAGCAGACACCGGCGGCGCCGCTGAACCGGGAAAGCCTGGCAAAACGAAACCATCTGCTGCGCGCCGGGAATTATTCGGATGATTTCTTCGCCTTGGCCCGGCAGTTCGCGGCCGCGGATGAGATCGTGATCGCCGCGCCCTACTGGGATCTGGCTTTCCCCGCACTGCTGCGCGGCTATCTGGAGCAGGTGACAGTACCCGGAATCACTTTTTCCTATACGCCGGAAGGGATTCCTTACGGCTTGTGTCAGGCCTGCCGGCTGACCTATGTGACGACTGCCGGCGGACCGATCCTGGAGCACCAATATGGCTATGGCTATATACAGGATCTGTGCCGCACTTTTTACGGGATCAGAGAGGTGATCTGCCGTCAGGCGGAAGGGCTGGATCTGGTGGGCGCGGATCCGGAGGCAATTCTGGCAGATGCAGTCGGAGAGCTGGAGGAAATGGAATGAGAAAAAGAATACGTATCGTAGCGGTGGTGATTGTGGCGATATTCGCGCTGGGACTGTATGTATACAGCGCAGCCCATGGGTACCGGGTGACGAATCTGACGTTTACGACGCCGTCACTGAAAAATGGAGAAGCGCCTTATCAGTATAAAGGAATGCTCTATGAACCCGGCGATTTCAAAGCAAAACACCCGGTGATCATCATTGCCCATGGATACAACAGCAGTATGGCCAATTGTGAGGATGCGGCAGTAAAATATAACGAAGCAGGCTATGCCGTGGTGCTGTTTGACTTTGTGGGCGGTTCCCGTAAAAGCACAACCAGAGTGCATTCCAAAGATATGACCACGGTTACGGAAGTGACGGATATGGAACGGGTGCTGGAATGGGTGAAAAAACAGAAGCGTTTTGATCAGTCCAATGTCTTCTTAAGCGGCCAGAGTTTCGGCGGACTGATTGCCACCATGTGCGCGTCCCGGAATCAGGACGAAATCCGCGGGCTGGTACTGTATTACCCGGCTTATAATATGGTAGAGCAAGCCGGCGATTACCTGAAAAAAGCGGAGCGGACAGACGGACTTGTGCCCTGGGACGGTCTTCTGGTCAGCGAACGGTATCTGAAGGAACTGCACAGCCTGGATATCAAAAAAGTGATTCGCAGTCTGACCAAAACAGACGCAATCATCATGCAGGGAGACTCGGATACAGAAGTTCCACTGGAATCCACGGAAGAATTTGTCCCGTATTTCCCGCAGGTAAGGTTGGTCAAAATCATCGGCGGAGAACATGGATTCAGCGGGACACAGCTGGAGCAGGCCTGCAAGGAAAGCGTCGGTTTCATGAATACCCATCTGGCATCTTCATAAACACCGGTCGGATATTTTCAGAAATACCATCTGATATCAGAAGTATATGCTCAGTCGAAAGTCATCACTGCCTGGTCCAGAAGGGTACCGTCGCTGCGGACCGCCTCCAGGAGGCAGCCCCCTTCGGTATCCTGCTTTTTCACCTGGATGCTGTCGCCGTAATACGCCTGGCTCAGATAGTGCATCTCAAAGGAAGTGATCGGATGCGTCTCATAAAAGTCGGGACCAAAAGCATCCATCAGCAGATAGATATGCTGCAGATTGTTCATGTGATGGGACACGTCCAGGTTGCAGTAACGGACGGTCTGCGTGTGGCAGTCTGTCATGGCTTCGGTTTCCTTGGGCAGGCGCTGAAAGTCCGGAATTTTTTCCGATGGTGCATGGAGGGCAAGCTCCGGGAACCGGATTTCACGGATGCGTGCCACTTTGCTGGTACCGATATGAAACAGGCAGAATTCCACTCTCCCAATGGCGCAGCATACGGAGTTCTGCCGGATTTCCACATCTTCCCAGAGGCGTACCCGGTCCAGTTTCGTAACGCGGGCAGTGATGGTAATGGGCGCAAATAATTCTGCTTTGCGGTTGATCCGCAGGGAATATTTTGTGATCATCCAGTTGATGCCGTACAGATCCGGCAGAACATCCATGCCCCGTCCCAGTTCATGAAGAAAGGAAGTGCCTGCCTCACAGATATATTCCAGAAATCCCCGCATGCCGATCCGGTAATCGGTATCCGTATCCCTGAGCTGCGGGCGGTAGTTGAATTGATAGATGCCAGAATGCATAGATGTGCTCCTTTGCGCTGTTTGGTCTGCGTGTGCTATCTGTCAGTATAGCATGCCAGGAAAAACTGTAAAGCAACGTCCGCTGCAGACAGCTGAAAAAAATTTTATCTGCGTTTCCAGAGAAGGAACTGCAGTCCGTTTTTCCGGACTCCTGTTTTGGTAAATTTACTGTTGTAAAGAAAATGCCGAAGGGCAGCAAAAACAAGGAGGGAAAGAAAATGACGGAACAGCAGATGGAACAGCTGAGAAAATTGAAAGATCTGTATGAGCAGGGCATTCTGACTTCGGAAGAATACGAAGCAAAGAAAGAGAAGATCCTGGCAGAGGCGGAACAGGAGTTTGCGGATCGGATCTCCGCAGACACGCCGGACCTGGCCGGGCCGGATGCCGGCGGGCGGCGGAT